>Ga0209314_10000359_pt1 | contig 19995 bp, 17 predicted proteins | sample I19B2metaG_FD_184146 | JGI IMG/M metagenome (GOLD analysis project Ga0209314, IMG submission 184146) | Lake sediment bacterial and archeal communities from Gulf of Boni, Indonesia to study Microbial Dark Matter (Phase II) - ​I19B2 metaG... | ecosystem: Environmental > Aquatic > Freshwater >... | reverse complement strand
ACTCATCCCATGGAGAGAAATCGGTTATTAATCTAACCTGTTTGCCGCTATTCGACAGGATTGGTGAATCCACGATCTCGATGCAAACATCTAATTCGTCGCGAAGAACTTGCTCATATAGGATTTTCTTCAATGCATCAAAATCTGGGATCTTCTCCGAATCAGACCACGGCTTCAATAAGACTGTAACTTTCCCCTTCTCAACCTGTCTAAACTGAAACGCTTCAACCCAATCAAATACTTCATGTTCATGTATGGGATGAACAAGAGTATGCAAGTTTATCCATTCATCTTTCTTTGTTAGCAGATAATCAAAGGTCCTTCCAACAATGGACTTCAATGTTGGAAGCCCTCTGCCGCATGGACACTTGGCACCGGAAAGCTCGCCCGTGTCCTGATTTTCATACCGTATCAAGGGCATGGCATAATTCAGTAGGTCTGTGAATAACAGCCGACCGTCCACCTCCTCGACGATGTATCTTTCCGCGTCTACGTGAAGATCGCCATGTATTTCGCAATCTTGAGCCATTGAACCCAATTCTCTGCTACCATAGAAGTTGTAGACTTCACATTGAAATGCTTCCTCTATCTCTCTCCTAGCTTCAGGGACCAAGTTTTCGCAGGCAGTCTGTATAACACCGACGTCGGGTCTGATTCCTTCCTTTAATGCGTAATGTGCTAGAAATCTCATCGGAACTGCAAAAGCTTGAATCAAGTCTGGCTTGAACCGCTCAACCAATCTCAAATAACGTATAGCATCTTCGCGCGTTTTTAGGAAATCAATCGATAGATGTAAGTGTCTCCCTCCTTGAGACGGTTCAATATCCCATAACTTACAAACCTTCTTCAAAGAAGTCTTGTACAACTTAGGAAGCGTCGTTCGCCGAAATCGAACTTGAGACGCTTGTCCTTGATTGTTACAGATTTGCTGACTGTTCCAGATGTTGAGACTTCGAAGCCGGAGACATTAGCCGCTCTTAGCTGTTGGAAGTTCTCCCTTATCTTCTTCTTAGTGAGAATCGGAATTCTCTCAAGGTCTTCAAGAGACATTATATTCGGAATATCTTTGTAGTATTTAGTGTTTCTTCTAGCATGGTCAAACAGTTTCTTTAAGCCTTCAAGCTGAAGCGTCTGAATCTCTTCCTCGGAAAACCATTGACTCCTATTCAGAAACCAGGGGTTCCAAACCCTAAAATAGGATTTATCGAATTTACCTCGAAGATCTGCAATTATGCTCTTATACAGTCTGTATCCTTCACAAACCCAATGTGGATACATCTTAACAGCCCACTAATCTATTCGGTGCGCGGCGGTCAAGCTGGGAACACCATGCCAACCAGAACAGATCAAGTCAATTTTCCAATGCTCGCTTGAAAGCTGAATGGAATTTTGGGCTTATGGCTGTCCAACTGAAGTTCTTTTCGACAAACTCTCTACCATTTGCACCCATCTTCCTTCTCTCATCTTCATTCTCGATCAAGTAGCTTACTTTGTCTATCCATCCCTCTGTATCGTCATTTGCCACTAGGTAACCGGTCTTGCCGGGCAGTACGATTTCGGGTACTCCGCCTACGTCCGAAGCTACTACAGGCTTATTCATGAGGCTGGCTTCGAGGACGGTTGTCGGGCAACAGTCCAGTCCGCTTGCGAGGACATATACCCAAGCTTTCGACAATATTTGGTAAACGCCTTCTGGGTACGGAACGGGGCCGTGGATAGTGACGTTTGGAAGCCCTTCAAAGTATTTGCGAGCGAATGGCAGGCATCCTCCTCCTCCACAGATGTGAAATTTCAGTCGGCTCATTTTTCGAGCGACCCTGCTGAATCTAACGAGTCCTACAGCTTTAGGATAGATGTGGAAGTCTTGGATGATGGCGACGTTCGGCTCTTCAGCTTCCATTTCCTTGTTGATCCACATACCTGGATCGATGCCTTGATGTATGACACTCGTATTGACTTTTCCCAGGTGCTCTTTGACTATTCCTTCCAGCCATCCGCAGATCGGAATTATTGTCTTCGCCATTCGTAGGGATCTGGAGGTCATGAACCTTGAATATGAGAAAGCCAAGGCGGTTCGAAGTTTGGATAGAAGTTCCCTTTTTTCGTTAAGAGCGAAATAGAGCGCGTAACGAGACTCCGTCCACCAGTCACCAAGAAGCCATATCAATACCGGCATCTTGGCTCGATACAGCAGTTCATGTAGTCTGACGAACCAGATTGGACGACCTGCGACAACTGAGAGACAGAGATCTGGCTTGAAGTCCCTGAGCGCGAGGAAGATAGGTCGTCTAGTGAAGTACGAGTAGTCTAGCCAATTGGTTTCGATCCTCGTTCTCATTGTTCGATGTGGAGAGCGGGAAAAGGAGTATCCCTCTTCTCTCGGGATTGTCGAATATCGTTTCCCAATTGAAGATGCTTTCTCGGTTTTAGGATGCAGACAATAGGAGATAGGCACCAGCTTACACTCGACTTCATCTGGTAGGCGCTCAATCATCTTCTTGAGAAACGGAGACTTGAAGACACTTCCTACTATCAGCACCCTCATTCTCCCTTGCCTCCCTTCAAAAACAATGTTATGCTTCTCAAAATAGTTGAGAAATAATTTGTAAGCTCTACACTCTCAAAGCCATAAGATAGGACCATTGCAAGTTCAGTTAGACCCCCCTGGTTACGTACGCCCAATCTTTTCAGTTCAAATATATCTGAACGCTCATCATTCATTCCTATTACAGTAGTGAGTCCACATGAATAGCCCAATTCTTTCAACAACTTCTTCGTACGGTGATCGAAGTCCCCAACTCCTCCACGCGGATAACAGAAGAATCTACAGGTCAGTCCAGTTTTCTTTTCAATAAGTTGTTTGGATAGAAATAGTTCCTTTTTCATATTTTCGGGACTACACCGCGTCAAGACAGCATGCGTACAGGTATGGCTTCCTATCGATACTATTCCGCTCTCAATCATCTCCAGAACCTCGTGCCACTTCAAGAAATCTCTCTTGTTATCGATATAATCAGTTGTTAGAAAAATTGTTGCTGGGACGTCAAATTGTTTGAGAACAGGGTAAGCGAGTGTATAATTCGATTCATGCCCGTCATCCATTGTAATTATCACAGAGTTATTAGGTATCCTTATGCCGCTCGTGTAATGCTCGACTAACTGATCTAGCGAAATAACATTATAGTATTTTTTCAAATATCTCATCTGCGATCTGAATATTTCGACATTGAGATATGGGTAGATGCTTTCGTCAATTCTCTCATCAGCAAATCCGTGATACATCAGAATAGCTATTTTCTCTCTACATAAATAACGGCCAAGTCTCTTCATCGCGTCAGAATGCAGCAATCTCTTCATTGCGTCAGCGCCTTTTCGATTCTTCCGCTATTTCGATGCGGCCGTGGAGTCAAATATGAGATTATTGAGCGTTTTAAGCATTCACATAAAGGCATCGAGAGTGGGAAGATTGGTGGGTTCACATGGTTGGAAAGACGCCCGCATGGTTTCGCGAATACCAGGCGGCCGTGGAGGTGCGATATTACTCCTCCCCAGATAAGCTTCTCGACCCGGTAACGAGACTCATCCTAGAAGGAATCTTCTTCCTCATAATCTACACAATCTCCTTAAGACTCTTCAGGATCGTCGAGAGACGAGACCTCAAACTTCTAAAGGAAACACTCCCACATCAACTCGAGAAGCTTCTGGATGTCCTTGAGGACTTCATTATCTATGGAACGGGTGCATGAAGGATAAGGTGTTCGTCGCTACGGGTTGGGTCGTACTCGTTTAGGAAGGTGAAGATCGCGTCGTCTTCTAGGAAGCGCAAAAGCAGCCTCGTCGCCATAGAATGCTGGATAAGAATAGTACATCGCAACATACACTTTTATCTTGAAGACCGCTGAAACTATGTAATCGAAGACTTCATGAAAACCGGAAGGCCTCGGCGCAGGCTGTTTTCTATTCAAGTGCTTGCGATTGTCTTAGCTATGGCCTTGATATGCCTGCCGCAGCCTTCCCACTCGCAGCCTGAACTGCAAGTGACTGTAGGAACGAGTAATACGCTGTACTCACCGGGTGAGAGAGTGACGATCATAGGAAGAGTCGTGGATCCGTCAACTCAACCGGTTTCAGAGGTTGAGGTCTCGATTCAAGTGTCAAATCCAGCTGGAGGAATAGTTAGAATAGGATGGGCGTTAACCAATTCTACGGGCTACTACACCGACCAATTCTCACTCGAGAGGAATGCAGCCTCAGGAACCTACAGGATCAACGTAATCGCAAGCAAGGAAGGGTATACTGAGGGAGTTGCGGAGAGTACTTTCGAGGTTAAAGCTGAATCCACTGACTTTGAAATCTCCCTAGAACCGCAATCTCAAAGCATCATCCAAGGTCAAACCGCACAGCTGACATTAACCATATCGTCCAAATACGGTTTCGATCAACCAGTCCAATTAACATACTCAACTCTACCGCCTATGAGCACCTGCACCTTCAGCGATTCTTCAGTTACACCAAGCAGCACATCGACCGCAACAATAACTACAAGCCTAAACTCGCCTCCGGGATTCTACACAGTAACCATAGTAGGCTCAGGCGGTGGAAAGACACATTCAGCAAGCGCACTCATAACAATTCAGTCTGCACAGTCCCCATCAAATCCAGACTTCGCAATCTCAATAACCCCTGGATCAAGATCGATCACCGCTGGAGAGACAGCAACATTCACTGTTACATTAGCCCCGACTGGAGGATTCTCCTCAACTGTCACATTGAAGATCTCAGGACTCCCTGAGGGCTCAAGAGCCGACTTCAATCAGAACCCTATCTCAAATCTCGCCTTAGGAGGCGCACAGACAACCTTGCAGATACAAACCAGCAACTCGACGGAATCAAGCGCATACCAGTTAACAGTGACAGCTGAAGGCGGAGGAAAGACTAGAAGAAGAACCGTAACGCTAATCATAGGCAAAGTAACTGACTTCACATTGACAGTCGATCCATCGTCGCAAGCGGTTTTACAAGGCCAATCAGCTATCTATCAGGTCACGGTAACGTCGATAGGAGGATTCAGTTCTCCAGTTCTCCTCACTCTTTCAACGTCAGCTGTATGCGGAACAACGTTCGATTCGAATCCTATCACGCCTCCTCAAGACGGGCTGTCAACATCCACATTGAGGATAACCACAAGCCCAAACACGAGTCTAACCGAACATACGTTAACCATATTCGGGACAGCGGGAACACTTGTCCACTCGGTAACCGCCACATTAAGAGTGGATGAACGCTCAGACATCGCCTTTTCAGCCAATCCATCCGACATAACGATAACTCGAGGCAATCAAGGAAACCTAACCTTGACTGTAAGCTCGGTTAACGGTTTCAATTCCAACGTAAGCTTCACGGCGAAGAATCTTCCTGAAGGATTAACAGCGAGATTTACACCACAGACGATCAAAGTAAGCTCCACTTCAAGCTCAACCTTAACCATAACCGCTGGAGATGACATCCTCCCAGGAGTATACCATATCAATGTGAAGGCTCAATCCGAATCGCTCGAACGTGAAATTGAGGTAATCGTAAACGTAGAGGGAGCGAAGTCGAACTGTCTAATAGCAACAGCCACTTACGGCTCGGAACTTGCAGACGAAGTTCAAACATTGAGAAGTTTTAGAGACAATCGGATAGTAGCATCATTCGCTGGAAGACAATTCATGCTGGTCTTCAACTCTTGGTACTATTCCTTCAGCCCAGCCATCGCGGAATCTATTCGAAAGAACGGTTCGAGCCGCGAAGTGGTGAAGATAGTTCTGTACCCATTGATCGAAATACTGCGAATCGCAGAAATCACGTATGAGTACCTGCCTCTAAAAAGCGAGATCACTGTGGTTATCGCAGGTTTCATATCAAGTAGCCTGATCGGAATAATATACGCTGCACCAATACGCATAGCATTCAAGATACTTTTGCGAGTTTCAAGATTGAAAGTTAAAGCTTCATTCACCAAATATCAAGCCTCAGCGCTATGTCTATCTACAGTACTCATAGCCGTGGCTGAGGTGACCTCGCTAGAGGTCTTGATGAGAGTGGCAACCGCAAGCTTTGTTATCGCGTCCATAGCCGCTTCAAGTTCCCTGACTCTCAATGTTGCAGGATACATCAGAAAGAGAGTGCTCAGGGAGATTAAGCCAAGAATAAGACTACTTAGAAGAGTTACGACTGAACGTTGGCAATTTTAGCTTTTTGCGGCGTTGACATTGCGACGCTCAATTGATTGACATCAAGTTTGATGGCGCGTTAACTCCATGCCCTTGAGCCCGTAAAGTTTCTTCAGCATCCGCCTCACGAAGACGTAGCTTCCGCCTCCTAGTCATCCGTTATAGGCTGAGCGAACGTGAAAGCTACTTGCCATGACGACCACAACGAAAATAGTTGAATGCTAACGAAACTAACGATATTAAGGCGAGGTTGCGTAAGACTACTTAAGAATAGGTTCTTCCACTAATCATTGGTGTTTAAGAGATGTGAGCCAATGAAGCTGCAAGCTCTGGCATACGCATTGATTTTTCTGGCTCTTATATCAACTGCGCACGGCGGGGTGAGCGGCGAGGAGGAGCTCAAAGTAACGGTTACTGTAGAGAAGTCTCATACAAGTCTGGGCGAACTTATCGTAGTCTATGGGAAAGTAACTTACGCTAACGGAACAGCGGTACCGATGGCTGAAGTGTCGGTACAAGTCGACGGCCCGAATGGCGGCACCGTCCGTATCGCTTTTCTATACTCCGACTTGAACGGAGTCTTCTCAGATAGGTGCCAACTCAAAAGAGACGCTCCGGAGGGAGACTACATGATCTATGTGACTGCGATCAAGGAAGGATACCAAGGCCATAAGAGTTTCAGTTTCACGATTAAGACTGAGTCTCAACCATCCACCTCATTGGAATTCTACCTCCTACCTCTTGGAGGAACCATTTTAGCTGCATTGATCACGACATCATTGTGGTCGATGCGGCGAAGAGCCAGAAGAAGAATGCTTGAATCGCTGGAGCCTACGGAAGACATGGACTACATGGCTGCAGCTCGAGCTTCGGCCAGAATTGAAGAGCTCAAAGCTCAACGAAAGATAGATGAGAAGACCTATAACAGACTCAAACGTGAATACGAGCAGAGACTTAAGGAGCTTTCGGAAAATCCTTGATGGAATTCCCATATCCATGTAACAGGATTAACTGTTCAATTCTCTAGGAGTGACCCGGCAGATTATGAACGCACAACTCGAGAAGCTCGTACACCTTCTGAAAAAGATTGATGAAAGGTTGAGGATGATAGACGAGAAGATCGAGAGGCTGAGTGAACGAATCGATTCCTGCTTCATGGCTAAGACCTCAGCGCCTCAAGCAACGGCCTTGGATGCTGAAGTACTTCTATCACTTCCAGATCATCTGAGAAAGACCGCCATCTCAATCTGCAAGTTAGGAGAAGCCACTGCGGCCGGGATCGCGAAAGATACTGGTAGGGCTAGAGCTGCTGAAAGTGACTATCTAAATCAACTGGTGGGGATGAATTATCTAGGCAAGAAGAGGGTGAAGAGAAAAGTTGTCTTCTATGTCAAGAAATAGGAAGACTTTGGCTGTACACTCCTATAAAGGGGGAACCGGTAAGACCTCGATATCAGCCAACCTAGCCGCAATATACGCGAAGAAGGGCTTCAATGTCTGCCTGTTCGATTATGATTTCAGAGCGCCGAGCCTACATGTCCTCTTCAACGTCAAGGCTGAACACTGGCTGAACAATTTCCTAGATGGAATATGCAGCATTGAAGATACCATGATCGATTTGACGGATCGATACTCCACCTCTGGAAGATTCTACATCGCGTTGGCAGATCCCTCCACCAAAGCCATTCGGCATATGATGTTGAAGGATAGAGAGTGGGAGATGAAAAGCCTGCATAAACTTCTCGCCGCGAAAACAACACTTCATGAAAAATTGAAAATCGACTACGTCATATTCGACACTAGTCCAGGAATACACTACTCCTCAGTAAACGCGCTGGTGAGTTCTGACCTCGTTATCATAGTGATGAAGATGGATGAGTATGATATTCAAGGAACTCAGGAACTGATCCGAGGAATATACGATGTACTAGGAAGGAAGACGTGCCTGCTTGTGAATCAAATGGTTGGCGAGGAGGATTATGGAGAAGTTGTAACGGGACGTTTTAGGAAGATGTTTCAACTGCATCAGCTGGGGACTATCCAATTCTATAAGGAAGCTCTATTGACGGGCGGTAGAGAGATATACGCGGTCGAAAGACCGGGACATCCATTCACTGAGTCATTGCTAAAGATCTCAGAGGAAATTGAAAGAGTGATAAAGGCGACACCTTGAATAGATCGTAGACTAGTGTTCACAGAGGTGCGAGGCAAGATGGGTCAAAGAGGTAGCGTCTGAGATTGTTTGAGTATAGCGAGCTTGTAAGGAATCTGACGATCAAGGAGTTCAAGCTTAGGTACCGAAACTCCGTCTTGGGCTTCTTCTGGTCCCTCTTAAATCCACTTGCCATGATGATAATTTTGACTGTTGTCTTCTCAACGCTCCTGAGATCTGGAATAGAGAATTTCCCAGTCTTCCTACTTACAGCCCTTCTGGCTTGGCGGTTCTTCTCCATAAGCACATCAATGTCGCTCTCTTCGATAATAGGCAACTCACCACTAGTCACGAAGATCTACTTTCCAAGATGGCTCCTAGTCCTATCCAGCAACCTAGCCAACCTCATAGGGTCCTCACTTGAGTTCGCCGCCCTGTTCCCACTACTTGTCTTTCTCGGCATGAAGATAACGTACTTGGTTCTTCTTCTCCCTGTCATCTTGATCCTAGAATTCATATTGATTATCGGCGTCTCGCTCATACTAGCCCCGTTGAACGTGTACTATAGGGACTTCAATCAGATCTGGGACATAACACTTCAAATAGGCTTCTTCCTATGCCCAATCATCTACAGTATAAGCCTAATCCCTCAGAGATATATGCTAGCATACTCGCTCAACCCGATGACACGGATCATTGAAGCAGTCAGGAAAATCCTCTACTACTATACATTACCCACCCTCGCCGATTTCATAATCGTCCTAGTAAGCGGCCTAATCCTGCTACTTATCGGCTACCTGGTCTTCCGTAGGCTGGAACCCAGATTCGCAGAGGAGATCTAGAGATGCAAGTGATCCAAGTTGAAGACCTCTGGAAGAGGTTTAAGATCCCTCATGAGAGGAGAACAACGATCCTCGAAAACATAGCCGGAGCCTTCCAGATCTTAGAGGGAAAGCGATTCACATACGAAGAGTTCTGGGCCTTGAAGGCGATCAACTTCTCGGTTGAATACGGTGAGTCCCTCGGGGTCATAGGAGAGAATGGAAGTGGAAAGAGCACTCTTCTGAAGGTTATCGCAAACATCTTGAGACCGAGTAGAGGAAGAGTCAAAGCAAACGGGAAGATCGCGCCTATATTAGAGTTGGGAGTTGGGTTCCATCCGGAGCTGACAGCTAAAGAAAACGCTTTGATCTACGGGTCTATAATGGGCTTGAAGAACAGCGAAGTGAAGAAACAGATGAGCTCTATTCTCCAATTCTCCGGGCTGGAAAGGTTCAGAGATGCGAAGCTGAAGAACCTATCGTCTGGCATGCAGATGAGGCTAGGCTTCTCAGTAGCTATTGAGACGGACCCAGACATCTTCCTAGTGGATGAAGCGCTGGCAGTCGGAGACATGGAGTTCCAGCAGAAGTGTATGGAGAAGTTTAAAGAGTTCAAGGCGGAGAAGAAGACCATCGTCCTCGTATCTCACGCCCTGAACCTTGTGAAAGACTTCTGTGAGAAGACTCTATTTCTCTCTCGAGGCGAAATGGTGGCCTTTGGGAGTACGGAGGATACCGTCAACGAATACGTTAAATCCGTTCGAGGTTCCGGTTAAGCTCCTGCAGCCTCACAGAAAATCTACTTAACCCCTTTGAACCTTCGAAACTCTCTAAACGCCTCCTTTGAGCTCGCTATGAAACCAAGCCTCTCGAGTGTCGCATTCGAGACCCTCTTCTTAGCCTGCACTAGAGCACGCTTAACCAAGACCTTCCGAAACTTCGAGAGTATCCAGAGATGAGCTTTAAGAAGAGCTGAGACGTTGTCAACACGACTTCTCCTAAGTGCACCGACCAACCTGGCCGAAACGAAGAAAACGGACAGGATCACCCCTCTCAACAATCTTGCCGCCTCAAAATTCTTGAACATCGTCAACAACCTGTTTCTCTCGCCGAGGTATACCCTTCGGCCGCTGTAGACGGAGCCCCAGCTCCCACCTAACTTATGGTAGACCCTTGAAGACGGCACATATACGATCTTGAAGCCGTAGAGCCAGGCCCTCCAACAGAAATCTGTATCCTCGAAGTAGGCGAAGAAATCCCGATCGAAGCCCCCAATTCTGATAAAAGCGTTCCTCCTAACGATCATAGCTGCTCCGCATACAGCGCCAACATAGCCTCCTCTATCGTATTCCTCCGAATCTTTCTCGTACAAGCCTACATCGTAGCCTGCACCTATCGGAGTGAACTTTGCTCCCGCATGATTTAACCTGCCTCGGTCGCTGTAGAGTAGGATCTTGCTGCCGCATGCCGCAATGCTCTCATCCTTCAAGATCTCTTCAACGAGTTCCTCTAACCACTCACTGTCAACTGCAACATCATTGTTGAGTAGAGCAACGAAATCGAATTGCAACATTTCGATAGCTCTATTATAGGCTTCAGCGAAGCCGTAGTTCCTGTCGAAAGCGATTATCCGGACCCAAGGGAACTCTTCTCTCGCAAAGTCAACTGAACCGTCCGTAGAACCGTTATCGACAACGTATACGTTGCAGTTTCTATATAATTGCTGACTCAATGAGTCTAGGCAGTCCTTCAGATGATGCTTCCCATTGAAGTTCAAGACAGCAACAGCAACCACAGGAAGCTTCAAGGATTCAACGACCCTTATCTCTGTCTAGCCGAACGGTCTTTAAATAGAGAATGACAGGAGACTCTCACTATTCTATCTATCCCTGAGGTCATGCCTCCAAAATAGCCCTGTGGAATATCTGTCGCGAAGAACGCGAATACCCCTTCGTCAGAGAGCCTTCTTCGACCCTGTAAGAGATTTCTCTGCTCACGCAGATACCGCCTCAATCTGAGAACATCCAGATAAGATCTGATCTTACTCCCAAACCAACCCTTCGCCAAAGCGTAAGCAAGTACGCAAAACTCGAAGAATACAAGTAGAGGAAGCAGAATAGCCAAACTTCTTCGAGAATAGTTCTTGAGAAGCAGTAAGACCCTGTTCCTCTCAACATAGTAGAACTTCTTGGCTGTCAGAACCCTACCCCATGAGTAGCCCAACTGATGGTAAACGACCGCAGAAGGAACGTACAGGGATCTCCATCTGTAGAGCAAAGCTCTCCAACCCCAATCGGTATCCTCATTGAAAGCAAAGAAGACGGGGTCGAGAAACCCCACATCGCCTAGAATCTCCCTCCTGAAAAGGACGCACGCACCAGAAGCAAATCCGATCTCCATCTCTTCATCATATTGACCACGATCAAACTCACCTATCCCTCTACATAACCCAAGTCCAGCTAAATGGATCATGTTTCCAGCCGAGTTGATCACTCTCTTATCAGATTCAAGCAATATCTTTGGCTGGAAGAATCCAGCACGCTTATGCTTCGCGCAAGCTTCGAGAAGAGCCTTCAACCAATGTCGAATAACAAAGACATCGTTATTGATGAGAACGATATACTCGCCTCTACTCGCCTTGATCCCCAGATTATTCCCAGCGCCGTATCCAAGATTCCTTCGGTTTTCAATTAGAATAGCCTCCGGAAAATCCCTTCTCACAGCTTCAACGCTGCCGTCAGTCGAGCCGTTATCAACAACTATAACCTCAAGTCGCGCATAGTCTGACTCATAGAGCGACCTCAAGCATTTCGAGAGCACATCTCCACCATTGTAATTCAAAACTACAATGCTGACAAGAGCCTCATCACTCATTCTCGTCTCCCCTCCAAGGAACATCGCTAGACTTACCGGAAAGAGCTTCACGGTCCGTTCCAATCGCCACGAAGATGGCATGCCTCAAAAGTTGAACATGCTTGTAGAAGGAATTGAGCTTCGACAAAACAGAAACCGTGAGCTGAAACGCCGGGGCCAAATGAAGCTTCTCCAGCCAGTTCGCATCAATCCTAAAGGTGTCCAGATGACCTGTTTAAAGCTTGACCTGTCAATGAGTAAGCTAAAAGTTACGCAAGCCCTGTAAGGTCCTATAGTCTTAGCTTCCAGTTGCCGAAGAGCTTTCCACAATAGGACGAGGGCTTTGACCAGACTGGTCTTCCCCTATTTTACGGCGGACGAAAAGAGAGGACCCTTCTATCTACGCTCAGTGCCTTCGCAGCGTAGTGTGAGTCTAGGAACGTTAGGCTGAGTGCTTGTCTCAAGTACGAGGCTTTCATCTATACCGTTTGACCAAACCCGAGATCGTGAATAAGATCAGCCCAGCGAAGACAGCGAAGATCCCTACCAACAACAGAATCGTAGAGATCAAAGCGGTTCCCGTAGGCAAGGTTTGGACCTCAGCGTACCTGTTTATGACCCAAATCCAACCGTAAAGCCCAGCGGAAATCAGAACGAGGCCGGGCAACCCTAAGAAAGTCATCGGATGCCTCTCGCCGACAAGGGTAACAATCGTACCTAGAACAGAAAGCACATGATCAACAGGGTTATGGGTAGAACCTTTAAGGCCTTTATACTTGCAGCCGACAGGAACCTCAGCCAACCTCAAATCTCCGGCCTTCATCAAGATCTCAGAATCAATACCGATCCCGAACTCAGTAACCTCCAAGCTCTCGATCGCGGCCTTCGAGTAAGCCCTAAAACCGCTCTGCGTATCAGCAACCTTGATACGCCCAGCCGCAACTGTAGCTCGATCAAGAGCCGCTCGACCGATACGTCTGTACCTCGGCATCTCTCCCTCCTTAAGACTACGGGAACCGATGACGATGTCAGCCTTCCCGCTCAAGATCGGCTCAACAAGCTTAGGGATCTCGCCAGGATCATGCTGACCATCAGCATCAAGCGTCACAACAATGTCGGCTCCAAGCCTCTTCGCAAAATCGAAGAGAGACCTAACCGCAGCGCCTTTACCAAGATTCCTCTCATGCCTAACAACTTCAGCGCCAAGCCTCTCCGCTATCTCACCAGTCATATCTGAAGAACCGTCATCGCATACGAGGACCTTATCCACATGCCTACCAGAACCGATAACGACTCTAGCCATCGTCGCCTCCTCATTGAAAGCCGGGATAGCAGCGACTATCAAGCCTCCACCCTCAAAACAGAATTATGAGCTGCATATTCATAAAGGAAGCTTTCCTCGAGAGTCAGTTCAGCAGGCCGCATACTTCTTCTAGAGGAGCCTATTTTCCGCTCCAGCATCAACCTACTGGCAACAGTTCGAAAGGGCACAGGCAGATCTCTCAACAGAAATAATGTAATCTTGAAAGTTCCAATCCTTCCTCTCTTCGAAGTTCATTCCAAGCTTCGAATAGAACTTCTTCAATACCATCTTCTCTATAACCGGTTTTGCTCCACCGAAGATCGTCTCGAGACAAGCCATGAACATATCCGGCTTGTGAGGAATCTCCTCCCTCTTGAGAGCGAAGTACCTTTCCATGTGCGCGTAAATGGCTTCCTTCGTGCGCTCGCTCAATAAGAGAGATAACGTCTCATCCATTGCCTCCAGCAGGCTCTTCTCGAAAGCTTCTCGTTTACCATGTGTCAAGTTTTGATGCCTCTCAACCTCACCCTAGCCCCTTCGCGGCTAGGCAAGTAGACCAGCCTAAAGCTCTCGCCATCAGTCTCGAATAACATTATGAACCGCGTAACCTCACTTATCTCGAAGAGGTCCTTGAGAGGCTTCGGGATGAGGAGGTACAAGCTCTCCCCTATCTTAGTCGGCTTCAACTCCAACGGCAATTAAAACTCAACCAGCCCATAAGAAGACCAAAATCCGAATTAAACTCATTTCAAAATATTCTCGAATTATCTTTCAGTTTTTAAACAAGTGTAGAGAGTGAAAGGACACTTCACTCTAGAAGATAGGATCTAGGCTCTACCTGGAATAAGGGTGAGGGACCGGAGAGCATAGTTGAATAACGACAATAGGACAACCGACACCAACAAGAGCTCGAATAGAAGAGAAGAAACTTCTCTTCGATGAGTATGGTGGACATCTATAGACAATGATCTAGTCATATCTAGCAAGATTTGAAGCCCAAACAAAGCGAAGACTTGGAATGGGAGAAGATAAAGTAGCCGCCATTGATACCAAGAATCCACAAGAACAGAACCAGCGGAGATCAAAGCTAGCCATGAGAAGAGAATCCTACTCGAGCAGCTCCCAGCCCTCAGAAGCCTAGACACGCCGAGGAAACCTAGAAGATAGATTATAGGATTCCCGAAGAAACCTCCGACATAATACGCAATCGTGGAGACGAGAACGGTCCAGACATCCCCCAAGAACGAAAGGCTCATCGAGCCCAATACCTCAGTGTAACCTGAGGAAACCGCAGCTATAGCCCCCACGCTTAAAGGAATGAGGGGCAGAGCTAAGAAGACTAAGAGAATCGGCGTAGCACAGAGCGCTAGCACTACGACGGCGAACACGAATTCTTTCTTCAACTCAAGCCCCCGCGCAGCATCAATTCTCCACCTCAAGAAAGTTAAAGAAAGACATACCATGGTAATCGCCATCACGACACCCCAAGTCCAACCATGAGTGAACAATAGGACAAAGCTCATAGCGAGAGTAAGGGTTGTCCAACGGCTCCTATAGCCGACTTCAGACCCCTTCAAGAAGAACGCGAAGAAGAGCATGACCTCAGACATAGCCAACCAGTTCGTGAAGATGCCTGCGAACATGCCTACGGTCGTATGAATCGAGAAGACGGAAAGTATGGAGCCGACCGCAGCCAACCACTCGTCCTTCGTCGCAACTCGCAGAAAGATGTAGCTAGATAAGGCTAGAAGAACAGCCGGGAACGCAGGCCCAATCTTGACTATAAAGAGCGGGTCGAGTCCAGTAGCCATCTTCAAGAAGAAGAGTAGAAGCAAGTAAGGCGCTCTAGCCTCACCGATCAAAGTCACTCCTACACTCGCCCAATCATTCATCTCAAGAAGCTTAGGGTAATAGAAGCGAGCCGTATCGACCCCGAGCAGCCGCTCCTCATAAAAGTAAGGATAGTAGACTAGATATGCGCCAAGAATAAGTGAGAGAAAGAGAAGAAGCTTGGGACCAAACTTTGAGAGAAGCTGAAGCCAAGCAGGACCGCTAGAAAACCCACCCTTCTCCTCCACAGATTCCCGCCGATCCGAAAACACAGCAGAACCAGGTCTAAGAGAGAACCTGAGAAACACGGTCTTCAAGATTGGAAACAAGATCCAAGCGAAGAGCAACATGAGAAGTAGAAGAGGGGTAGCGCCATAGGCGATATTGAAAAACTGCATCTCGACGGAAGGGAGAATCCATCTAGGGTCACCATCGAAAGGATAGTGAGGATCGAAACCGTTGTAGACCCAAGCCAAAGAAGAACCCAACTCAATCGGGAGAAAAATGAGTAGTAACCCGACGAAGTAGATCAACAACGCCTTGCTCCTACCGATCGAAAGAACATCACTAGAACGCCAAATGCTGATGGACAGGATCGCTAACCCTGCCAGAACCGCCAGCTCGATAGATGCTCCATAGAAACCCATAAGACGGAAAGCTCCAGCGATCAAGAGAATCAAGTAAACAGTTGCGAAAGATCTACTGGGTCTAAGCCCTGAAATGTATCCGAACAATTGGGGGAGAATCACCAAGCAAGCTAGAGAGCCCATCCATAAGGCGAAATCCTCCCCAGAAGAGAATATTGCGATTTCAATAACACGCCTCTGATAAGCCAAATAGTAAGCAAGCTGAAGAGAGTTCGCGACAATCAACATACTGAAGAATGTGAAGAAAGCTCCAACCAGAAGAAAACATGAAGAAAGAAGAGTGGCCACCCCAATCTTCCGCTTCAAGACCAGAATCCCAGCGAAAAGACCAGTGAGAAGCAGCAAGACAAGGTAACGGTAGTCGAGAGTGAACCGGGGCTGCGGCTTGATAGTCAATTGAACAGACTGGCTGGTAGAGGCTGCATAGACCTCGTCCCCTTGAAACCTAGCCCTAACCTCAATCGAACCCTTAAGCTCAACAGGAACCTTCCAAACATACTTGAAAGTTCCATTAGCGCTCGTAGATGTAGACCCTAGCAAAACCCAGCTACCATCACCCAAATCGTACTCAAAATAGACCGTCCGATTCACAACACCGAAGTTCGCACTATCCTTCAGCCAGCCCAAGAGCGTGGTAGAACTGCCTGAAGAGAATGATCTCGGATCAACTATCAAAGTCAAGGTAGTGAAAGCTGAAGCTGAAAGAAGATTTACAGTAGCGTCCTCAGATTTGAAGATCTCGTATGATCCCAAGCCCTCCTCGAAACCCTCAAAGAATACCGGAAGACCGTTCTCAACGATCATTACCGAATCGGTGAAACCCTCGAATACAATGTTCTTAGAGTCAACTTTCCCAAGCCTGACTCTCGCAAGATTGAAGCCGCCCCCAACAGCCTCAAGACCTGTCGAATCACTCGTCCCGACAGATGTACTATTCACGTAGAATGACGCTACAGAGCCATGGAGACGAATACTATAACTATACCACCAGGTTGGATGCCAAGCCTCCTTCGCTGTGAAGACAGCTGACGACTCACCGAAAGGATAATAGAACATGGCACTACGGTCACTAGTTAAACGGATCGAGAAGCGAAGAGCGCCAGCCCCATCAATTAGATCGAAAACGAAGAGTATACCTGCGGGAAAAGTTGAGAAGTGCATCACCTTAACCCAGAGTTCAACAAGATAGTCGCTACCGTTCTTCACAGGGATACTGATATCACGCCAAACATACCCGTAATCGCTTGCAGCTGGAGTCTTAATGTAGAGGGCGCTACCGCTCGGTGCCTGAGGAACCTCCTCAACCGCGTACGCGCTATACCGACAAGACGCAAAAGATACGGAGACCAAGAGGACAAGTAGGATCAGGAGCTTCTGAATTGCCCTAGAGGAACACGGCATAGGACCAGCCTTATCCATGACCGATTAATCAGAAGCAGATTCAACTATTAAAAATCTAGTATCAAGATACATCATTATGAGAAATGTAGTTACAACACGAAAAAATACGGAAACGATAGCTATCGCTCAAATCTTAATAAATCTGCGCTCAACATGATTTGGAAGATTGGAGATCCGCTGTTATGAAGGCAGCAATTCTAGCAGGCGGCCCTGGCAGTAGACTGTACCCAATCACGTACTATGTGCCGAAATGTATGATACCGATCGCTGGGAAGCCCTTTCTTGACTTCGTAATCGAGTACTTGAAGAAGCACGGAGTTGAAGAGATCGTTCTCCTGCTCTCAAGAGACGATTACGAAGTCTTCCAGAACCACTATGGGAAGGGTGAAAAACTGAATGTGAGACTTTCCTACTCGGTTGCTCCAAGAATCGGCACCGCAGGAGCGCTATACGCAGCGAGAAAAGAGTTCAATGAAGCATTCATAGTCTACTATGGAGATGTTCTGACAGACTTCAACATGACGGAGATGATAGAATATCATAGAAGAAAACATGCTTCATGCACAGTTGCGCTGACGAAAAGCGTTCCGATAGATTACGGGGTCGGCAGGATAGACGCGGCGGGGCGCCTAATTTCTTTCCAAGAGAAGCCTGTTCTTGAAGAATATCCTGTGAGCATGGCGGTCTACATCTTCGAACCGGAAATCCTGAAGTACTGCAAGCCGAATCGAGACGTAGCCTCAGACGTAATCCCAATGTTGATCGAGAAGAAGTTGCCGATCTATGGGTATGTGACAGATAGGCCGCACTACGACATAGGCTCGTTCAAGCACCTTGACATGGTGAGAAGGATACTCTCTGAAAAGAAGGATAGAGGATCAGGCTTCAGGAAAGCTAGGATCTCAAGCCGCTGACGATCTTTGCGGCAGCAGAAGAGAATAGGCTGCCCGAAAGAATAATCGTCATAAGAATAAAACTAGCCACAGCTATCTTCGCGAACGATTGAAACATGCCGGCTTCAGCTACGAGGAATCCGACTAGACTCAAAGCCCACAGTATGGCGAGAGGGATGAGGAGGACGAGGTTCAAACGTGATGCTCTCCCTCTAGTCGCGACAATCATCAGAAGGAAGAGGATGGGCGCGAGGTAGATCAACCCGATGATGAGACTAGCCGCGGTTATCGCAAAGACAGCGCTTAAGATCTGGGCCTCATTGAAAGCTGAGAAGACCATGTTGCAGAGACTTATCGCGAAATCAAATGGGTAGATTAGAAACTTGAAAGGTTCGCTATGACGCAGGCTCTTCTGAACATAGTCGCTGAGTGAGTGGATCCAGTTTCTGAAGAGAGCCATACTCAGGCTTGTCGCGAATGATGAAGATGCGCTGGAAGCCTCCTTGTGGTCGAAGTCCCCCGGCCAATAAGCCTTCACGTACGCAGTTCCCGGGGGGGCTGAATCCCATTCATACGAGTACTTTCCCTCCGAGTCGGTTCGAACCTCCGCAAGCTCGCTCCAAGAATCACCGTCGAGGCTGTAGTAAAGCTTCACAGTAGCATCCTGATGCTTAGGCTCGACTGAACCCGAGATCACAACGGGCTCCCCTTGAACTTTCGTGTTCTCTTGAATGTTGGAAAAGATCTTGCTCGCAGCTTTCTCTTGATTGAAGTTGGCTGTAAACGTATGAGGCTTATTTACAATCAGAGATGAGGCTATGTTCGACCAGTCTGAGTCATGCCAAGACTCTAGACTGTACGTTAGAGATCCGGCCTCAATCTTCAGTATTCGAACAGTGAAGGAGACGGTAGCTCCAGAATCGAACCACGCTGAGTAGCTGTCTGGGACCGTTACATTGTGCGAAGATCTATTCACATTCAGTTCGATTATTGTGCCGTTAGGTAGACCAGCAGCGTTAAAGTAGACTTGGTATTGCTTCTTGTAGTTTGCCTCGACATGCTTAGGGCTATCCATCAATATCGATAGGGAAGAGTTCGAGGTCTGCAGGTCTCCCGTCCAGCCAGTGAAGACATGCCTAGTACCGTTCAAATGATTAACCTCGGGTTCTATCGAGATAGATGCCTTCGAGCCTGAGTCATACCACCCTGAGCCGCTGACGTTACTGAAAGGAGAGTATGCCGTCAAGAGATATTGCGTTACAAACTTAGCTGTGAGAGTTATGTTTCCGCCGACATTTATCTGTCTAGGGTTGGAGGTTGAGCCGTCATTCCATCCGCCGAAAGCGTTCCTCACGCCTGGATCAGCGGGAACAGAAGCCTCAAGCTGTAAGGTGTGAACCCCAGAGGAGATTGGAACTTGAAGCCTCCCCCACCTGTCCGTCATGAACGGGAAGCCGTTCACGTTCACTGAAACATTGCTGCGTTGCGTATTCACTGTCAAGCAATACGTCTTCTTCTGGATCGACCATGAGGCGTCGTAGGTTCTGAACGGTACCGCTCCACAGTCGTTCAATCTCAATGTCCACCCGAGCATTACGTGGGAGTAATCTTGTCTGTTCATGTAGAGTATGCTGTAGTAGTATGTCTTCGAGCTGTCGATCATCAAGGCCCAGAGTTCATTCCAGCCAGTTGAAACATTGACCTGATTCAATAGCGGGTAGACGGTAAACCTGTTTGAGCCGTTGAGCATGTAGCCAATACTGGATGTCATGTATAGGCCGGGGCCATATGCGAACAACCTGTTAACCGTCTTAGCTGTAGCATTGATCGCCAATCTAGGCATTTGAACCGAAGGAACTTGGAAAGTCTGATTCCGAACG
>Ga0209314_10000358_pt1 | contig 20041 bp, 17 predicted proteins | sample I19B2metaG_FD_184146 | JGI IMG/M metagenome (GOLD analysis project Ga0209314, IMG submission 184146) | Lake sediment bacterial and archeal communities from Gulf of Boni, Indonesia to study Microbial Dark Matter (Phase II) - ​I19B2 metaG... | ecosystem: Environmental > Aquatic > Freshwater >... | reverse complement strand
GCCTTTAGGCCTCATTTCAACCAGAACGCATTGACTAGGGACATGACAGGTGAATACAGCCTCCTACCCCCTTCTCTTCCCAGCCAGTAAGATTCCCTAGATAAAGCAAGAAATGGCTACGATTCGCTGTTCAAGGACTAATTCAAGCCCCTTCCTTGGATCTTGCCTGATCAGTGCGCTAGGACTGGCTGCATCTTCCAGCTGATGGCCTGAGCAGACGCATGTTGAGTTGTGTTTCGATATGGCATCCGGCAGTCGATGATGCAAGAACGGTTTCAGAAAAGGGGTGCGTGTAGATGATGACGGGTCGATTACTTGACGTATGTCGGTACCGTTATCTGTGCTGGTTCGTATTCGCCGAGTTTCTTGTCCAAGAACATTTCGTATGCTGATAGGTCTAGTAGTCCGTGGCCGCTGCAGTTGAACGCGATCACTTTTGCTTCACCGCTTCTCTTGCAGGCAAGCGCTTCATCTATTGCGGATCTTATGGCGTGCGATGTTTCCGGGGCGGGGATGAGTCCTTCTGTGCGTGCTAGAAGCTGTGCGGCGTCGAATATCTCGTTCTGTCCGTAGGCGATTGATTTCATGTATTTCTTGTTGATGAGGTAGGAGATCAATGGCGCCATTCCATGATATCGTAGGCCGCCTGCGTGGATCGGCGGGCAGGCATATTCGTGGCCGAGCGTCAGCATCTTCGCAAGCGGTGTCATTCCAGCCGTATCTCCGAAGTCGTATGTGTAGACGCCTCGAGTGGTATGTGGTACCGCTTTTGATTCGCAGGCGATGAACTCGGTGTTCTTCTTTCCTTGTAGTTTGTCCATCATGAACGGGAAGGAGAAGCCTGCGTAGTTGGATCCCCCGCCAATACAGCCGATGACTACGTCGGGATAAGTGTCAAGCTTTTCGAATTGCTTCTTCGCTTCTAAGCCAACAACGGTCTGGTGCATTAGCACATGGTTGAGAACAGAGCCGAGGCAGTACCGCGTGTTCTCGTTGGCAAGTGTGTCTTCAAGGGCTTCGCTGATTGCGATTCCTATCGTCCCTGGATGGTTCTTGTTCTTCTCAAGCAGGGCTCGGCCGAATTTTGTCTGGTTGCTAGGGGATGGAAATACTTCTGATCCCCAGGTTTCCATCATGATTCGGCGGCCCGGTTTCTGATCGTAACTAACTCGAACCATGTATGCTCGACATTTCAGATCGAAGAAGGCAGACGCCATCGCGAGGGCAGATCCCCACTGGCCTGCGCCAGTCTCTGTGACGACTCGCTCTGTTCCTTGGTGTTTGCAGTAGTATGCTTGTGCGATTGCAGTGTTTGGTTTGTGGCTTCCGGCAGGGTTGATGTATTCGCATTTGAAGTAGATCTTCGCTGGGGTTTTCAGATATGCCTCGAGTCGTCTTGCTCGAAATAGTGGTGTGGGCCTGGGCAGACGTAGGTAAGCGTCGAGAACTTCGTCCGGTATCTTGATGTGACGTTCTTTGGAGTCTTCCTGTCGGACCAGCTCCTCTGCCCATATTCGGGGAGTTAGGCTCGGGCTCAACGGCTCTTTCGTGCCGGGATGGAGCAGTGGCGGAACGGGTTCTGGGAGGTCTGCTTGGATGTTGTACCACGAGGTCGGTATTTCATCTTGGTTCAGGAAGGTTGCACAATGGTTTTTAATACTGTTCGACATTTCATTTCACCGGAATTTAGCGGGACGAGTAGCGCGCGTTCATTTCATGGTCCTTCATGTATCTTTGAGCCGCTAAGTAGACTCGACTGTACTATTTAAGACTGCCGTGTACAGTTCCGTACCTTAAGGGATAAATCCACGCCTCACAAGATCTAGGCCCAACTGACGAGAGTTGTGGAACTCAATCGCTGAGCATTTCAAGGACTACCCTGAGCGTCTGGCAGTGGCAAGAGTCCTTGTGGAGAACGGTTTGGCAGTCAGGGACAGGAAGATCCTTTGCAATGAAATCGAAGTTCCCGTTATGAAGGTGGCTCGTGTAGCGGGGGTTGACCGTCGGACTGTGATGGAGACCTTGCAGATGATCTCAAATAACAAAGAGTTAGGCGAGCTGTTCCAGCACATAAGATCCGCCGGATTGTCCTTGAGAGAAATAGCGAGACACCTTGGACTAGGCGTTGTAGAAATTACCCCTGACGACCCGAAAACCGTCGGGATACTCGCCAGCTCAGCTTCAGTCATAGCTGAGGCCGGAATCAGCATCCGTCAGGCACTTGTAGACGATCCTGAACTGAACCCGGAGCCTCGACTCACACTGATAACAGAAGGAAACATTCCAGGAGATGTCATAGCGAAAATCCTGAAGGTAAGAGGCGTAAAGAGAGTCTCTGTGTCGTAGAAGTCATCAGGAAAGAACTAACAAGCGTTTGACATAACTTCTAAGGGTAGGCGTCATGTCAGCTTGGAAACCAAACTGCAGAGAGATTGTGTGGATATGCACAACATGAGGGCAACATGAAATTGTGGCTGCGTCACAGATCGGTCCATGTGTTCCTATCCATAGCGGACAGGTCTTGCAAGGGGTTGTAGGCAAGGAATTGGCCTTGGCATTCGCAGACAAGATCAAAGCGATAGAAGAGGAAATGAAGAAAACTCAGATTCACAAACACACTGAGCATCATGTCGGACTTTTGAAAGCCAAGCTCGCGAGATTGAAGGCGGAACAAGAGCATTCGCAGAAGTCGAAAAGAGGCGGGGTTGGTTTTGAGATTAGAAAGGAAGGGGACTGCACTGTTGCACTTATCGGATTGCCCAGCGTTGGGAAATCAATGATTCTAAACAGGCTCACTAACGCAAAATCCAAGGTAGGCCCCTATGCCTTCACAACCATATCCATTGTCCCGGGAATTCTTGAGTACAAAGGGGCACAAATACAGATCCTTGACCTTCCAGGCATCATATCAGGCGCGGCAGCCGGGAGTGGCAGAGGAAGAAGAGTGCTTTCTGTGGCAAGAAATGCCGATCTCATACTGCTCATCGTAGATGTCTTTCAGCCAGATCAGATCTCAGTCCTGAACAAGGAACTCTCTGAGATCGGCATCAGAACCAACACAAAGCCCCCAAACATCACCATAAGGAAGGCAAATCAGGGCGGCCTTAACATAACCGCCACATGTAACCTAACCACTCTGACATTGCCGACTGTTCGGGCAGTTCTCAATGTGTACGGAATCCAGCACGGCAATGTCATAATACGAGAAGACATAACCGACGATCAATTAATCGACGCCGTTTCGGAGAATCGCCGCTATGTCCCGGCCATAACTGTTCTCAACAAGATAGACCTTGTCAACCCCGAGTATCTAGCTGAGGCTAGAGAACGGCTCGGACAGGACTTCGTACCGGTGTCTGCGGAACGAAACACTAACCTCGACCAGCTGAAGGAAACGGTGTATAGCCGTCTGAACTTCGTCAGAGTCTACCTTAAGCCGCGAAACGGGCCGCCAGACTTTGACATGCCTATGATACTGACCGCTGGAGCAAACATAGCCGACATCTGCGCCAAGCTTCGGGGAGGGATTGGACCTAAGGCGAAATATGCCCTGGTCTCTGGGCCGAGTGTGAGGTTCAACTCGCAGAGAGTAGGAATGGATCATATCGTTCAAGATCAAGATGTAGTGACCATAGTATCATGATCGCGTCTCAGAAATGAGAACATGTCGAAAAGCGGAAATCTATTGGCGGCGGTTCATGATAACCAGTAGCTGGCGACGGCGTTGACACGACGCGCGCTAAGAACAAAGAATTGAATCCAATAGAGATGCTAACGAACACACCAGACTCAAAAGGGCGAGACAGCTAGACATATGCAAGTGCGAAGGCTTAAATTGGAAAAAAGGAGGATTATGTCATAGGTGCTTGTCATGAGTGAACTCAAAAAGAAGATCTTCCGCTATATTGACGAACACACAGATGAACATGTTAAACGCTTCCAAGAAAGCATCAAGGTGCGTAGTCTTTCTATGATCGGGGAGGGGGTCATGGATGGTGCAAAGCACATGATCAAGTTGTATGACCAATTGGGTTGCAGGGAAACGGGTATAGCAGGCCCATGGGGTGAGCCAATGGGTCAAGGAGGGGCCGAGGGAAACCCTGTCGCATATGGAGAATACAATGTTGGAGCAGAGAAAACACTGGCCTTCTACATGATGTATGATACTATGCCTGTTTTTGAGGCGGAGTCAGAGTGGCTTGCTCCTCCATTCGAAGGCAGGCTTGTTGAATGGCCACCCTATCCAAAGGTGCTCATAGGGAGAGGGGCAACAAATAGCAAGGGCCCCCAAATGGTAGGCCTGAATGCGCTGTATTCTATCGAAGCTGTAGCTGGAAAACTCCCTGTCAACGTGAAATTTGTGGCAGAAGGGGATGAGGAAAGGACAAGCAGGGGTTTGTGGCCGTTTGTGAAGGAGAAGGGAGAGTGGCTTCGTAGCGCGGATTCACTGTTCTTCCCAATTGGAGGCACGGATCGCAAAGGAAAAGCTGTTCCTATCTGTGGCACAGAGGGGTATCTCTACATCAATCTTGTTTCCAGCGGAGAGTATTGGGGCAGAGGCCCAACGAAGTATGGCGTACATGGAAGCAACAAGCTCGTACTTGACAGCCCGGCTTGGAGACTGATTGATGCACTCAGTACGTTGACTTCAAGCAACGGCAACAAGATCAAAGTGAAGGGATGGCACGATAGACTTGAGAAGCCATCGAAGGAGGACTTGGCCCTTGTGAACAAGATCGTGAGGATGGGTTACGGAGATCCAAAGGAGTTGAAGGAGGAACTGGGAGCGAGAGTCTTCATTGACAACATTGAGGACCCAAAACAGCTGCTAATGAGACGTTTCTTTGGCACGTCTTTTAATCTAGATGGAGTATACGGAGGCAGGATGACCCCTGGAGGAGGCGCCGTAGTTCCGGTAAAGCTCACCTCCAAACACAACATAAGACTTCGCCCTAAGCAGTCGCCTGACGACATTTTGAAGAAGATACGCAGGCATCTGGATAGCCATGGGTACAAAGACATAAAGATCGAAGTCGAGGGAAAGAGAGAACCTGTCAAGAACAACTGGAACACAGAAATCGCCAAGGCAGCGATTAGGGCCTACGAGGAGTTCAATGTGCCTTACGTACTGACACCGCCCACCGTGTCTCTTGGCGAAACATCACCTGCCTGGCCTGCCAACATATTCGTCAGAGAGCTGGGACTTGACGTCATGGGCGCAGGCATAGGTCATGGCGAAAGAGCCCACACTATCAACGAGATGTACGTAATAGAAGGGGCCAAGAAGATCCACGGATTCGCCGACGCAGAGAAGTTCATTGTGAGCTGCATCCTCGAATATGCTGGAATATCATAGAACAGAGCCGTAGGCCCAAGGAACAAGTTCCTGATACTCTCCACGGCGTCGCAGCGGTTTCTCTCCCAGGTTACGTCTGATAGCTCTTATCAGACTGCAAGCTCTGGCTCAGACGCGCACGCTTGGGTTCAGACAGAGTGACGTATGTTACCATCAATGCCACAGGGAAAACCGTTGCTAGAAGCATGAATATGAACTGAAAAGTCAGCGCGCGACAAGGATCACACAGAAAGCTTCGACGACTATTTTCCATGGGTCAAGGAGTCCTGTCGTGTCTTCCGCTTCAAGGGCTAGCTCAACTCGCACGCGTTCATCTTCAGCTTCTTCTAAAATCCAGATCCCCTAGATATGTCTCCGGTCCTGAGTCACTGAACTCATCTAAGGAGAAAGATATCTGCCAGTAAGTCAACAGCGCCACCACAACCGCGCTGTTAACTTAAGCCGCTGAAGAAGACGGTTGGCTGTGATCCGCTCATCTTCGGAAGGTTTGGAATGGGTGCATTTCTGTTCTTTATCTGGCTGAGAAACCCATTCTGTGCCATTTGCAGGAGTCTATGCCAGCCCGATAGGCCTGACTGAGAACCCCACAATTTCCTTAAGTTAACAGAGCCACCACAACTGTGCAAAACGTTAAATAGTCATGGAAAAGCGACGTGATCTACTCGAGGTTTTGCCTTATGAGACAGATTCTGAAGGTAGGAGAGGTTTGTGCCGATCCGGGGGAGAAAGCGTTCGGTGGCCTGAAGGTGGCCGAACTTGCTGATGGTTCTTCTGTCAAGGTTCCAGTCATACTAGTGAATGGAGCCAAGGAAGGACCAATACTTTACACTCAAGCAGCGTGTCACGGCTATGAAATTAACGGCACTGAAGCCATTCGAAGGATAGGTATGGAGCTGGATCCCAAAGGAATGTCTGGAGGGTTGATAGCCATTCCCATAGTGAACGTTCTTGCGGCCAGGTACAGGCGCGGTCACACACTCGAACAACTAGATAGCGAATTCGGAAATATGAATCGAACTTGGCCCGGTAACCCTGACGGCACAATAACCGAGAGGATGGCATATGTGATCTTTGAAGAGGCTGTGAAGAAGGCTGGCTGCGTGATAGATCATCATACAGGTGACAAACCCACAGTCAGCTGGGTTTTCTATTACGAGGGGGCTAAGGAGCAGGAGGATCTTGCTAGGATCTACGGGGCTGAGTACTTGGTAGCCGAGAAGGCTGGAACAGAGGAGTGGAAGAAGAAGAGATTCTACGGCAAGCTTAGGGTCGTCTGCCATGAGCAGCTGGGCATACCTTCGATATGCCCTGAACTTGATGGACACGACCATTTGGATGAGGAGGCCGTGCAGCTTGGAGTCAGAGGAATTAGGAATGTTATGAAGCATCTTGGAATGATTGGGGGCAGGGTGGAGCTTCCTCCGAAGCAGTACATCGTATCAAACACCGAACTGGGATACGTCAAAGCAAGTAGAGGGGGCTGGTTTGTGCCGGAAGTCAAAGTCGGAGACAGGGTACACAAGGGCGACGTCGTAGGAAGAGTGCTGAGCATTCTTGACGGTTTCAAGGAAGTTGAAGTCCTCAGGGCTCCGAGAGACGGATTCGTGCACAGTCTGAATAGTTCACCCATGGTTTGGCCTGGGGTAAGAGCTGCCGGGGTAGATCTGATAGTTAAAGAGATAACGAATAGCTAGGCACACACTAGGGATCGATGGTTGTCTCTCAATTAATCGTTTGATCGGGAACTATAAAGAACCAGTCGCAAGACACAAGAACAGGAGCGAAGTTGAGGCCTTCTACGGTCGGAAAAACTGATAGATGTAATGACGGTGGAACATGGGCGGCCCAATTATCCGTCACTTCGACTCAAAACGTATTCTTGGAGATGACTCAGCCTATAGCGCGCTCCTCTGACCACTGTCACTCCTCGCGCATTCTCAAAGTTCGAAAATCTTAAATAAAAACTGGCCCTCCCTACGTTGGGGAAATAATATGTTAGTTGGAGCTAGAATGCTTGCTCTGGGCCTTCTGGTCGTGTGTCTTGGAATTCTTACGTACATGATCATAGTTCAAGGCGAAAGAAAGCGGAAAGTCTATTCCATACGTAGACTGGCTGCAATGGACGCATGCGAGGAGGCTGTTGGAAGAGCCGTTGAGATGGGGAGACCGATTCACTATACACCTGGAACCGCGCAGCTTACTATGGCTGAAGCACCTCAGACCATAGCAGCTCTCTCAATTCTGGAATATGTAGCACGACTCGCAGCAAAATACAACGCTCGGATAATAACGACCTCACAATATCCAGAGGTCTACCCGTTGTGCGTTGAGGTGGTGAGGGAAGCATACTTGTCCAGTGGCAAGGCCGATCAGTTTCGAGAAGAGGATGTTGTGTATCTTCCCCAGCTGAAGGCGGCTGCGGGACTTATGCAGCGAGAGCGAGTAGCGGCAAATTTTATGATAGGAGCTTTTTGGCATGAATCTTTGGTCCTTGCTGAAGCGGGAGCCGCAGCGGGTGCAATTAACATAGGCGGAGTAGCCACCATGCATCAGCTTCCATTCATGGTTGCCTGTTGTGACTACTGCCTGATTGGCGAGGAACTCTTCGCCGCATCTGCATACATAACCAAAGATCCAGTCGCAACATCCACAATCGTCGGTCAAGACTACATCAAGGCAGTTAGTTTGGGATTGATAGTGCTTGGCACGTTATTGTCAACAGTAGGCATGCCGCAGCTGTGGAATCTTTTCAGATAGAGGAGGCGATATGATCATGGCTCGATTCCAACTGCGTAGTGTCGCTCTCACCATAACTTTCGTGTTGGGCTTCTTGATGATAGTGGAGTATTTCATAAGCTTCAAAAGCATTAACGACCTCGCAGCTAACATCAGAGACGCTGCCACTGTGATTATCGGGTTGGCCTCCATTGTTGGCGTAGGCAACATAACACGAAACCACCTGAGAAACATATCTCGCCGTGGAGACAACTGGATTCCCAGCATCATAATGCTAGTATCTGTGTGGATTCCTTTAGTGATTGGCCTACTGGGTACACAGAACCACCCGATCTATAGGTATGTCTTCGTTAACCTTTTCAACCCAGTCGGTAATGCATTCTTTGCTGTACTAGGCTTCTACATCCTGTCAGGGGCATGGAGAGCATTCCGAGTGAAGAGCCTTGACGGGACAGTAATGGTACTTTGCGCCGCACTGATATTCCTGAAGAACGCACCTGTTGCCGGGTATCTCTGGAGCGGCTTCAATGACATAGGAGCATGGATTATGAATGTCTTCCAAGCAGCAGGCTACAGAGGAATCATAATTGGAGTCGCCATAGGCTCGATTACGACAGGACTTCGGATTCTCCTAGGACGTGAGACCGGATACCTCGCCGAGAGGAGGGGGGGACAAGAATGAGCTCTGGCACAGCGATCTCTAGGATAGATGTAAGGTATTTGTTTCTAGCCCTGCTTATAGTATCAGCCATTCCGATCATGAGTCCAATGGGCCTCCCGATGGTCGTAAGTCCACTGACCAAGAAGTCCTTCAACTTCATAGAAGGACTCCCCGCGGGAAGTGTCGTTATCCTAGATGCACAACATAGTACTGGATATGGCCCTGAGCTAGGAACCCAATATGCAGCAGTGTTCAAACACTTGTTGGCGCGTCCACTGAAGGTTGTGCTTGTGGCATTTGGCGCAGAGGGGCCACAGCTGTACGCCATGACTCTCGAGGGCAGCACAATATCTGGCCCTCCGATAGATCCGAACCGGTATGGCAAGAAATATGGAACGGACTATGTGTGGTTGGGCTACATTCCTGGAACCGTGACTGCTTTTGCGGCATTCGCCTCCAATTCTTGGCTCACAAAGACTGACGCAGCAGGAACCGCTCTTGAACAGCTACCAATAATGCAGAACTGCAAGACTGTAAAGGACTGGGCGCTTGTCGTATCGGTCTCAGGTGGGCAGTTTGAGCAGATGATAGCTCAGTGGTACTCAGCATACAAGACACCGATCATTTTCGGTGCGCCAGGCGTTTCTGCACCGAGACTCTATTCCTACATAGATGCAGGCCAGCTTACAGGTATGCTGGTTAGCATTGGCGGCGCTGCAGAATACGAGCTTCTGCTAAAGGGTCCCGCTTTGGCGGTATCATTGATGGACGTGCTGAATTTGGCGCAGATTCTGGTCGTGGTAGCAATGATAGCTGGCAACGCGATACACTTCATCGGAAGATCAAAGGAGAAGAAGTAGATGATCTCTGTTGAATATGTCTTATTCGGATTGTGTGCCGTCGCAATATGGAGCCTGCTATACAGAGAGAACCTTGCCTACAGAATTGCGGAATACTTCTATGTTGGCTTTACGGCAGCGAACCTACTGGTTCAAGCATGGGAATCCGCTCTCAAAATAGCTTGGACACCTGTCACCAAAGGTAACCACCTGTGGATTCTTCCACTTATTCTGTCAATTCCATTCGTTCTGTTCTTCCACAGAAAGACTAGAAGCCTATACATGATTCCAATTGCCGTGGTCGTGTCAGTTGGTACAGGACTCGCAATGAGAGGAGCCATCCATGCTGACATAGTGGGCCAAGTGGGGGCATCCATGAAATCGTTGATTCAACCAGGGCCTTGGGACAACAGTTTCAACACAGCTGTGCTCACAATCGGAAGCTTTGCCACACTCAGCTACTTTCTCTTCACCAAAGAAGTCAAAGGAGCGTTGTCAAAGGTTCCGAGAGTAGGGCGATTGTTCATAATGGCGGTAGTCGGTGCTGCTTACGCGAACACAGGAACTGGACGGTTAGCCAACTACTCAGGGATTCTTCTTAATCTGCTGAAAACTGACGCGGTCTACATAGCTGCTGGCGCACTAGTAGTCATTGCGGTCGACATTCTGAGGCGAAGGGCAAAGAAGAAACCCTAAGAAAGGTCCATACCTTTTCTTTCCCTGCCAATTCTTTCCATTCATCGCGGGCAGTACCTGAAAAGCGCGCAGCCTTGTCCCGTTATTAGTTGTTTCATGTTAGTTGGCCCAGTAGGTTATGCTGAGGGCTTTGGCTGCTTGTTTGAGTGCGTGTGAGGCTTCTATGGTGTAGAGTAGGCATAGTATGCAGTAGGAGACGTGGATTGTGACGTGTTCCAGTCCTCTGACCTTGTGGTTGTTGAGGTTAAGATGCTCCTTGAGCCATGCGAACACGAGCTCTATGATTGCGCGTTTCCTGTAGATACGTTTCAGAGGCTTCGGTCCCTGGGTTTTGAAGTCTTTGGTTACGCGGAGAACATTGCGTCTATTTGTTTTCTGGTTAGCTGGGTACGGGATTGCGGTTTCGATTCCGTATCGTTCAGCCGTCTGTCTGAGTTCGTTGCTGGAGTATTGGCTGTCAGCAGTCAGTTGACGTATCGATGCCTTTGTGATCTTGATGGTTCTCTCTAAGAGTGGGATGCTGAGTCTCTTCTCGTTGGTGTTTGCTGCCGCGACCTGGAAGCTTAACGGTGCTCTAGATCTGGTGTCCACTGCCATGTGTAGCTTGTAGCCTAACCCGTATGTTCGATATGCTCTGCCTACTTGGGCTTCAGGGTTGCTGTAGCCTGTTCGGTTGTTCATGTTTCGTCGGCTGTGGGCTTTGATGAAGGTGGCGTCTAGGGCGATGGTTCTAGCCTTAACTATGCCACGATGAATCAGCTTCTTCACCTGATTGTCAACGAGGCGTTTCAACCGTCTTGCGCCTAGCCGCTGATTGAAGCGGGAGAGCACCGTTCGACCGTACGCAGGCTCCTCTCTGGCTATGCCGCATATGGCCCTGAGCCTCTCATCTATCCATAAGCGTCGTTCAAGCTCCCGTAGGCTGCTGATTCTGAGGAAGCGTTTGGCTAGATGCGCTTTGAATAGGCCTAACGGGTTCCGCGGCGGTCTGCCTGCGCCTTTGTGGTGGTAGCAGTCTTTCAGGAGGCGTTGAACAAAGCCTAAATCCACATTATCCAGCAATCTTTCCAGAGTCTCGTACTCTTCTAACTGGATTCGCCTCCAAAGCTTCCAGATAGGAGGGTGCGAGGCTCAAACCATATTGAGTTCTACATGTCAACGAAAAGAATAACGGGACAACCCCGCGCGCCAAGCTCTAATGAGATTCACCAGAAGATTCTATTCATCATGTGCAAGCACTAGGCGAGGGGCCATGGCAGAAAGTTGGCATAGGAATTTCCTTGAATCAATTTAGGAAAAGCTACGTGGCAATCCTAGCGCGCGAGATCCTCGAAAGATGATTGATATATGTCTCCAAAATGATCCAATAACGTAGGATGTGTCACTCAGAAGAGGGTGTGCAATTGAGCGACCTCACAGGATACGCTGGCAAAATGCTCAGAGTTAACCTGACAAATAGCCAAATTAGAGAAGAGAAGCTTGATCGTATGACCTGTAGAAAATACATTGGTGGAACCGGCATAGGTGCACGAATCCTATATGATGAAGTCCTTCCGGGGACGGAGTGGTCAAGCCCGGAGAATCGTTTGATCATCGCATCTGGACCTTTGGGAGGCACGAGAATAGGGGGATCGGGCACATTTTGTGTTGTGACAAAAGGCCCCCTCACTAATGGTGCGGCCTCTGTTCAGGCAAATGGCTTTCTTGGCGCATTTCTGAAGATGTGTGGATACGACGGTGTTGTTCTGCATGGTGCATCGACGAACTGGACCTACCTCTACATAATGAGTGGATCCGCTGAGCTTAGGGAAGCAAATCATTTGGCAGGTAGAGATACATTCACCACAGAGCAAATGATTAGACGTGAGCTGGCAAAAGGTGAGCGGGAGATCAGTGTTGCCTCTATCGGACCAGCTGGAGAAAATCTTGTGAAGTTCGCCGGGATATTTGCTGATGGAGGTCATTCTGCTTCTCACAATGGGTCAGGGGCCGTAATGGGCGCCAAGAAACTGAAGGCCATTGCCGTCCAGAGGGGAAAGGCCGCGGTCACGATAAAGAACAAAAGGCTCCTGTCGACTGTCTCCAATCAGTTACTTGTCGACGCAAAGAAACATTCGACGTTCAAATGGGGCACTCTCCCAGTGATCATGGCGGCAAAAGAGGAGGGGTGGCTTCCCATCAAGAACTACACAACAAACATATGGGCAATTGAGCAGAAGATGTTGGCTGAATTTGACGAACAGAGTATCCGCGATAAATACAATCCAAAGCCGAATCCATGTTGGGCGTGCCAACATGAGCACTGTCATAGGATGACAATCACAGAGGGACCGTATGCAGGGCTAGCCATTGAAGAACCAGAGTATGAACAGTTTGCCGCTTGGGGGCCGAACACTGGCCAGACAGATGTTTCTGCAGCTATGATGCTAAGTCATGAAACTGATCGTCTAGGGATGGAAAACAACGAGGCAGGATGGCTGATCAGCTGGTTGATGGAATGCTATGAAAAAGGAATTCTTAGTGGAAAAGTTATGGATGGCATCGAAATGACCTGGGGTAACGTTGAAGCGACAAGAAAGATGCTTGGCAAGATTGCGGCTCGCGACGGCTTCGGAGATATTTTGGCCGAGGGGGTTATGCGTGCCTCTCAGCATATAGGAGGGCAATCAACCTCGATAGCGATCTACACGAAAAAGGGGAACACGCCGAGAGGGCACGACCACAGAACCAGATGGCATGAGATGTTTGATACATGTGTTTCGGATACTGGTACCATTGAGACACATCTCATAGTCCTCGGTTACAATCAGTTCAGCCAACTAGGCGATCCAATTGAAATATCAACTTTGACAGCAAGGAGCAGAGGAGCGATGCCATTTCATGATTCACTTGGGGTATGCTTATTCAACACGAGAATGAACGTGCCGCTTCTTTCTCAAGCGGTGAGCGCCGTTACAGGATGGGGCTTTACTTCCAATGAGGCAATGACGGCTGGACTCAGAATTGCGAACGTACTGCGGGCCTTCAATATCAGACATGGACTGACGCCATCGCTTGAATATCCCTCCGATCGGTATGGCTCCACTCCTGTAGATGGTCCAGCAAAGGGCAAGAGCATCATGCCCTACTGGGAGCAAATGCTTGACAACTACTATGAACTGATGGGGTGGGATAGAGCCACTGGAAAACCGCTACCGCACACTTTGGAGGACCTAGGCCTTGACGACATAGCAAGAGACCTTTGGTAGCTGAATAGTCTGCCGGGAACATCACCCATTCCCGAGACGAACAATGAGACACAACATTGCAAAACTAGAAAGACTTGTGCTCGGTTCGCGCAATGATTTCGTCTTGCAGAGCCTTGTTTAGGTCACAGAAGTAGTCGCTGTATCCTGCGACTCGGACGATTAAGTCTCTGTGCTTCTCTGGGTTGGCCTGGGCGTCGCGGAGAGTCTCAGCGGTGACCACATTGAATTGAATGTGGTGACCATCCAGCTTAAAGTATGATCGCACTAGGTGAGCCAGATCATTGATTCCCTCCTCCCCCTCCAGAAGCATTGGAGTGAACTTCTGGTTAAGAAGAGCCCCCCAACCTTCACCTGATCCATCTTCGCGACCGATTTAATCACGGCGGTCGGTCCATGCTCGTCTGCACCCTGCACCGGCGATACACCTTCCGATAAAGGCTCTTCTGACCTTCTCCCATCCGGAGTGGCTCCTACCACCGATCCGAAGTAGACATGGCACGTGGTCGAAAGATAATTGACCCGATAGCATCCGCCTCTAGTGTTTCTTCTTCCATTGATCATTTCATAGAAGGTGTCGAACGAGGCTTTCAGCAGGCTATCCGCGCGATCGTCATCGTTTCCGTACTTCGGTGTCTTGTTCCAGAGCATTAGCCGGATCTTCTCGTGGTCTTTGAAATTGCTGTTGAGTGTTTGAAGCAGTTCTGTCATCGCGATGCTTTTTTCTTCGAATATGTGATGCTTGATCGCAGACAGACTGTCCGTTAAGGTGCCTATTCCTACACCCATGATGCGCGCGCGGTTGTCCCGAAATTAGCATCCTTATGCTGCTTTCTGCTGTCGTTGGTATCGGTGGCTACTGGCTATCTCACGGTGGAAAGGTGTGATTTTGAGTCCCTCTCCCCTCCGAAAGGTCGAAATGACGCATCCTTTGTCTCCTCTGGTCCTCAGCACTATGCACATAACAGTGTTGAGCCGCTGAATATCGGGACAAGCCAGCGCGCTTCGCAGACGTTGCCTTCTCTGGAGGCCACGTAACCTGCTAGATCCCCCAGCCTTAGATGCCAAGAGCGCCAGACTCAACGAGTCTTATAGGAACGTATCTGGAAACAATCCACAGATAGTGTAGGATGCACACTCGAACCAATCTCAGGTTCCAAGTCTTGACATATATCCAACTACTATGGCAATCTAGCGGAAAAAGCACAGAAATCAGACTTCAAGAGACAGCCAAACCTGTGCTACTATGAATTGCAGGAGCGCCGACTAAGTGATCCGCTCTCAGGTTCTTTTCATTCGGCTTACGAAGCGAATATTCCCGCGATTATTGCAGCAAAAGGAGACCCATGACAAGAGGTTGCGCGCCCGAATCATTTGGGCGGTGCAGTGCTACCATCCGATCGCGTACCCGTCTCGCCTCGGATCTGCTCCGCCGATGAAGACCCCATTCTTTTGATCAATCACTATTGCTTGGGAACCTCCGAAAGACCATGCCTCAGCGACTCTCACATTGTGACCCTTTGCCGCAAGCTGATGGCGAACGTTCTCCGGTATGCGATTCTCCACCGAGAGCTCATACGGATCGTTTTCCTCTCCAGGAGCTGTTCCTGGTTTGCTGCTCCACCTAGGAGCTTCGATCGCTTGCTGAACATTCATTTGATAGTCGATTACGTTGGCGATGACCTGGAGGTTCACCTGAACTTGGTCATCGGCTCCGGGAGTACCCCCCAGCATCCAGAGATTCTCATTCTTCGTGAGGATATATGAGTTCAACGTGTGGGCAGTTCTCTTTCCCGGCTGAAGTCTGTTTGGATGATCCTTGGCTAGGGAGAATCCACACATCCGATCATTCATGATAATGCCCGTTCCGGGCACGACCTCCCCCGATCCAAAAGAGTGGAACAGGCTCTGTATGAATGAGACAGCGTTTCCAGACTTGTCTACCACAGCGAAGTAGGTTGTGTCAGATCCCAAGTTTCCCAGGCTGTGGCCTCGGAGGGTAAGGGAGGCTTTGTTGATATCAATCTGTTCTCTTCGCTTGACAGCATATTCCTTCGACAGAAGAGTCCTCAGTGGCACGTCCACAAAGTCAGGATCTCCGAGGTATTTGAGGCGATCATAAAACGCCAACTTCTTTGCTTCAACCATGAGGTGAATCGAGTCTGCACTGTTGTGGCCCAGCTGTGCGAGATCGTAACCCTCTACTAGATTAAGTTCCTGCAGCAAAATGTGCCCTTGCGAGACAGGAGGCTGTTCAAATACCGCATAGTTTCGGTAAGTCGTACTGATTGGAGTCAGCCATGATGATCGGTATTTCGCCAAATCATCTTCTCCGATCAATCCTCCGGATTCACTGAAGTATTCGGCTATCAGATGAGCTATCTTTCCTTCATAGAACGATCTTGCTCCCTCAGTCGCTAGAGCTTCGAGAGTGCTTGCCAGATCCTTCTGAATCAGCACTTCTCCAGTCTGAGGAACGTGCCCGTTCGGAAGGAATACGTCCTTGGCGGCCGGACAGCGAGACAGCTCGCAGGCGGCCTCTTTGATTGCAAATGACAGCGTTGAGTACATAGGAAAGCCTTGCCTAGCGTAGTCAATTCCGGACTTCAGGAGTTCCGAAAGGGGCATAGTTCCACGTCTTTCCAGAATTCTTTCCCAACAATTCACAAGTCCTGGTATGCTCACGGAGTATATGCCGTGCTTCGGGATTTCGGTAAACCCCTTATCCAGAAAAAGCTGGGATGAAGCCGCCTTAGGAGCTGGGCCGCTTGCGTTCAGGGCTTCAACCGTTCCCCGGTCACAGTCATAAAGGAGTGCGAAGGCATCGCCTCCGAGAGCCGTCATGTGAGGCCTTACGACGGAAAGTACTGCTGACACGGCTATAGCTGCATCATAGGCATTGCCTCCTTTTCTGAGAATCTCAGCTCCTGCTAGAGAAGCCAGATGGTGGCCAGAAGAGACGAGGCCGCTTCTGGCCATTATTACTGGCCGATGGACGAAATCTGAAACCAACTTCTTGCACCCTTCTGCAACCTGTTAGGAACTAGTCGCTGCGAAATCATCATCTTGTGGCTTCGATATCGGTCACTGGCATATAGATGTACTAGTCGTGGCCCATTATGGGGTGCGATTTGTATGGTGCTTCGAGTCGATTAATGTCATTAACACTCAATCGTAGACTCACAGCTTGAACTGCTTCCTCGACGTGTTGAATCTTGGTTGCTCCAATTATGGGCGCAACCACGCCTTTGTGGATCAGCCAGGCAAGTGCAACTTGGGAAGGAGTTGCTCCTTTCTCCTTGGCCACTTTCACAACTTCATCTAGGACATCGAAATCTTCTGGTTTGAAGAACCGCTCCGCCAAGTTCTCATCAGATCTATAGCGCAACGACTCCGGCGTCTTACCCCGAACATACTTGCCTGTCAGGAAACCTCTTGCCAAGGGGCTCCAAGGAATCAATCCGATTCCTTGGTCACGGCAGAGAGGGATCATTTCACGTTCCTCCTCTCTATAGCAGAGATTGTAATGGTTCTGCATGCTGATGAACCGAGTAAGGCCTAGCTTGTCACTTGTCCAAAGAGCCTTCGCGAACTGCCAAGCATACATACTCGAGGCCCCGATGTAACGTGTCTTGCCGAGCCTCACCAAGTCATCGAGAGCGCGAAGCGTTTCCTCGATCGGCGTGGAGTAATCCCAACGGTGAATCTGGTAAAGGTCTACGTGATCCGTGTTTAGTCGCCGCAGGGATCCTTCGATCTGTTGCATGATGTGCAGTCGCGAGAGGCCACGATCGTTTGGTTTTTCGCTCATTGGAAACCAGATCTTGGTCGCCAAAACCAAATCGTTTCTTCTTTCCTTGACTACCTCTCCTAAGATCTCTTCTGAGCGTCCTTTAGAGTAGGAGTTGGCAGTGTCAAGGAAGTTGACGCCTAGGTCGATGGCCTTTTCTATGATGGGTTTGGCCTTGTCAATTTCTACCATCCATTCCTGCGAGTCTCCAAAGGACCAGCAACCAAGGCAGATTCTTGATACCTTCAAGCCGGAGTTGCCCAAGTTCACGTATTCCATAATGACACACCGTCTGTATGGTTGTTCGTGCTCTTCGGTTATAAGGAATAGCAATATGGTGGCATGTGGGAAGACTGAAGCCGAATATGCTCTGCTTTTATGTTTCTGGTTAAGTATCATAGGAGGAATTCGGCATTGATCGTTGACTTTCACAGTCATTACTACCCGGCGGCTTACTTGAATGAGCTCAAGGATGGGAAGGCACGCGCTTCGGTGGAGAAGGATAGAGAAGGCAGACTGCTAGTTCGTTACACAGGTGACTACAACATCATTGTGGGCCCACACGTGAATCTGCAGGAGAGAGTGAAGGCGATGGATAAGAGTGGAATCGATATCCAAGTTCTCACGCTGACGACGCCTGGTGTTGAACGGGAGGAACCGAAACTGGCAACAAGGCTTGCCAAATTGACAAATGACGAGTTCGGCCAAATCGTTGAGACGCATTCTGATCGGTTCACCGCGCTGGCAGTGCTACCTCTGCAGGACCCAGATGCAGCTGTAGCTGAATTTGAAAGGGCGATTAAGGTGTGCGGACTCAAAGGGGCCATGTTGCCCTCCAATGTCAACGGTCAACCGCTAGATTCAGATATGTTCCTACCTATCTTTGAGAAGGCTGCGAAGCTCAACGTCCCACTATACATTCATCCTACATCGCCTATCAACCAAGCGGCCATGGACGAATGGAGACTTGTACCCATCCTAGGATTTGGCGTAGATACGTCTCTTGCAGTCCTGCGACTAGTCTTCAAAGGAGTTCTGAAGAATTGGCCGGCCTTGAAGTTGGCGGCATCTCACTTAGGTGGAGTGTTCCCCTATCTGCGTGGTAGGATTGACAGAGGATTCGAGGCCTATCCTGAATGCAGAACCAACATTACAGAACCCCCCACCAGTTACCTAAAACGCGTATGGGTGGATTCCATTTGCTACGATAGCAACGTCTTCATGTCCTCCTATGCCTTCTTCGGTGCGAAAAGGATGCTGCTGGGAACCGATTTTCCACATCAGATTTCTGACCTTGAAAGATCTGTAGATAGAATCATGCAACTGGAGATCAGTGCTGAGGACAAGGGGAGAATTCTTGGCGATAACGCGAAGGAGCTTCTAAGGCTTTGACGCTGACCGGACCTCAGTCCTACTTCTTGACGTTTCTTAGGGATCGCCAGGCGAAGATCGAATACAGAAAGAAGGAGATGCTTGATATCCAGAACGGGGCTAGGTACCCTATACTCTCAGTCAATATACCTGCAAAAACCAGTGCGAATATCTGCACTAGGTGTGCTGGAAGGTGCACCCAACCAATTGCGGTGGCAACATTCTCAGAACCTTCCACAGCATGGTGTATTAACGACTCCCAAACAATGTAGCTTGTAGACTCTCCTAGGGCCATTAGGATGACCATGCCTATCATTGGCCCTTCCTCAAAGAAGGGCACCGCTGTCACAGCCGGAACATAGAGCAACAGCTGTGCGACGATTGTCTGTTTGACACTCGGAACCTTGCGAAGAGTTATCGGAAGAAGAAAGACTCCAGCTCCAGCATATACCGCAGACATCGTTGCGATTTCCCAATACCCCATACCTTTCGAGCGAAGGAAAATGGGTAGAATATACCCCGTGATCAGAGCAGCCGCCATCGTATGGAAACCCATTACCAAGGATATACGCCACAACTTCTGGTTGTTGAAATCCGGCCGCAACCTCATCAATAGTTCATATACATCGAACTCCCTTCGCGGGCCTATGTCCAGCATGTTTGCAGGAACAAACATAGTCGCGGAAAGGACAGCTAGAAGCATGAAGATTCCCAGGAATCCTATGGTCGACATCAGTATCCCAGAGAGGATCGCTCCACAGGCGACGCCTAAACCTCGGATGAAGATGACCGTTGCAGAAACCATCTGAGGTTCCCTCCCCTTCGCAATCTCATATGCAGCGTTTCTATTCACAGCCCAAAGCGAACTGTCCTTCAGGCCTTGAGTTGCTTTTGCAATCGCGAATGAGAAGGGAGATCTTGAGATTGCGTAGAACGCTGCAGAACAGAAAGCGGTTAGAGCGTTCAGATTGAAGAAGGCTCTTAGACCTACACTGTCTGCTGCTGAGGCGAACAACATTCTGCTGAGAAAGAATACTAGAGGGTAGGCAGCGAACACGACTCCTATTGTAGCGAGGTCGATCCCACGCTCGACCAGCAGTAGCGGAATCGTCCACCAATATGCTCCTTGAAGGAAGGAGTCAAGAAGATTGATTGCTACCAGTCTATGCAAAGTCTACCATCGCACATCCCTCGTCCCAATGAGCTTTAAGAAAAGTCTTCCCTTGAGCGAATCCTACTGATTCCGAATCAGTCCTGACCGCGTAATGGTGCTTTGCAGTGAAGGAACGCTTTGCACTTAATCAACAACATAGATTTGTCGGAGACGCCATATGACCAAGGGGTGTG
>Ga0209314_10000352_pt1 | contig 20133 bp, 19 predicted proteins | sample I19B2metaG_FD_184146 | JGI IMG/M metagenome (GOLD analysis project Ga0209314, IMG submission 184146) | Lake sediment bacterial and archeal communities from Gulf of Boni, Indonesia to study Microbial Dark Matter (Phase II) - ​I19B2 metaG... | ecosystem: Environmental > Aquatic > Freshwater >... | reverse complement strand
GGCGCGCATCCCCGAGCTGGTGGAGCGCCTTCGCCGGTCGCTGGCCGTGCCTGCGGTGGCGCCGTCGGACGGTGCCGGCGCGGGCACCGCCACCGGCGGCCTGGTTGTACCCGCCCTGGCTCCCGCCGGCCCATCCAGCACGCCGCATGACGGCGGCGAGTTGGGGCTGGCCACGAGCCTGATTCCGCCCATTCCCGGCACCGTGACACGCTCCTTCGGTCACGCTGGAGACCCGGGGGCGAATACCTTGTTCCAGGGACTCGAACTCCAGGGGCACCCCGGCCTGCAGGTACGCGCGGCGGCGGCGGGCACGGTGTTGTCCGTAGACCCGGACGCCGCGGGACACCGGTTGGTGCTGGATCATGGCGATGGGCTGCGCACGGTGTGCGCCTTTTCGGGCCCGACGGCGGTCGCGGCCGGCGACCGGGTTCAGCGCGGCGCGCCGCTGGGCGGCCTGGACGGACAGGATGGGTACCGCGTTTACTTCGAGGTTCAGGTGGACGGCAGGGCGGTCGATCCCTCTCCCTTCCTACCGGAGGACGGCGGCCCCGTGTAACCCTCCACGGAAGGGGCGGTGGCGGCATGGCCCTGGGGCGGGTGCTCGGTGTTCGCGTCCGCGTGCACTGGCTGTTTCTGGCCCTGCTGGCCTTCGCCTCCGCCTTTGGCGCCCTGCGCCAGGCGGCCGTTCTGCTGGGCGGCCTCCTCAGCCACGAGCTGGCTCACCTCCTGGTGGCCCGTGCCACCGGGCTCGCCATCAACGAGGTGGAGCTGTACCCCTTCGGCGGCGTCGCCCGGGTCAGCGGCGACCTGGACCAGGACCCCTATGCCACGGCCCTCACGGCAGCAGCCGGCCCCTTCAACAACTTCCTCCTGCTGGCCCTGGGCCTGGGCTTTCGCGGGGCCGCCTGGCTGGATCCGGCCCTGCTGGACTTCTTCAACCAGGTCAACCTGACCCTGGCGCTCTTTAACCTGATCCCCGTCGTCCCACTGGACGGCGGACGCATCTACCGAAGCTACCTCTCGCGCCGTTACGGTTTCGTCCGGGCCACCCGCCGTTTGGCCCAATTGGGGCGGGTGGCCGGTTTGCTTCTGCTGGTCTGCGGCGTGTTGGCCGCCGCTATGGGGCGCATTTACCTGGGCCTCTTCATCTTGCCGGCGTTCCTCTACCTGTCCGCAGTTCGCGAGGAGGGCACGGCCATGTTCGCTCCCTGGCGGGGGCTTCTGCGCGCGGGGTCGGAACTGAAGCGTCAGGGGGTCCTCCCGGCCGGTCAGTTGGTCATGATGGAGGACGCCCCCCTTCAGGATGCGCTCAGCCTTCTGGGCGCGGACCGCTACCATCTGGTGACGGTTCTGGACCGCCAGATGCGCCCGGTAGGCGTTCTCAGCGAGGCGGAACTCCTGGAGGGCCTCAGCCGGCACGGGCCGGCCGTGACGGCCGGGGAGCTTCTGCACCGGCGCCCGTGACTCCCGGCCGCCCGCCGTAGTCAATCTGGCAGGAACTGGGGTATAATGGACGGGCCACGGGTCATAATGCCTGTGCAGGCCTACGGGCCCTTACCCCCTTTTGGCCCCTACTTTTTTCGGCCGGCCCAAGCCGGTCCCGGTGGTTCGCCGGGGCGACGGGCCGGCGCAGGAGTGACTCTCCCGTGTCCAAGGAGATTGTGGTCAACGTCGATCACGAGGAGACTCGGGTCGCCACGTTGGAGGACGGCTCGCTGGTGGAAATCGCCATCGAGCGTCCCACCGGTCAGCGCGTGGCCGGCAACATTTACAAGGGCCGGGTGGAGAACGTGCTGCCCGGCATGCAGGCCGCCTTTGTCAACATTGGCTTGGAGCGCAACGCCTTTTTGTATGTAGACGACGCCCTCCCCGTCAGGGACGAGGACGCCGACCTGCCTGACCTCCGCCACGCCACCATTCGCGACGTGGTCCGGGAAGGCCAGGAGATCGTGGTGCAGGTGGCCAAGGAGCCCATCGGCACCAAGGGGGCTCGGGTCACCCGTCACCTGACCCTGCCCGGGCGCTACCTCGTGCTCATGCCCGGGGTGGACTACGTCGGGGTCTCCCGCCGCATCGAGGGCGAGGGTGAACGGGAGCGCCTGCGCACCCTGGCCGAGTCGGTTAAGCCTGAAGGAGCCGGCCTCATCGTCCGGACCGTGGCGGAGGGGGCGGACGAGCAGGAACTGACCCGGGACGTGGTCTTCCTGGCCCGCCTCTGGGAGCGGATCCAGGCCAAGGCCCGGCTGGCCGGCGCGCCGGCCGTGATGCACAAGGACCTGGGCCTCCTGCTTCGGGTGGTGCGCGACGCCTTCTCCGAAGACGTGGACAAGCTGACCATTGACTCCCGCCAGGAGTACGAGAAGGTTCTGGAACTTCTCGACCTGACGGCCCCTGAACTGAAGTCACGGGTCTACCACCACGCCGCCCACGAGCGGCCGCTTTTCGATGTCTACGGCATCGAGCCGGAGATCGAAAAGGCCTTGAAGCGCCGCGTTTGGCTGAAGTCCGGCGGCTATATCGTCATCGACCGGACCGAAGCCCTCACATCCATCGACGTCAACACCGGCAAGTTCGTGGGCACGACCAATCTGGCCGATACGGTCTTCAAAACGAATCTGGAGGCCGCGCGGGAGATCGCGCGGCAGATCCGTCTGCGGGATATCGGCGGGATCATCGTGGTGGACTTCATTGACATGGAGATCCTGGAGCACCGCCAGCAGGTGCTGAAGGCACTGGAAGAGGCGGCGCGGGCCGACCGCACCAAGACCAACGTGCTGGGCCTGACCCAGCTCGGGCTGGTGGAGATGACTCGCAAGAAGGTGCGTCAGTCGCTGGACGACGTGCTGCAGCGGGCCTGTCCCTATTGCGACGGCCGGGGCAAGGTTCTCTCCGAGGAGACCATGTCGCGCAAGGTCCGGGGCGACGTGAAGCGCGTCCTCAAGCACACCAGCAGCGAGGCGGTCCTGATCGAGGTGCACCCCAGCGTCGCCGCCCTGCTCATCGGCGCCGGCGGCGCCAACCTGCGGGAACTGGAGAAGGAGACCGGCAAGCTGGTCTACATCAAGGGCGACTCGGACTGCCACCTGGAGACCATGAACCTGCGGGCCCTGGGGACGCGGGAGGAGGTCGAGGCCAAAGCCCTGCCCGTCCACACCGGCCAGCAGCTGGAGCTCAAGGTGGAGGAGCCCCACGCCACCAATCCGGTGGACGGCATTGCCCGCGTCGATGGCTACGTGGTGGACATCGAAGGGGCGGGCGACCGGGTCGGCGAGCGGGTCCGGGTCGAGGTGGCCAGGGCCTTTCGGACCTACGCCAAGGCGCGGCTGCTGTAATCAGCTGTCGAGATACCCGCCCGCCGTCGCGTTGACAGTCGGCCAGGCGGATGCTATCATTACAAAATGCGGGCGCAGAGTATGCCTTTGTGCCCAAAACCGCTCAAGATGGGCCTTTCAAAGCGTTTGGTAAAATCGGCGCTGCCCGTATTGGCGAGTCAAGGTTGGAGGTGTCCCCGTGTACGCAATCGTTCAGACTGGTGGCAAGCAGCTTCGCGTGGCCCCCGGCGACGTGGTCCGCGTGGAGAAGCTTGAAGCCGAAGTGGGCGGCAAGGTGACCCTGGACCGGGTCCTGGCCGTGGCCAAGGACGACGGCCAGCTGGTCGTCGGCACGCCGACGGTGGGCGGCGCCCGGGTCTCGGCGGAAGTCGTCGAGCAGGGCAAGCTGCCCAAGATTCTGGTCTTCCGTTACAAGAGCAAGGCTAATGAGCGCCGTCGCTATGGCCATCGCCAGCCCTACACGCGGGTGAAGATCGAGAGCATCGAGGCGTAGCGGCCGTGATCGTGGCGGAGGTGCGCCGGGATCCGGCGGGCCGGGTGACCGGCTTCACGGTGACAGGGCACTCGGGCCAGGCGCCCCACGGCGAGGACATCGTCTGTGCCGGGGTGACGGCCTTGAGTGAGACGGCCGTTCTGGGCCTGCGCCACGTGGCGGGAGCCCTGCCGCAGGTGGAGATGAGGGATGGGTTTCTGCGCTGTGAGCTGCCGCCTGTGCAGGGCGAGCAGGAGACCAGGGCGCAGGCCATTCTGGAGACCCTGGTTCTTGGGCTCCGCGACATCGCCCGCGACTATAAGAGCCACCTGCGAGTATCGGAAACATTGGGAGGTAAATAGCATGCTTCTGCAGCGTTTCGCTCATAAGAAGGGCGTTGGCAGCTCGCGCAACGGTCGCGACTCCAACCCGAAGATGCTCGGCGTCAAGCGTTTCGACGGCCAGTTCGTCACGGCTGGAAGCATTCTGGTTCGCCAGCGGGGCACCAGGGTGCACCCCGGCACCAACGTGGGCATTGGCAAGGATGATACCCTGTTCGCCAAGGTCGACGGCATCGTGGAGTTCGAACAGAAGGGCAAGGATCGCAAGCAGGTCAGCATCCTGCCCAACGCCGCTGCGCTTTAAGCAACCTCAAGTGCCCCAGCGCTGAAGAAGCCTGGGGCCTTGGTGTCTCTGGGGGTGATTCCGGTGGCTTCCTTTGTGGGCTGGGTTTTCCTGTTCACAACCGTTCTCCTGGGAGCGCTCTGGGCGGGCGAGCGCCGGCAGCGCCGGCGGGAAACCGCCGAGGCCAGGCGACTGCGGGAGGCTTTGGGCCACGACCTGGTCGACGTCATTCGCAACCAGCGCCACGGGTTCATGAACCACCTGCAGGTCATCTCCGGCTGGCTGCAACTAAAGAAGCCTGACCACGTCCTGGAGTATATAGAGGGCATCCGGCGCAAGCGCGAGCAGGAGACCCAGATTCTGCGCATCAAGAGTCTGGAGGTTCTGGGCCTGCTGCTGGCCAAGTCCTCACTGGCCGAGGCCAACGAACTGGACGTTCGCTGGGAAGTGGAGGGCCCCCTGGCCGACCCGCCTCACCTATGGGCGGAGGCCCTGGGGAGGGTCCTTGAGGTTTTGATCGCCGCCCTCGCCCGCGCCGAGGAGCCGCGGCGTCTGGTCGTGCAGTTGGTGCAGGTCGGCAGCCAGTATCGTGCCGAACTCATGGCCGACAGCACAGAGTTCGCCTCCAGCATCGGGGCTGAGCTGGCCAGCCTGGCGGACCTGGCAGCGCGGGTGCGCGCCGCAGGCGGGCAGTGGACCGAGGATCTTGCTCCGTCCTATTCCCTAAAATTGAGCATGTCTGCAGGAGTGTGAGATTGGCGCCGGCCGCTGGGTCGACGGCGGCACCCTTGCGGCATACTAGGTTCGGGTGAAGCCGTGTTTATTGATCAGGCACGCGTTTTTGTCAAGGGCGGCGACGGGGGAAACGGCATCGTCTCCTGGCGCCGCGAAAAGTTTGTACCCCGGGGCGGACCGGCCGGCGGCGACGGAGGTCGTGGCGGGAATGTGGTGCTGGAGGTTGACGAGGGGCTTCGTACCCTGCTCGACTTCAAGTACCAGCGCCACTTTAAGGCGGACCGCGGGGAGTATGGGGGCACATCCAACAAGCACGGCCGCAACGCGGAGGACATGTTGGTCAAGGTGCCGCCGGGCACCGTCGTGCGCGACGACGACACGGGCGAACTGCTGGGGGACCTGACTGAGGACGGCCAGCGCCTGGTGGTGTCCCGTGGCGGTCGCGGCGGTCGGGGCAACGCCGCCTTTCTGAGCAATGCCAACCGCGCGCCCTCCTTCGCGGAGAAGGGCGAGCCGGGGCAGGAGCGGTGGATCAGGCTGGAACTCAAAGTGGTGGCCGACGTGGGTCTGGTCGGCTATCCCAACGCCGGCAAGTCCACGTTTCTTTCCCGTGTCTCGGCGGCCCAGCCCAAGATCGCGTCCTACCCCTTCACCACCATCACGCCGAACCTGGGGGTTGTTTCGGCCGGTGAGGGCCGTTCCTTTGTACTCGCCGACATCCCGGGCCTGATTGAGGGCGCCCACGAGGGCACGGGCCTGGGGCACGAATTCCTGCGCCACGTGGAGCGGACGCGGCTGTTTCTGCACGTGCTGGATACCGCCGGTACCGAGGGGCGTGACCCCCTGGACGACTTTGAGACCATCAACCGGGAACTGGCCCTGCACGACCCCGCGCTGGCCTCGCGGCCGCAGCTGGTGGTGTGCAATAAGATGGACCTGCCCGAAGCCAAGGAGCGCTTTCCCGCCCTGGAAAAGGCCCTGCAGGGCAAGGGTTACGAGGTCTACGCCGTCTCCGGAGTAACCGGCGAGGGCATCGACCGGGTCATCTACCGCGTGGCCGCCCTGCTCGATGAGATGGGGCCGGCCCATCGACTGGTCCAGGAGGACCTCAGCCCCGTTTACCGGGCGCGTGAGGACCACAGCCACCGGGTGGAGGTCCTGGACGGCGTATTCGTCGTCACCGGCGCCGACATCGAGCGTCTGGCGGCGATGACCGACTGGCGGAACGAAGAGGCGGTCCGGCGCTTCAACCGCATCCTCAACCGCCAGGGCATCGAGGCGAAATTGCGCGAACGGGGGGCCAAGAGCGGCGACACGGTGCGCATCCGTGACGTCGAGCTGGAGTTCGGCGGCGGCTGGGAGGAGGAGTAGGCGTGCGCCTTGGCATTCTGGGCGGTACCTTCGACCCCGTTCACGTCGGGCACCTCGCCCTGGCTGAGGCGGCCCGGACCGCCTTCGGTCTGGACCGGGTGCTCTTTATTCCCGCTGCCGTGCCGCCGCACAAGCCGGGCGGCGCCGTGGCCGCCGCCGAGGAGCGGCTGGCCATGGTCCGAAGGGCCGTGGACGCGGCGCCCTACTTCGCCGTGAGCGAGGTTGAACTGGAGCGGCAGGGCCCGTCCTACACCGTAGATACCCTGGCCGACCTGCAGCAGCGCCACCCTGGCGCTGAACTGTACTTCATCACCGGGGCGGACGAGGTGCTGGCCCTGGACACCTGGCACGACCCACAGCGTCTGCTGCAGTTGGCCCGGTTCATCGCGGCCACGCGCCCCGGCTTTGACCTATCCCGGCTGGCGCAGATGGAGTCACGCCTTGGGCCCGTGGCCCGTGGTCGCCTCTTGCCGCTGGAGTGGTTGGAACTTGGCCTCTCGTCCACGGATCTGCGCCGCCTTCTAAGCGAAGGGCGGTCCGTCCGCTACCTGGTTCCCGAGCGGGTTGTGGAGTATATCGAGGAGCGCCGCCTCTACCGGCGGGACTAGACGAAATAGCCGCCCTGCCGGGCGGCTGTTCTTCCTGGAGGGACCCGGATGCAGGAACAACACAATCAGGCCTGGGCCTGGGCTTCGGGGAGGCTGTCGCCATCTCGCCTCGCGCATACGCGTGGGGTGGTGAAGGCGGCGCAGGACCTGGCCAGGCGCTTCGGCGCCGACGAGGAAAAGGCCGGGTTGGCTGCCATTCTCCACGATGGCGCCAAGAATCTGGGAGGCCCGCGGTTGTTGAGTTTGGCCCGCCAGGAAGGTATCATAGTTGACATAGTACAGCAGCAGGCGCCGGACTTGCTTCATGGACCGGTGGCTGCTGCTTTGGCCCGCCGCGAAGTGAACGTGCAAGATGAGGCCGTGTTGCATGCTGTGGCCATTCACACCACCGGCGCCCCCGACATGTCCACCCTGGACAAGGTGATTTACCTCGCCGACTATGTCGAGCAAGGGCGCAATTTTCCCGGTGTGGAGGCTTTGCGGCAGGCGGCAGACCGTGACCTGGACCGGGCTGTGCTCCAGGCCATGGACGGTACTCTGCGCTACGTGATCGACCGCGGCTGGCTCATTCACCCCCTGACCGTGGAGGCGCGCAACTGGCTGCTCGGCCGGTTGGGCGCAGACGGGAAAGGGGGTCCAGACTAGGGGGTGGTTCCCACGCCGGAAAACCGTCCGAGACGACCGCGCCTGTGGGCGGCGAGCCTGCTGGCGCTGACCGTGCTGGTCGCCGCTCCGCTCACCGCCGCCTCGCTCTGGTACCGCTACGGCATTCAGGACCGGGGCCGCCAGGCAACACCCGGGTTCAAGTCCGAACCGGTTGCCGCTGCGGAAAGAGTCAACATTCTGGTCCTGGGCATGGATGACCAGGGTGTGCGGTCCGATACGATCATGGCAGTCAGCTTTGACCTCCAGTCGCGGTCCGTGGGCATCCTGTCCGTCCCCCGCGACTCGCGCGTTCGCATCTATACGGACGGGCCGGAAGACGCCAAGGGGCTCGCCGGCACGGATCTGAGCCGGGGCGGATATGACAAGCTCAACGCAGCCACCGCCTACCGCACCAGCGTCATGGCCGGTATTCCCCGCTCCATGCGAACGGTGGAGCAGCTTCTGGGCGTGCCGATTCACTACTACATCCGAGTCAAGCTGGATGGGTTCGTGTCCCTGGTGGACAGGCTGGGCGGCATCGATTTTGATGTGCCCCAGACCATGAACTACGACGACCCCGCTCAAAACTTGCATATCCATTTGAGGCAAGGACGTCAGCACCTGAATGGCCGCCAGGTCATGGAGCTGGTGCGCTACCGTGGGTACTACGGCGGCACGCCCGACCGCAGCGACGACCTGGCGCGGATTCACGTGCAGCAGGGTGTCATTCAGGCCATTCTGGCCAAGATGGAGTCCACCGGTGCCATCCTTCAACTGCCCGCCCTGGCGGGCGACCTGGCCCGAGCGGTGGACAGCAACCTCCCGGCTTCGCGTCTGGTCACTCTGGCTGCAGCGGCCGTCGGCGTCAAGTCCGATCAGGTGCATATGGGCGTCCTCCCCGGTCGCCCGGTCGGAGTGAAACAGGGTTTTGACCGGGACTACTACCTCCCCGACATGAATGCGGCGCAGCCCCTGATTGACACGCTGCTCCGGGGCACCGGGCCGGACGGGCGCAGCCAGGTCTAGGCCTCCGGCGTTCGGAAGGAACAGGGTGGCTGGGCCAAGAATACACCGGTACCCCGCGTTGAAGAGGGGACCAGGAAAGGCAGGGAACCGATTGGACGCCAAGGAAGAGGCCTTTCTCGCGGCCGAGGCCGCCAGCAACAAGAAGGCGCGGAACGTGGCCATTCTGGACATGACCCAGGTGTCCTCGGTGGCCGACTACTTCGTCATCTGCAGCGCCTCCAACCCCATCCAGGCGCGGGCCATAGCCGACGCCGTGGAGGAGAAGCTCGGTCCCGTGACCGGGCGTGGCCATCGTGAGGGCTATGACCTGGGGCGTTGGGTCCTGCTGGACTACGGTCAGGTTGTCGTTCACATCTTCCACGAGGTTGAGCGCGACTACTATAATTTGGAACGGCTCTGGGGAGATGCGCCGGCGTTGCCGGTGGCTTTTGCCGAGGCCTAGAACGGGTTCGGCAATGGTCGACACCGAACCTGGCGGCTTGACTTTGCGCACCGCGCCCCCTATAATCATAATTGTCCTCGCGGCCGACGGTTGCGTCACCTGAGGTTCATACAGCCAAAAGCTGTGATGGGGAGCAGTACGTCAGAGCCCTCTCGAAAGAGAGCCGCTGTCAGGTGAAAGTGGCGGCAGAGGAGCCGGCGGAACTCGCCCCGGAGCAGGCCAGGCGAACAAGAAGTAACCTGGCACGCCACGTGCACGTTACGCACGCTAAAGTCGATCATTTTGCGTGGGGCCATAGCTCAGTCTGGGAGAGCGCGTGAATGGCATTCACGAGGTCAGGGGTTCGATCCCCCTTGGCTCCACCAAAAACTTGATTGAATAGGGTGGTACCGCGGGAAACGTCTCGCCCCTAACAGGGCGAGGCGTTTTTCGTCGTATTAGCAGCTCAACCGGTACGTTCGCGGGGGTGCCTCTGGTGGAAGACCATTACAATGTAGCAGCAGTAGAAGGCAAGTGGCGAAAGGTGTGGGCCGAGTCAGGCCTGGATCAAGTCGAGCGCGACCCGCGCCGGCCCAAGTACTACTGCCTGGAGATGTTCCCTTATCCCTCGGGCAAGCTTCACATGGGGCACGTCCGGAATTACTCCATGGGCGATGTGGTGGCCCGGTTCAAGCGCATGCAGGGTTACAACGTGCTGCACCCCATGGGCTTCGACGCCTTCGGCATGCCGGCTGAGAACGCCGCCATCAAGAACAAGCTGCACCCGGCCGCCTGGACGTGGGACAACATCCACGCCATGGAGCGGCAGTTGCGCGAGTTGGGCTGCACCTATGACTGGCACCGCGAAGCCGTGACCTGCCACCCGGACTACTACAAGTGGACCCAGTGGCTGTTCCTGATGTTCTATAAGCGCGGCCTGGCCTACAAGGGCAACGCGCCCGTCAACTGGTGCCCGACCTGCAAGACCGTCCTGGCCAACGAGCAGGTGATCGACGGCAAGTGCTGGCGCTGCGACTCTGACGTGACCAAGCGGAACCTGGATCAGTGGTTCTTCCGAATCACGGCCTACGCCGACCAGCTGCTGGATGATCTGAAGCAGCTTAAGGGTTGGCCGGACCGGGTCCGGACAATGCAGGAGAATTGGATCGGGCGCAGCGTGGGCTGTGAGATCCGCTTTCGCCTGGCGGACGGCGGCCCCGTCGCCGGCGAGCCCTTCACCGTCTTCACCACCCGGCAGGACACGCTCTACGGCGTCACCTACGTGGTCCTGGCGCCGGAGCATCCACTGGTGGGCCGCCTGGTGGCGGGGACCGAGCACGAGGCCCCTGTTCAGGCTTTCCGCGAACGCTTGAAGAGCCAGAATGAGATCACGCGCCTGTCCACCGAGACCGAGAAGGAAGGCCTGTTTACCGGCGCCTACGCGGTCAACCCCGTCAACGGGCGGAAGGTGCCGATCTGGATCGCCAATTACGTGCTGATGGAGTACGGCACCGGCGCCGTGATGGGCGTGCCGGCCCACGACCAGCGCGACTTCGAGTTCGCCCGCAAGTACGGCCTGGATATTCAGGTGGTCATTCAGAACCGGGAGAAGAGCCTGGACCCGGCCACCATGACCGAAGCCCACGTGGAAGAGGGCGTGATGGCCAACTCCGGCCCCTTCGACGGAATTCCCAATACGGAAGGCAAGGACCGCGTCGCCGACTACATCGAGGAGAAGGGCATGGGCAAGCGCACGGTCAACTACCGCCTGCGCGACTGGCTCATTTCCCGTCAGCGCGCCTGGGGCGCCCCCATCCCCGTGGTCTACTGCGACCACTGCGGCATCGTGCCGGTTCCCGAGGACCAACTGCCGGTGCTGCTGCCCGAGGACCTCGCCTTCACCGGCGAGGGCTCATCGCCGCTGGCCCAGCACGAGGGCTTCGTCAACACGACCTGCCCCGGCTGCGGTGGCCCGGCCCGGCGGGAGACGGACACCATGGACACCTTCGTCGATTCGTCCTGGTACTACTTCCGCTATGCCTCGCCGGACAGCGACAGGTTGCCCCTGAAACCAGAGGACGCCGACTATTGGTGTCCCGTCGATCAGTACATCGGCGGCATCGAGCACGCCATCCTGCACCTGCTGTACTCCCGGTTCTTCACCAAGGTCATGCGTGACGCGGGGCTGGTCCATGTCGATGAGCCCTTCAGGAACCTGCTCACGCAGGGCATGGTCTTGAAGGACGGCTCGGCCATGTCCAAGTCCAGGGGCAACATCGTCAGCCCGGACGAGATCTTTGCCAGGTACGGCGCCGACACCGCCCGCGTCTTCATCCTGTTCGCCGCTCCGCCCGAGCGCGAGCTGGACTGGACGGACACCGGCGTGGAAGGCTCCAGCCGCTTCCTGCACCGCGTCTGGCGCCTGGTCGCCGGCTACCGGGAGAAAGTCAGCAACTACAAACACGACGACCTCGTGCATGACGGCGCCGGCCAGCCCACCATGGCCACGCGGGCGCGGCCGGATCATGACCGCGGCCTGCTCCGCCTGGTGCATCGCACCGTCAAGAAGGTGACTGACGACCTGGACCAGCGGTTTGCCTTCAACACGGCCATCGCCGCCACCATGGAACTGGTCAACGGCCTCTACAATTATCGCGAAAGGATACCCCAGGAGCAGCAGAACTCGCAGGTAATCGCCGAGGCTCTGGAGAAGTTGACACTCCTCCTGGCACCCTTCGCGCCTCACCTGGCGGAGGAACTGTGGGAGATGACCGGGCACAGTGGCAGCGTCCACCAGGCTCCCTGGCCGGCCTACGATGAGGCGGCCCTGGAGACGGAGACCGTGGAGATCGTCCTCCAGGTCAACGGCAAGGTACGCGACAAGCTGGTGGTGCCTGCAGGTCTGGACGAAGCAGGGCTGCGGTCGGAGGCCTTGAGCAACCCCAAAGTGCGCCAGCACACGGAGGGCCGGCAGGTGGTCAAGGTAATCACCGTCCCCGGACGCCTCGTCAACGTGGTGGTGAAGTAGGGGGCCGCCGGGTCGCACCCGCCCCGGGCATCAGTACTATGGTTGGGGGCTGGCCCAGTGGAAATGAACCTGCCGAACAGCATCACCGTGGTTCGCATCTTCCTGGTTCCCGTCTTCCTCATTCTGCTGCTGGTCAAGTTCCCCTTCGGGGCGGTGGTGGCCGCGGCGGTCTTCACCCTGGCCGCTCTCACCGACAGCCTGGACGGGTACCTGGCGCGCCGCAACAAGCAGGTGACCGACCTGGGAAAGATCCTGGACCCGCTGGCCGACAAGCTCCTGGTCAGCGCCGCCCTGATCGCCCTGGTGGAAATGCACAAGTTGCCCTCCTGGATCGTGGTGCTCATCCTCGGACGGGAGTTCGCCATCACCGGTCTCCGTGCGGTAGCCGCATCCAAGGGGCTCATCATAGCGGCCAGCAAGCTGGGCAAGTGGAAGACCCTCAGCCAGATCGTGGCCATCATCATCATCCTGACGGAGGACTCCTGGGGAGCCACCCTGGCGCCCACGTTCCTCCTGGCGGGGCGCCTCGTCCTGGTGGTGGCTGTGGTGCTGACCCTCTGGTCGGGCATCGACTACTGGGTCAAATTCTCGCGGACCCTAACGACCTAGCAGGAAATATCTGGATAGAGGTCGAACCCCCCCACCGAAGGTGGGGGGTTTTTATGTCGGACCCGATGATGAGCGAGGAGAGTGAGGTCTGGACCTGGCCGGAGCGGCTGGCGGCGGCAGCCCTCCTGGCCATTCTGCTGGGTGTCACGGCCTGGCTGGTATGGGCTCGCCACAGCGCGCGGCCGGCCCGGGGAGACAGGCCGGTGGCGGTCACCGGAGCAGCCGGGGCCACCACCCCCGCCGGGGTTGCGCCCGGCCTCCCCGGTCCAGCGGACGCGACGTCGGACACCGCCGGCCCTGATGGAAGGCCGGGCGCCGGCGGGACGGCCGCGTCCCCTCCCGGAGGCGCGGGCGCCAAGTCCCTCATGGTGCACGTCGCGGGGGCGGTGAAAAACCCCGGCGTCTACCCCCTGCCCTCGGGGGCCCGGGTTGTGGACGCCCTGAAGGCGGCGGGCGGCCGCCGCGACGACGCACGGGAGGACCTGCTCAACCTGGCCCTGCCGCTGACCGACGGCGACAAGGTTTACGTCCCTACCAGCCGCGACGTGGCTGCCGCCGGTTCGGCGGGCTCGGGGGGCTCCGGCGGGCCACCGGGTCAGCCGACCCCTTCGCCGCCGGGATGGCCGCCCGCCGTGGGCAAGGTCGACGTCAACCGGGCGGACCTGCAGACCCTGGACGCCCTGCCGGGCGTGGGCCCCTCGCTGGCCTCGGCCATCGTTCGCTACCGGCAGGAGCACGGCCCCTTCCAGTCCGTCGACGACCTGGAGAATGTGCCGGGCATCGGCCCGGCCAAGCTGGCCTCCCTGCGTGACCTCGTTGTCGTCCGCTAGTCCGGTGCGACCGACCAGGCTGCCGCCGCTGGGGTGGTTGGCGGCTTCCTTTGCCGCGGGCGTGGCCTTTCAGCCGTGGGTGTCTGACACCGCCGCCCCCTACCTGGCGGCCGGGCTTGCTTTCGCCGCCCTGCCGGCCCTGGCCTGGGCCCTGCTGTCGGCGGACCGGCGCCGCGGACGGGCGGCCCTGCTGGCCGCTGCCCTCATCGCCGGCCTCGCCTACGCCGCGGCCAGGGCCATTCTGCCGGCCGATGCCGTGGGGAGGCTGGCCGGAGGCGGGCCGGACTACCGGGGAGAGTTCGTGGTTCTGGACGGGACGGTGGCGTCCGAGCCTGCGGGAACACCACCGCGGGCATTCCTGCTGCAGGTCGGGAGTGCCCACGGTCGGCCGGTACACGGCCTGGTGCGGGTGACGGAGCCCGAACCGGCGCAGGGAGAGCCGCCGCCCCCGCTGCCGTACGGACAGCCGGTGCGTCTTGAGGGGATGCTGGCTTTGCCGCGGCCACCGGGGAATCCGGGCGAGTTCGACTACGCCGCCTACCTGCGCCACCAGGGCGTTCAGGCCGTCCTCCGGGCGCGCCGGCTCACGGCCCTTCCCGGACCCTCCGGCGGCTGGCCCCCCATACGCCTGGCCCTGGCGGCGAGGCGCAGCATGGAGAAGGTGCTGGCGGCGGCCCTGCCCGGCCCCGATGCGGCCCTGCTGGGCGGGCTGCTCCTCGGCGGGGCCTCCGACCTGGACCCTCAGGTGGCCCAGGACTTCCGGGTGGCCGGCCTCTATCACGTTCTGGCCGTGTCGGGATCCAACGTCGCCTTTGTAGCCTTGCCCGTGTTGGCCGCCCTGACCCTATGGCTGGGCCGGAGGCCCGCCCTGGCGGCGACGGCGGCGGTGGTCGTCGCCTACGTCCTGGTGACCGGAGCCACGCCCAGCGTGCTCCGGGCCGGCATCATGGCCGTTGCGGTTCTGGCGGGGGAGGCCCTGGGGAGGGGAGGCAACGGCCTGGCCTCCCTGGCGGCGGCGGCCCTGTTCCTGCTGGTGCAGAATCCGGGGACCCTCCGAGACCCGGGTTTCCAACTGTCCTTCGCCGCCACGGCCGGCATCCTCACTCTGACGCCGGGCCTCCAGGCCGGGCTGTCACGGCTGCCGCGTCTGCCGGAATGGGTCCGGTCTCCCCTGGCGATAACGGTGGCGGCACAATTAGGGGTGCTGCCCCTCTCGCTGGCTTTCTGGCAGGGCGTCTCCCTCATCTCCCTGGCGGCCAATCTGGTGGCCGCCCCGCTGGTGGAGGCTCTGGTCTGGCTGGGGAGCGCTCTGGTGCTCCTGGGCGAAGCGTCCGCACCTCTGGCGGGCTGGCTGTCCGGCCCCGTTCGGTTGACACTGGCGGTGTTGACGCGCAGTATGCACCTTCTGGCGGCTGTGCCCCTGGCCTACCTCACCGTGCCGGCCCCCGGCGCCCTGCAGGTCCTCGCCTATTACGCCGCCCTGACCCTGGCCGCAGCCCGGCCCCGCCTTCCTCCGCGCCTTCTGTGGGCGACCGCGGCTGTTGTGCTGTCCCTGGCCGTGGCGCCTCTCTGGCGGCACCCGGGCCCGGGTGGACTGGAGGTGGTCTTTCTCGACGTCGGCCAGGGGGATGCGACCCTGGTGCGGCTGCCGGAGGGGAAGACCATGCTGGTGGACGGAGGCGGCTGGCAGGATGGCGCGGCATCCGCCGGCTGGGACCCGGGGGCGCAGGTGGTGGTGCCGTTCCTGCGCCGTCAGGGGGTACGTCGCATCGATGTGGTGGTGGCCACGCACCCCCACGCCGACCATGTAGGCGGTCTGTCGGCGGTCATCCGATCCCTGCCGGTGGGCGAGGTCTGGCTGGGCGCGCCGCCTGGCGGCCCGTCGGAATTCGACGCCTACCGGACGTTCTTGAAGAATGTGGCAGCACTGGGGACAAGAACCCGGTACGTGCAGCGGGGGCAGGAACTGCGGCTGGGCCCTCTCGGCATCCTGGTTCTGGGGCCGCCGGCGAGGCCCTACACGGGGCAGCGCTCGGACGAGAACGCCAATTCGATCATCCTGAAGCTCACCTACGGACGGTCCGCAGTGGTGCTGGTCGGCGACGCCGAGGCGCCCGTGGAACGGGACCTGCTTGCCGACCCCGCCCTCGGGCCCCGCCTGGCCGGGGTCTCGGTGCTGAAGGCCGGACACCACGGCAGCCGTTACGCCAGTTCTTCCGCCTGGGTCGAGGGCCTGCAGCCCGCGGTGGCTGTCGTCTCCGTCGGGCGCAACTCCTTCGGCCATCCCGCAGCGGAGACGCTCCAGGTGCTCAGGGAGGCGGGGGGAGGCCGTCCGGTTTTACGTACAGACTGGGACGGCGCTATCCTCTTTCACAGCGACGGCCGGCGGGAGGAGATTCGGACCGTGCGTTCGGCCGTCCGCTGGCGGCGCCCCGCGGGTACCGGGAGATGGGAAGCCGCAGAAGGCCGGCCCCTGCGAGATGAGGCGGCGGCCCCGGGGCGGGGGGAGGTGGCGGCCGGAACGCTGTCGAAGTCTGCCTACTCCGGCGAGGCTCGGGAGGGATTTCCAGGCCCAACTCGAATACTAGCCGGGAATCTCCCGCCAAAGGGGGGGAGGTCCCGTGTACAGGGTTCTGGCGGTGGACGACGAGCCCACCATTCTGCTGCTTCTGGCCACCATTCTGGAGGAGCAAGGCATAGAGGTGACCACCGCGACCGACGGCGAGGAGGCCCTGGCACAGGTGCGCCGGAGCCCCCCGGACCTCATTTTGCTGGACATTTTCATGCCCCACCGGGACGGCCTCCAGGTGGTGGCCGAGTTGCGTGCGGATAAGGCCCTGAAGGACATCCCCGTGGTCCTGATCTCCGCCAACCCCAACCTTCCGGACCTGCCTGCGGCCCGTTACGTCCAGGGGTTCCTGGTGAAGCCCTTCGACCTGGACGAACTGCTCTCCGTGGTGCTGCAGCAGCTTTCCCGGAGTCCAAGGGAACCGGGCCCGCCCCCTGACGACCATCCCCAATAGCGCACGGGAGATCCCCGGGCGCTCAGGGGGCGGCCTCTTCCTTCCTCCCTCGGGCGAGACGTGAGGCCACCGTCCCCAGCAGGGCGCCCAGAGGCGATATGGCGGCAACGGCCGGAACTTGAAGCAGGTCCAGCACCTGCTTGATCGTCCAGGCCGGTGGCGGCAGCCTCAGTCCAAAGGGAGGGCCGAATAGGGCCCAGTACGTCAGGGCCTGGAGGCCCAACAGGGCGCTGATGGCCAGGCTCAGGTGCAGCACTGCAACGGTGGGGCGGATCGGTCGCCCGGAATCGCCGCGGCGCGCTGCCCTGCCTGCCAGGGTGCCCGTCAGCAGGGCTGCACCCAGGGCGGCAAGCCCCGCCTCCAGGAGCCGCTGCCTGATGAAGGCCAGGTAGGGGGCCTGTCCCACCTGGCTAAGACTGTAGGTGAACCCGTGCTGTCGAAAGAAGGGGCCGAAAGGCCAGGGCCCCAGCAGCAGGGCCTGGTAGACCACCAGGTAGAAGGCGGCGCCGGCGAAGACGGAGCGGCCATAGGGCTGTCTCCCCAGCAGTAGCAGGTAGAGAAAGAGGGCCAACACCCCGCCCGCCGCCCAGGGCAGGCGGCTGCGAATCTCCAACCACCACTGGTGACGCCCGCCCAGGGCGAACTGTCTGTCCACCTCCGCCCGGTAGGACTGGACCTCGGCGGCGCTGTTGCCGGGGCTCGGCGGGAGCACAAGACTGCCGCCCACCCCCTGAATGGCGGCGGACAGGAGCGAGGCTCTTGCCAGGGCGGCCAGACGGGAGACGGTCGCGGCCTCAGCGGGGCTGGTGTAGGCCAGCATGTCGGTCAGCGGCTGGCCGGCTGCGCCGGGGGAAGGCGCCAGCCCGAGCAGAGCAGCCAGAGTGGGGGCCAGGTCCTCACCGCGCCCGTCCGGGAAGTGTCCTGGCCGAACTCCCTTGCCGGCGGCCACCAGGGGCACCTGGCGCACCTCAGGCTCGGCGCCGCCACTGCCGCCCGCGGCTGTCACCCCGTGGTCCGAGGTCACCAGCACGGTGGTCTCACCCAGATCGATCGACCCCAGCAGGTGAGCCAGTTCTCCGTCGGCCTTGGAGGCGGCGTTCAGGTAGGGGCGGTTCCCACCGCCGACCATCAGGGCCGCCCGCTCCGGCCCACTGAGATAGATCACGGTCAGGTTGGCCTTGGCCTGCACGGCCGTATCGGCCTGTTGCAGGGACGCCTGTTCGGCTTCCGGGGCCGCGGGGTCGACCAGCAGGTCCAGGTCCACGGAGCGGGGCGCCAGACGGCTCCAGGACCGCGGTGCCGCCAGGGCGGTCGTAAGCGAGGCGGCCTTCGCCTGGTCAAACAGCGTCGGCACGAGCGGAGTCACGCCGGTTTCCGGAGACAGTACCCCGTGCTCGGCCGGTGCGGTTCCCGTCAGCAGGGTCGCCCAGGAGGACGGAGCGTAGGTGGGCACGGGCAGAGACAGGGTGCGCCAGGCCCCCTTCTGCCGCAGCAGGCTGAGGGAGGGAAGCTCCAGCGAGGCGTCCGTGCGGAGTCCGCCCACAATCACCAGAACCACGCGGCCGGTCAGGGCCGGGGGCGCGCCGGGCTGGGCGCGCAGGCCCAACGCGGTCGGCGGCTGGTACCCCAGCCAGGACTGATAGACGAGACGGCCCTGGCGCCAGGAGAAGAAGGCGGCGCCGGCCAGAAGAGCGAACAAGACGAAGAGGGCAGGCCAGCGTTTCACGGCAGCCTCCAGTATGTTGAATGGAGTCGGTTTTTGAGTGTTAGCCGCCGCCGGTGGCAAATCCTGCAAGCCGGTGTCGACAAGGGGGAGTTCGCCCTGGCAGCGAACCTTACAGGTATGGATGCCTTTACGCTGATGAGCGAAGCCAAGGCCGGCAGGCTTCAGCCGGTCTACCTGATTTACGGAAAAGAGACGTTTCTCCGCGACCGGGCCTTTCAGGCCATCCGCCGTCAAGCGGTGCCGGGTGAACTGGATGACCTCAACGTCACCATCGCCGACGGTCAGGCCGAGCCCCTCGAAAAGTCGCTGGAAATGGCCCAGACCATGCCGTTTCTGGCTCCCCACCGGGTGGTGGCCGTGAAGGACTCGCCCCTCTTTGCCGCGCGCCGCGGCAAGAGCGAGGCGGAGGAGGGCGAGGCGGAGAGCCACGTGCCGGAGAGCGGCTCGGAAGCGGCCTTGCTTCGCTACCTGGAGCACCCCAGCCCTGACGGCGTGCTGGTGTTCCTTTGCGGCGAGGGCGTGGACCGTCGCCGCAAGGCATATAAGGCCCTGGCCGGCAGGTACCCCGCTGTAGAGTGCCAGCCCTTGCGGGAACAGGAAATGCTCATGTGGCTTCGGGACCGCAGCGAGGAAATGGGCAAACGCCTGGAGCTGCGCGCGGCACAGGAACTGGCCCAGAGGATACCCGCCGATATGGCCCTGGCAGACAGCGAGCTGGCCAAGTTGGCGGCGCATGCCGGCGAGGCGGCGGCCATCACGGTGGAGGACGTAGCCCGCGTTGTTTCCGGCGTTTCCGAGAGCAACATCTTCGAACTTATGGGCTACATCAGCAGCAAGAAGAGGGCCCGGGCGCTGGCCCTGCTGGAGCGCATTCTCCGCGAGGGTGAGCCGGTGCCGCGCCTGCTGTTCATGATTGCCCGGCAGGTGCGGCTGCTGCTCACCGCCAAGGTGATGGCGGAGCAGGGTCACGGCCCCAAGAGCATCGAGCAGCGGCTGCGCCTGTTCCCTTCGGCCGTCCGGTCCCTGCTGGAGGCATCCCGCGGGTTCGGCCGGGAGGAACTGGTGGCGGCCCTGGGCAAGGTGCTGAAGGCCGACATAGCGGTGAAGACCAGTCAGGGCGAGCCCCGTTTGGTGCTGGAGCTGCTGCTGGTGGATCTGAGCGCCTGACTTCGCGCCCTCAGGCCAAGAAAAAGCCCCGGCGGCCGTGAGGCCGTCGGGGCTTGCTTTCTACTTTCCGGATGGGATCGGCGGTTCAGGCCTTGGAGCTGGCGATACGCTTGGCCAGCCGCGCCTTCTTCCGGGCCGCCGTGTTCTTGTGGAGAACGCCTTTGGAGACAGCCTTGTCGATGAGGCTGGCCGCCCCCCGGTAGGCCTGCTCAGCGGCGTTCCCGTCGCCGGCGACGAGGGCTGATTCCACCTTGCGAGCTGCGCTCTTGACGGACGTCTTCACCGTACGATTGCGCTGGGTGCGAATCTCCGCGAGCTCAGCACGCTTGATGGCTGACTTGATGTTGGCCACCCGAAATCACCTCCTGTCCCCAAAGTCACGACCACTATAATACCATGAGTTGGCTGGGCAGGCAACCCCGGGCCACCGCGGCGTTCTTAGCAATAGCTGGCGATGGTGGCGGTATAGAGGCATTGGCCGCCGGACATTCTAGCAGCGAAAGACGAACCCAGACT
>Ga0209314_10000351_pt1 | contig 20144 bp, 14 predicted proteins | sample I19B2metaG_FD_184146 | JGI IMG/M metagenome (GOLD analysis project Ga0209314, IMG submission 184146) | Lake sediment bacterial and archeal communities from Gulf of Boni, Indonesia to study Microbial Dark Matter (Phase II) - ​I19B2 metaG... | ecosystem: Environmental > Aquatic > Freshwater >... | reverse complement strand
TGAAAGCAGAGGTATTTCAAATCCTTCTGTACTTCAGGCAATGAGAAAAGTACCACGCCATCTTTTTGTATCACCTGAATATGGTGAGGATGCCTATGGCGATTATCCTTTGCCGATATCACATGGACAGACAATCTCACAGCCTTATATTGTTGCATATATGACAGAAATAGTTAATCCGTCAAAGCACAAAAAGGTTCTTGAAATTGGAACAGGATCAGGGTATCAGGCTGCTGTTCTGGCGGAGATTGCTGATTCAGTATTTACTATTGAAATAGTTGATGAACTTGCCAGGGAAGCCGGTTCAACATTAAAGAAACTCGGTTACAAAAATATTTTTGTCAGGTCAGGTGATGGGTATAATGGATGGCCTGAGCATGCTCCGTTTGATATTATTATAGTCACTGCTGCTGCAGATCAGATACCGGCTCCCCTGATAGATCAGTTAGCTGACGGAGGAAGGCTTGTCATTCCCGTCGGAAAACCCGGAAATGTTCAGGAATTGAAGCTTGTAACAAAGAAAAGAGGTAAAGTTGAGACAGAAAGGTTAATTTATGTAAGATTTGTACCTTTTAAAAGAAAACAGGAAAGATAAAATAGATATTATCTAATCTCCCGCAGGTATGAAATATTAAAAGTTGTTCCGCTCATCGGCAACCTCAAAAGACCAAGGGACAATTTGTTAACTGAATAGAATAAATTGATATCTAACCATTTTCTCTGAACAGGATACCAGAAATATTCAATGCCATTCAACTGATTGTTTGTGCAAACTGAAATTCCGAGATTCATTAAATCAGATATTCCGATTTTCCCGGAAGCAGAACCTGAAAACAAAACTGCATCCATATTTGTAAACTCAAATAATGCATCGAAGGATACAGAACTATTGTTTTGAAATGAGAGGATAACATTTCCAAACACATCAATTGCCGGGGTTATGATTTTCAGATTCGACAGGAAGGTTGCCGGATCAGGTGAAAACAATCGGATATCGTTTGCCAAAAGAAAGCTTCTGGCCTGAATGCCTGCAGAAGAGTATAAGAACCTGTTATTACTTTTGTAATTAATATTCAGACCATTACTGAATGACAGATTGCCATCACCTGAAGCAGAAAGACTATTGTGGGTACTTTTATCTACAGTGTCAGTTGTTATGAACGAATTTGCAATAAGGAATGCATCAACCTGCTGATTCATATAGGCTTTAAAAGAAAAGTTGCCCAATGAATATTCAGGCGTTTCAAATCTGGAAATATACCTTGGGATTGTCATCAGACTGACCGCAGTATTCCAGTCAATCTGGGGATAAAGGAAGATTTTCTTCTGTGTATCTTCATGGAATGCAGCCTGAAGAGCATATTTATTTGAATGATTCAGGAAGGAGGTGATTTTTTTCTTTTCAGAATTCAGATACCAGCTTGCAAGGAAATACTTCTGGTATGGATGATATGTTCCAAGAGAAAACTGCAATTTTCCTGATTTACCAAGATTCTTATGGTACCTGATATCTGAGTAGAACTCTTCATCATAAATACCATTGAATTGCCGGTATTCCTCCCGCGAAAGAATATCTTCATCAAGGATCTTTCCGAATTGTGTCCGTTTGAAATCGACTGGTGTTGTTCTTTGATTTTTGCTGTCAAATTGCCAGATCCGGTAATTATTACCATATAACCGTCCGCTGTTGAAACCTTTCATGTTAATTCGTTCAATCACCCTTCCCCAGTCGAGTTCATAAACTTCACTTATATTATTCGGATTTATCAGTGAGACGGTAATATGCTGAGATTTATTGGTTGTCCAGCTCTGCAGAAAAATATAATCATCAAAATCTATTTTTTTGTCAGGGTAAAAATGACCATACCAGGTTTCAACCATAGTTTTAAGCAATTCTCTTCCCGTTTCATGAATATCGCGACACACACCTGCTCTGACACTGGTATTTTGTGTGGCCATGGCATTAAGTAATTCAACCGAGGGTACTATTCCTTTTGATGCTTTGCCCGGATATAATCGTGCATGATTGTAATTAATTAAATGGCTTTCTTCCATCAATCTGGTAATAAAGGGGAGGAAATCTCTTCCGAGGTCAGTATAGCCAAGTTCAATAAGGTGTTGGGTACCCATGATTATAGATTGCTTTATCTCTGCTTCATCTGAGGTATGAATAAGGTTATTCCTCCATGAACCATAATATATTTCCTTTTCACCAATTGAGATTTTTGAGTTTGAATATATATCTTCTGTCAGGTTATCCTTCAGAAATTCAAAACCTGTAAGTATATCATAATCTGTATATTTTGCCGATTTCAGAAGATTCTGCAGTGCATAGTTAAACAGTACCACCGGTTCATTTTCGTTAACATTATTAAGTATGTAATACCTGGTTTCAAATTTCGCATGAACCGGAACCGTTCTGTAATTGATACTAAAAGATTTCTGGCTATCGACAGAAGTTGTATCGCTGTCTTCAGTCAGACTGCCTGTCTGTGAATAAATACAATTCATCACAAACAGTACGGATACCATTAATGACAGGATCCTCATTTAGTGATTCCGGAGCGACTCGAACGCTCGACCCACAGCTTAGAAGGCTGTTGCTCTATCCAACTGAGCTACGGAACCATTTTACGGCTGCAAAAATACATTTTTTTTCAATTTCTGCAATCAGATTTGTCAAATGGATTAATAATGAGTTATGAAACCAGGATCATTTAAACTGAGCCCTGTAATCTCTTGGAGACAACCCTTCTGTTTTCCTGAACTGTTTATGAAAATTGGAGATACTTCCAAACCCGCATTCGAGAGCTATATCCTGCACCTGGTAGTCCGTTTCACGTAGCAGATAACAAGCTTTATTTGTTCTGACCCGGTTGAGATATTCAACGAAACATGCTCCGCAATTCTTCTTGAAATAACGGCTGAATGAAAATGGACTCATTTTTGCAATTTTAGCCACATTTTCGAGTGATATTGGTTTGAAGTAGTTTTCCCGGATATAACTGTAAACATCCGTCATTCTTTTATTACCGGTTTCATCATAGGTCATTTTATAATTTTCGGAGCAAAGAAATAGTTTCTTATCAGCCTTGATCAGAATGTTCAGTACGTTAAAGAAATCTATCACTTTGTCCATTCCTTTATTGTTTATCATCTGAACAAGAAATTTTTCTGCCTTCCTCGCATCTTCAGCAGCGAAAGCAATTCCTCTTTCAGTATCAGCAAGTAATTCTCTTAATGAGGTCATTTCATGCTGGGAAAGAAATGACTCTCCAAGTGAGGAGCTCCTGAAATGCATAATAATACCATGTTTTTCAGGAAGCATGCTGTCCTGCTTATAATAATTCCAGCTATGAGGGATATTTCCGGCAATCAGAACCATATCATTCTGATCAAATAACTCGACACTGTCTCCAATTATTCTTGTGCCATTGCTCTTTATATTCAGAACAAGTTCATATTCAGGATGAAAATGCCAGATACCGCCTGAATCATTTATATAAGAAGCCTGAAAACCGCCTCCTTCCTCATATGAAATACTTTCAAGTTCAGCAACCATGACAGTTTGGTATAATTGGTTCTTTCCTATCAAATTTAAATATAATTTTTACAAATTTTCACAATAAAGTGATATAATATCTTACTATATATTTTTGTATTATCAATTTTATATGTAAATTTGATCCAGGCTCATACTAATGAAACAGAGAGGAGATGAGCAAGGGTAGGAAGTGAAATCAACAGGATTGTATTGCAGACATTGACTTTCACATCAGGAACCTGAGGTATAGCGCCAGCTTACTATGGTTCCATCCTTTTATCAGACAGTAGACACGGGAATTATCTCACTAGTAAGACCCGTTCCCAGATTATCACTGCTACCCTTTCTCCTCTTTTTTTTGTACCTGCTGATAAACACCCAAGTTTAATTTTTTTGTGCTTCAAAATAAAAATAAGTTTATCTTTGATTATAGCATAGGGTAATTAATCCAGACGATTTTCTTAATCTTATGAGAACATATATCAGGCGAAGGGAGAAGAATAATCACCTGGTTGTCTTTTTTGGAGGATGGGGATCTGACGAAAACATGTTTGTTCCTCTGTGCTCAGATGACTTTGATTTTATTTTATTCTACAATTATTCTGCTGATGAGGCACTTGTTCTGCCTGAGACAAAAACCTATGAAAGGATAACTCTCATAGCTTGGTCTCTTGGTGTATGGGCTGCTGAATATCTTACATCAAAAACCGGTATTATCCCTGACGTATCTATTGCAGTTAACGGAACCCCCTTCCCTGCTGATAATAGATTTGGCATTCCTTTAAAGGATTTTGAAGATACTCTCAATAACATTACCGGGGAGAATATGGAAAGATTCTACCTGAAGGTCTTTGGCGACAAAAAGACATACCTTATTAATGCTGACAGAGTTCCAAAAAGAACTCTGAGGTCACTCCAGGATGAACTAAGGTGGCTGTATAACAGGATTATGGAACATAATGAATCCGGCTTCAAATGGACCTATGCCATTACAAGCAGAACGGACCGTATTTTTCCTGCTGAAAATCTTAAGAGTTACTGGGGTAAAGAGTCAGGCACAAAGCATATTATAGTTCCAATGCCCCATTATTTATTTCATAACTGGAATTCCTTAATTGAATTCATAAGCTATGTTGAGAATATTACTTCGGTTATATTCAGAAAGAAGTCCAGAAAGACTAAAGATCTTTGATTAACACATTTGAATCAGATTTTAAAATCATCCTGTCAAACTTTTCAAGCATTGAAATTACCCTGTCATATTCCTTATTTCTTTGCACATTAATATGCCCGGTTCCATGCCTCTCAATCCTGGAGAATACAAAACTAACAGATAGTTTTGAAATGTCTATTGAAGGCTGATATAGTCTCTCTTTCCTTTCATTCTCATGGACTGTTGATACAAGATTTACCTCCCGCAGATCCTGTAAAATATCCCTGACAAGTCTTACAGGGATCTTTAACTGAAGTGAAATGGTTTCAGCACTAATTGGTTTTTCACCTACTTCGAATCTTTTAATAATAATATGCAGTATCATTAGCACCAGGGCACGTTTCTGATGATGACTGATATTAAGAGAGTCTGATTCAAATTCATAATTTGAAATATTCTGATTGGCAAATGATAATTCAGCTCCAAGCAGAATTATGAGCCAGGTATACTGAAGCCAGAGGATGAAGAGCGGAACTGCAGCAAAACTACCGTAAATTGCACTAAGTTTGGTTATACCGAACTGAAGATCGATATAGAGCCATTGCAGAATCTGTACTGCCGTACCCGCGATAATACCTGAAATAAGGGCAGGTAAAAACTTAACCTTTGTATTAGGCATTATAATGAATAACACCGTAAGTGTAACCCATGTCAGGAAGTATGGAGCAAATTTAAATGTGAAAGTTACCAGAGGCTTGAAATAATCAAGTATCGGCGCTTTCGTCATAAATTCAGTCAGGTAAGCCGAGATGAATACTGTTATACTGCTGGACAGGATTATGAATACAGGAGCTATAAGCATTATTGTAAGATAGTCAGTGAATTTCCTGTACCATAGCCGCGATGACCTTATTTGCCAGATATGGTTGAATGAGTTTTCAATATGGTTCAATAGTGACATAACCGACCAGAAAAGAATTACCATACCTATTCCTGCGAGGTATCCGCCCCTGGTTTCTTCAAGCGCTGTTCTGGCACTCGTAAGGAGCCAGTTCAACACCTCCTGGTGTGAAGAAAATTCTTTGGTTATCAGCGCCTCAAGGTTCTGGTCAAGTCCAAAGCCCTTAGCTATTGCAAATGCAATTGCAGCAACAGGAATTACAGATAACATTGAATAAAATGTCAATGCTGATGCCCTTAACTGGACCTTGTCATTTGAGAATCCCCTGGCAGCGATCATCACAATCCTTAATTGCCTGATAAGAAAAGTCTTCCCTTTGGAAATCTCAGATAAGGGAGTGTGCCAGATTATTTCATTAATTCGCTTTATCTGGATTAAAGCCCATGAAACAGGATTTGCCATAGTGTACAGATTATATTCAAATATACAAAATTGTGCTAATTTCACTTTATAAAACAAACGGAATGAGGATAGAGATAACCGAATTTATTGAAGGTGCTAAAAAAGCTGAGGGATTAGCCGTAATTATTGATGTATTCAGGGCTTTTTCTGTCGAGTGCTATGGATACGATGCAGGAGCATCTCAGGTCATTGCCACCTCTGAAGTCGGAGAAGCATTGAGACTCAGGCAGCACTATAATAATTCAGTGCTGGTTGGCGAAAGAGATGAAAGGAAAATACCGGGTTTTGATTTCGGTAATAGTCCAACAGAACTGATAAAGGCTGAATTAACCGGAAAAACCATTATTCACACTACCACTGCAGGTACTCAGGGACTTATTAATGCTGAAAATGCAGAATTCATTATTACAGGAAGTTTTGTCAATGCAGCAGCTATTGTCAGATATATAAATCATATCAAGCCTCCGGTTGTAACCCTTGTTGCCATGGGATACAGGGCAAATATAACTGCTGATGAGGATATAATGTGTGCGGAGCTGATAAAAGGCAGACTGGAAGGCAAATCTGTAATAACTGAAAAAGATATTGCCGGTCTGCAATATTCATCAGGTAAGCGATTCTTTAAGCCGGAGAACATTGATTTTTCACCTCCGACTGATTTCTTTTTGTGTACTATTACTGACAGATTTGATTTTGTTCTTAAAGCACTTAAAAGGCCTGATGGGAATATATCGATTATAAGAACAGATATATGATTTTGAAAATAAATGAAATACGAATAGTCAAAAAAAAATTCTATTTAAACTGCCATTCGCAGGAAGGTTTATTTCTTATTTACAATTAATCAGAAGATTGCCATAATGTTTTTTCGCCTGTGGATTTCACGGTAAGTACAAAACATGCACATCCTGTAAAAAACGAAGAAGTAATTTGATTTCTTCCCGGACTCAAGGCTCATTTCCATGCGCTCCCTGTACCTTATGAAAACTGCAGCAAGAAGAAGGCTTAATCTCCACATACTTATTCTCCGATATGATCTGAGCATTGTGAGAGTATCACAAAAATTATTTTTATCAGTTACTTTGTCATACAACATGCTGAGATTTTCAATGCTTAGCTTCACTTTGTCGAGATACTCCCTGTTGGATTCAAGTCCTTCATGTATAAGAGGATTGTCAATATGAAGAATATTTATACCAGCATTTCTGAGCTGGAAACTAAGAAGGGTATCCTCGTGACCGTATTGTTTAAGCTCTTCATAGAACCTGATCTTGGAGAAAACAGACTTTGCGATGAGAACATTAAATGTAAAGAAATCGGAATGTGGTCTCTTCTTTCTTTCTGAGGCCTTTTTCTGTTCCCTCCACTTTCCGTATTTCCACCTTAGCAGTTTATCCGGATCACCGGGAGTACTGTCGCTATAGGTTATGCCACCACAAATTACCTGAGAAGTTCCTATTGAAGAGACATATTTGCTCAGATACGATTCTGCAGTACCGGGAAGCATCATATCGGCATCAATAAATAACAGGTAATCGCCTTCCGCTTCCAGTGCCAGCTTATTCCTGGTAGCTGCTCTGCCAATATTTTTTTCAAATGAAATAATCTTTACTCCATTCCCTTCAAGTGCCCTGAATTTCTCTTTGTATTCAGGACTGGATGCATCATCGCCGATTAAGATTTCGCATAATTCAGGAACCTTTCCCATGGCTCCCTTCATGCTGTGGACTAGTGCAACTATATCATAATTAAATACAGGAATGAGGAGAGATATCTTCATTTTCCGATTAATGTTCAAAAACCAAAAATACAATATATTTTCTTAATAATACACCGGATACATTTGGCAAAGAAATTGCATTGGCTAATTTTGCATATATCTTTTAATATCATTTTCAATGATGAAAAAGCATTTACTTGTTTTACTTTGCTCTTTTCTTCCAGGATTGGTTTTCAGTCAATTAAAGCCAGGTTATGAGATAAACATTACTATAAACGGACTCAGGGATTCCTCTGTTTATCTTGCATATCATCTCGGTGACAAACAATATATAAACGACACAATTAAGCTGGATAAAAATGGAAAAGCTGTACTGAAAGGACAACAACAGTTATCACAGGGCATCTATATGATCGTTCTTCCCGGAAGAAACTATTTTGAGATGCTGATGTCCACAGATCAGATTTTCAGCGTGAGCTGCTCATATAGTGACTATTTTAATACATTGAAATTTGATGGCTCAGATGAAAATTCAGCATTTGTATCCTATCAGAAGAAGTGGGGAAAGCTCCAGGAACAAATGGCTGCTCTTTCAAAACGTTCCCAGAATAATATGGACAACAAGGATTCTCTAAAAGTTATAAATGAAATCCAGTTAAACCAGGAAAAGATAATGAAGGATTACCTGGGCAGTGTCATTTCTGAAAACGATGGAAATATGCTGGGAACACTTGTTAAGGCAATAATGCCTGTTGAAATACCGGACTTTAAGATTCCTGGTGGCATAAAAAATCCTGATTCACTGAGATGGGTTCTCAACTATAATTATAATAAGGATCACTTCTTTGACAATATAAGCCTTACGGATGAAAGACTCATCCGTACTCCCATTCTGCATGCAAAACTTAATACCTTTTTTTCAAATGTAGTTATACAGGCTCCTGATTCGATTAATAAAGAGATAGATAAGATAATTGCGAAATGCAAAGATAACTATAAGATGTTCCAGTTTGTATCAGTGTTTCTGTTTAATCACTTCAGAACCAGTGAAATAATGGGACACGATGCCGTGATGGTGAAGCTGGCAGATGATATTTATCTTTCAGGAAAGGCAGACTGGGTAACAAAAGAGTTTAAAGATGACCTTAGGAAGCAAATAGAACTTATCAGGCCAAACCTGATTGGGAAAAAAGGACAGAATCTGGTAATGGATTCATATAAGGGAATTTTTGTTTCACTTTATGATATTGAAAAGGAATTTACAATTCTTTATTTCTGGGAACCCGACTGCGGACATTGTAAGGAAGCCACCCCAAAGCTTAAAGCATATTACGAAAAGGCCAAAAATGACAATATTGAGGTTTTCGCTGTATGCACTACCGCCGAAAAGGAGAAATGGTCAAAATATATCGAGGAGAACCAGATAGCCTGGATAAACGGCTGGGATCCTAAAAGAAGTTCACATTTCGACTATTATTATAATGTACAGTCAACACCTATGGTTTACATTCTGGACCGGAACAAAAAGATAATTGCAAAAAAACTCGCTGTTGAGAATATTGGTTCCTTCATTGATAATTACAGGAAGTACTTCAAATAGTGAACTGTCCGAGTTTTTTTATTGCTCCGGCCAGCTCATAAACAGTTGAGAACTCTTCTGCTTTTTGGCCTTCTACAAGTCTCCAGTTCTTAAAATTTCCTGAAGGAACAATGATATAGCGTCCGGTTTTTTCTTTTGAAACTGAAAAACCGTTACGGTTAACAGCCTTCTCTGTCCAGTGGCGGAGTATCCCCTTCCCTTCTACATATATGCTGCCCTGCTCCTCTCCAATGAAAGTAAAGGTTCCCTGATCAGAATTATATCTTGCCGGGGATGAATCAAAAATATGGTCAAACTCTCCCTGTATCATCAGGTCTTCAGGTGCACCCTCAACAAGTCTTTTATCCTTCAGAAGCCATATTTTATCAGCCTGACTTATTGCCATTTGAAGATCATGGGTGGAAAAGATTATTGTTTTGCCAGTAGTCTTTGCAAGGTTATGCAGCAAATGCAGTATTTCGAATTTACTACCTATATCAAGAAAGGCGGTGGGTTCATCCATCAGCAACAATCCGGTATCCTGTGCAAGAATTCGTGCAATCATTGCCCGTTGTCGTTCACCGTCAGACAGCTCACTTATAAAACGTGAATAGAATGAAGTCATTCCGGCATTCTCCAATGCTTCAAGAATCCTGTTATGGTTTTCACTGTCAATTCTTCCAGTCCAGTTTGTATAAGGATAACGTCCAAGCGAGACAAGATCATAAACATTCATATTTGTTGCCCTTACAGTCTCAGTTGAAATAAATCCAACTTTCCGGGCAAGTTCAAGCCGTGAATATTCAAGTATATCCCTTTCTTCATGATAAATTTTACCCCGGAGCACCGGCTGAAGCCCGATAATTGTTCTGAGAAGGGTACTTTTTCCGGAGCCATTTTTACCTATTACCGCGATTAATTCTCCCCTGAAAGCAGTTGAACAGAGGCCTTCCAGAATTATTGTCTCATCCCTCCCGGAACGGTATCCGGTACTGAGACCTTCAATTGTCACTATTTTATCAGCAGTAACCATTAATATACTCCGGAGTATTTTCTGTTCCTTAATATCACCCATATTACAATGGGAATCCCAATAAGAGAGGTTACAGCATTCAGTGGTAAAACCTTTTCAGACCCCGGAAGCTGTGCAATAATATCACTGAGCAGCATCACAGATCCTCCAGTCAGTATTGAACCTGGTATCAGGATTTTATGATCGGAAGTCCTGAATATAATTCTTGCCATATGAGGTACGGCTATACCAATAAATCCTATTGGGCCGCAAAATGCCGTTACACTTCCGGCAAGAATGCTTGTACAGGAAAAAATAACAATCCTGGCTAATTTCACATTAAGGCCTATACTAACTGCATAATTTTCACCCAACAGCAGAGCATTAAGCATTTTTGAAGAAACCAGACTAAGTACAATACCCACCGATACAGAAACCATAAGAACCATTAACTGGTCGGATGTAAGATTTCCAAGACTGCCCATTGTCCATATAACATAAGCCTTAAGCAATGATTCACTACTGAAATACTGCATCAGAATGACAAGTGCTGAAATTCCACTTGAGAGCATTATTCCAAGGATAAGAATCGTCATAATGTCCTTAATCCGGGAAGCTATTAACATAATAATTATCATTATAACTCCCGCTCCTGCCCAGGATGAAACAACAAGTATCCAGTTACCAAAGCCTGCAAGTGTTTCAGGTGAGATACTTACCGAAAAACCGAGAATTACAAAAGCTACACCAAGACTTGCTCCTGAAGTAATTCCAAGTACATCCGGACCTGCCAGAGGGTTTCTGAATATTGTCTGCATCTGCAAACCGCTGAGCGACAAGCCAATCCCGACCAGAAAAGCGGTTGCAGCTTTGGGAAGACGGAATTTAAACAGAATTGTTTCCATGTGGCCTTCTCCACCTGAGAACATTGCATTCAAGACATCACCCGGATTCAGGCTGACAGATCCCAAAAACAGATCAAGAAGGAAAAGCATTCCTGCCAGAACAATCAGTAAAATGAAAATCAGATATTGCTGACCGGAATCGGCTAAATACACATCATTTGATATTCTGGATTCGCTTCTCAATTTAACATATCAGTTTACTTTTCGATAATAGTATAATTCGTGTCCGGAGAAAAGTCCGGGATGAAGAATTGATGCCATATCCTTTAATATAAGGTGCGGCCATAAGGCTCCGCTTTCCCAGTAGTCGTTTCCACCTGTTTCAGTAATTCGCTTGTTATTATTATATAGATTTCCATTCCTGAAGCACTTAAGATCGGCCAAACGATTGTCTACAAGAGAAATGTCGTCTGAATTAATAACAGTGCCGATATTTAGCCAGTAATCTGCATTCATTGCAGCAATATAGACATTTTCAAGTCCATATGGCATTGACACCGATGAAGAGGTATTTTTCCAGAGATAATTACCACCTGCATCTTCGATGAGTTTGCTGACAAATGAATTTCCCGGAGATATAAACCAGGTATCTTTAAATGGCAAGCCAAGAAGGACCAGGGGCTTGCTTTCTGTATTTTCCTTCACATAATCCCTGATTGCATTGTAATCATTAACTTCTTTATTGTAAATGCTGTCGGCCAGTTCTTCTTTACAATAAAGGGCACCAAACATCTTTATCCATTCAGCTTTAGCAAGGGGATCTGTTTCAAGATAATCACCATTGAACATAATTTTTATCCCCAGTTCATTTAGCTTATTGACATGCCCTGATGATTCACTACCAATTCCATACATCATTACAAGATCAGGAGATAATTTAATAATAAGTTCTTGATTCAGGCTCGTCTCATATCCTACCTCACTTATTGTTCCTTGTTTAACACGTACAGTTATTTCTTCAGAATATGCATATCCTGCAGTTGAAATTCCTGTTATTGACTCGCTTTCACCAAGTGCATTTATCATACCTGCATGTGTAGTCGACATGCAGACAATGGATCCAACAGGAACAAATATTACCTTTTCAGCCGGAATTTCAGGAGGTGCAGGACTGTCTCTCTTTACAAGGTAATATACTAGTTTTATTCCTTCAGCACCCTGCCACGGATCCGTAACAGTTAATATGGAGTAATTTTCATATTTGATTATTGAAAAGCCCTTAGCAGTTTTTACTATATGATTATCAGTGTCTTGTTTTTCATCCTCCATTTTTTTATGATCAGCATGGCATGAGATGAGCATAACTACCAAAGTAATTATCAGGCTGTGTCTTAATAGAGCTGACAATAAATATGGACGATCTATAATCCTCATATCAGTTGAAATCAGAATTCAGTCTGAAATACATCATACCCGGGATGATGTCTGTACGTTCATCAGTTTTAAGAATTCCTGTACTGCTATATACCAGAAGATGTCCTTTCTGCTGGTAATCTACAGCATCAGTAGTCAGTATGTCACCATTTACCGGATTAACTGCCAGTTTGTAAAAATAGTGCCCTGCTTCAGGTATAAATGGAGCTGAAGCCGATACAGACATAGCATCTGTTTTGATCTTTCTGACACCTGATTCCAGGTAGTATAGAGTTGAACCATCGCCGGCGATCTGCAGGCATGATGGTGAAGACATCTTGGTTGGAAAAACCAGTTTCCGTTCAACATCATTTGTTGAAGTATTAACAGCAATAAGTTCCGCAAAATTTTCTCTCATCCAGCCACCATTGCAAAGTACCCATAATGTTTTATTTTTATCAATAACCATGCTTTCCGGTTCCACTGCCACCTCAATTGAATCTATTACCTTGTCATTATCAGTATTGATAACCATAACTTCTCTGCCACCTATCCAGTTTGCAATGTAGGCTCTGTTTCTCAGGACGGCAATTGCTTCGGAAGTATGCCGTATATTAATGTATCCTGAAATTTTATTGTCAGACAGATCAATTACCGCAACAGAATCAGAGTACATGCTTGATACATAAGCCTTTGAATTACTTATTATTGAAATATGACGAGGAGAATTAAGGCCTGTTATTGTTTTAACAGATTCAAGCGTATTTTTTTCAACCACTTCAATCTTTCCCGAGTTGTTGACAACGATGTATATCCTCTCTCCTGATATTGCCATTGAATTAGGCACATCTCCCAAAGGCCGTCCATTAACGTTCAGGAAGATTTCGTTATAAATTTTTGCAGAATCATATGAATAGAACGACAGCGATCCATTCCCTCCCATAAAATTTCCTTCATTGATTATGAAAACTCCGCTTCCTTCAAGAAATGTTCCGGGAGCATCATTTTCTTTTGTACAGGATAATAAAAAAACAAAAACAGAAACGAACAAAAAGAGATTTTTCATTTGGGATTACTTTACTATTTGGATTAATAATTTCAGAGAAAAAGACCTGCCTGGCTGGGGATAATAGGCAATTGTCTGATAAGTTATATTAAACAGATTATCAACTGTTAAACCAAGGTTGAATAGTTTTGATCTGTGCTGTAAACTATACCCTGATGATATTGAATTCAAAACAAATCCGGGAAGATAAGAGGTGTTGTCGGATGTGGTATATCTTTTTCCTGTATACCCGGTTCTCCAGTCAGCGTACCAGCCCTTATAACCAAACCTTAGCAATCCATTTACCTGATGTTCAGGGATATATATAAGCTGTTTACCTATCGATTCATCATTATGTATATCAGAACCTGTTGTAATGGCATTAGTGTAGATATATGAAATCTTCAGGGATGATTCCATTCGGGTTGTATTGTATTCAAAAGTGGTTGATGATTCAATGCCGGATGTGTTAACATTTTTTACATTATCTGCTATCCAGTAGGAATAATTGCCTGGTCGCCATTGAATCAAATTATTTATTGAATTATGATAAGCTGAAACATTAAATGCTGCCTTGAGCGGAAGAGAAATCTGGTGTGTCATTTCATATGTGAGTTCATAAGTAAGAGCGCTCTCACTCTGAAGATTTTGATTTCCACCCGGAACCCAGAAAAGGTCATTCATGGAGGGTAATTTAGAATTTCGTGAGAAATTGGCCTTCAGGTAATGTTCCTCTGAATTAGTAATTCTGAACTGCAAACCCGTTGAGAAATCAGGAATAAGAAGTGTTTTTCCATGTAATATTTCCTTAACGTGGAGGGTAGCACCAAGTTTTCCATTACTGTTCACTTCGGCAATAGCTGCAAGAGACAAAACATTTCTCCCGCTTTTCCCTTCCGAATAGTTTTCTGAATTCACAAGTACATGTTCATTTTCAAGAATTAATTTCGAACGGATGTTCCCCCCTATCCTGTTCATCATTCCCGTTTTCATGATCATTGATTCGCTCCGGTTGTGCGAATCGATCGAAGCTGATGCATTGGTATAGTTGAGTTTTGACAAAGTATATGCTCCCGTTATAAAATACTCTGATATTCCGAATTGCCCATCATAGTTCACCATAGCTCTCAATGATTCATCAACCTGTTTCTCTGTTAATGAGGATTGAGGGATAAGCATTGAGGATGGAAGATTCCGGTCTGCATACTGATACCAGAGCCTTGCAGAAAGGACATCTTTTGATTTCCTGTAATAGAATTCCTGCATTAATCCCCGCATAATTGTTTCGTTGTTTTCCATTACTTCCTTCACAGGTTCAGCAGATGTTACATCATTATAGTATTCAAAATCATTTTCCGAATAACTCATATATACTCTGGTAGATGACTGAAAATTCAGACTTCCTGCCCGGGCTTTTATCTGACCGGAATAATGACCAAAACTGCCAATTAACGGGCTGAACGACACAATTGCTCCATTACGCCACACAGGTTTGTTTTCAAGATTAATTATTCCACCTATTCCTCCTGTTCCTTCAGAAAGAGAAGAACCTCCATAACTTATGTCAACTCTGTCTATTAATCCAGCCGGAACAAGAGAAAGATCAGCCTGTCCCAGCATCGGATTATTTATATTTATGTTGTTCCATTGAAGTTGAGTATGGCTTGCTCCTGTACCCCTGAATGATGGAGTTGCAGAACCGCCCAATCCGTAACTTTTTACAAAAATTCCTGAGTTTTCAACAAGCAGATCTTCAAGGGATTCATGATAGTATCTTGATAATATAGCAGTATCAATTCTGACTTTTTTATATCCTGCTAATACTTCATTTGCTTTTTTCCCTGATATAATAACTTCATTGATCTTAACAGTATCCTGAAAAAAAGAATCCTGTCCTGAAAGTGGCAGACAGATGAGTAATATCAGTCCTGTCTGACCGATTTTACGCAAAAGGCTTCTGTTTGCTGGCTTTACCATTTTAATTCCGCAGTTATCAATAAATAATCAGTTTAAACTGATTTTGATTTTCAAAACATTGCGGAAATCTGAAGGCGGGAATCAATTTATGATTCTTGCTTTTCTTCCCGAAAGCTTTGAAAAATCTTGTATAATGGCAGGTCTTCTGACTTATCCCGGTATTTTGAAGCCTTCCCATCGCGCCGGAGCGTAACAGTGGCAGGTATTTCAAAAACCATTATCGTTTGAACGACAGGGCATCACAGCAGCGGGTACTGTTGCGGATTCCAACCGCATTCCCTTTTCATTGCAATGATTTTATTTCACTGCAACACCAAAACATTGCAAATATAAACGATTTATTATTTAACAGCAAAATGATTAAATAATGATATGAACACTTATTAACAACCGTCAATAGCTGACTTGCTTGAGGATCTGCTCACCTATTCCAATTTTGTAACCTGCTGATATATAAATTATATTACCCATATTGTCGGTAATCATAACAACAGGCAGATTCTCACCCGAAAATCTTTCTTTACTAATTGAAGAATCAAGAATTTCAAGATTAGTGTCATTGGCAAAGAGAGAATTCACAGGAAGTCCTTTCAGTGAAGCCGGATCAAAACCTGCGGAGATTGAAGATTTACCATTTAAGAAAGCAAAATATCCTCCCCATGAATCCAGTTCCGATTTCAGAAGTGGCAGATCATTGAAGATATGCTTTGTAGGTTCTTTATCCGGATCAAACCAAATAATCACCAATCCCTGTTTTTCAATACTGCCAGGCAGGCTATTGTTGCCATCAAAAAGCCGGTTGATTTTTTGAAGATCAAATTTTCCCAGGATCTTCCTTTCAACACCCTCCTTTCTTAAGGAAATTGACAATTCACGGTGTTCGCTCTCCCTTAGCTCAAAGAAAGTAATATTCGATAAAATCCTGTCATCAGAAATTCTGTTACCGGTTACAAGCATATATTTTCCTGGTGGCAGTTGAATCTCCTCATTGAATTCGGTTGCCTTTCGGTTAAAGTCATATGCAAGCGTTATATATTTTCCATTTTCAAACCGGGCCAGTGTAAAATGCTTATAATATTCAGGTACCGGTTTGTTTTCGGAAGTTCTTATTCTTACAAACCCTTTCTTTTCAGAGGGAGGCGTCTGACCGGCAAAATATACATCATGCCATTTATTATCCAGCAGATACTGAGGTATAAGTCTTCCATCCTCAAGTCGTGCCGGGATTCCCAGGCTTCTGCACATTGCAACGAAGCAAATAGACCTTGACCATGAATCCGACACTTTCAGATCATGAACACCAATTGGTGTTATAGGAGTTTTGTAATAGTTCTCCTCATCTGCGAGACGAATATTCTCACTAATATAAGCAGTGATAAGTGATGGATCTCCTGGTGCATTTTTGATCAGATTCTCTGGCAGAGCAGATCTGAAGTAACTCCTCCATGGACCTATCATCTCATTACCTATCCGTGGATTTAAAGTGTACTGAGCATTGCTTTTGAAAGGTTCTTCATTCATTTTCTCAGAAGAAATGCCGCAATAGAACAAATGATCTGAAAGAACTGTTGATTTTATGTCTCTAAGGTCCTTATCAGCAAGCATCTCCAGAAGAAATAACGCTTTATTAATCAGTGAATCAGGCACTATGGATATAAAAGACATTATTTCATTATAATTTCCCATAGCCCGGGAAAAAACTGATACCAATCTTGATGTGTCTATTCTTCGGTTTAATCCGTATGACATTACTTCCTCAGGCTGAATCCATGAATCGATATACTCTTTCCTTATAAGGTTACCTTCCGCAAGACGTTGTTCATTATTCTTCACCATTTCCTCAGGTAATCCCTCAAACGGTTTACGAACAATCGGAACACTCAGATCCATATCTATACACTCTCCATCTGTGACTTCTCTACCTATCATCAGATGAATTGTATCACTTTCACCTACTGATATTTTTCTGAAGTCAAACAACCCATCCTTTGAAGCCCATATTAAAAGATCACCGAGACCTGTTTCAAAAATACTGAACCCTGATTCGTTAGTTAAAACCTGGGTTAATGGAAAGAATTCAGCATAATTATATAGTCTATACTCAACATTTGCATCTTGTTCAGGATTCCCATTTTTATCAGTGACATAAACAGTAATTCTCTTTGTTACAGCGTATTTCGCCAGATTATTGACTTCAGAATAAAATTTGTAGGTATTTATCCTGTTTTCTGTGCCGTATGAGGCTCCAAATGATTTGGTATGAACCAGCATTGCCCTACGCGCTGGTTCAGTGAACCATCCTCTGTCAATAACAGGTTCAGGTTCGCATGCACCAAAATAAAACCATTCTCCATTATCCCATATCTCCACCCATGCATGATTATCATCACTATGAGCCCATCGTGGTGTATAAACCTGTCTGGCAGGTATCCCTGCAGTGCGTAATGCAGCAACCGTAAATGTTGATTCTTCCCCGCAACGTCCTCTCGCTGACAGAATTGTTGCCATCGGTGATGATGTTCGTATATCTGATGCCTGGTAGTTTACTTTCTCGTGACACCAGTGATTAATCTCAAGAGCGGCATCTTTCAGGCTGAGTTTGCTAACCCGTGTCATTATTTCATCATAATATACAATTCTGAATGAATCGAGGTTTTCATTATTGACCCGTACAGGAAGTACATAATGAAGGAAAATATCATCAGGGATAGTTTTACCCCAGTCTGTCTCTTTTCTGGCTTTCAGAGACAGGTCGGCATTTGCCAGAAAAAACTCGCCCTGATAATCTGCAAGGTCACTAAGAGGCATAAAAGCAAAAAGAAATTTCAAAGCTTCAGATTGCTGGTTTGAAATTCCTTTTTCAAATACAGAAAAGAGTTCATTCTGCCTGTTTACTGCAAGTTGCTTTCGTTCTGCGAATGCTTTTTCAACTATTTCACGGTAATCCTTGTCATATATGAGAGAATCATCCGAACAACCTGCTAACACTATTAAAATCAGAAAAATAAGAAATAATTTAGTCTGTTTCATAGTGATTGTTAATTGTTTATATACTGCCGCAGGAATTTCGTACAATAAGCTCAGGAGGGATTGATACCTGCCTTTTATATTTTCCTTTCCCTGAGTTCTTTATTTCACTCCATATCATGTTTGCAACCTTAACTGACATTCCTGAAAGCTGTTTCTTCAATGATGTAACCGGGGCAAACATAATATCAAAGCCAATACCTTCCTCCATCGATATTAAGGCTATATCCTGTGGTATCCGCAAGTTTTTCTTCCTCATTACAGACATTAGCGGATATACAAGACTTGCATTTAATACAATCATAATTTCGGCCCTGAACGGAGGACGTAATAGTTGTTCAAATTTACTAAAATCCATATCAGAATCGATCAATGGATTATCAATTTCTACAAGCACAGGTTTACTGAGGGATGGATTTTTACTGATCAATTCAGTAATATCATCAATTTCAGGACTATTTGGCTGCAGTCGCTTTTTATCAGCAACTATTATTACATTTTTATACCCGAGTTTAGCAATATGATTTACAACCAGTGAGGCACCGGCTGCTGAATCAGAGGTTATTGTATTAAGACGCAACGTCCTGCTGTTTTTTTCAAGAATAATAAATGGATAATCAACTGTTCGAAGAGACCTGATGGTATTCTCATCAGCTGCATCTCCATAAAGAATCAGTCCGCTGTAGAATTTTTTGAAAGATCCTACCAGCCTGTCATACCTCTGATCATCAGAATCTTTAGAAATAACAGAAAATCCAAGTCCTATGCTCGAGAATGCTTTTTGCAGGTATGGAGTGATCTGAATTACAAACGGATCACTGTATGAAGGCACAATCATTCCAAGTATACCGGGCTTATCTTCAACAGGCAGAGATTCACTCTCACCTGATGTATTGCCAAAAAAGCCCATTTGCTTTGCCAGGGCAAGTACTTTCTCCTGGGTATCCTTTCTGATACCCTGCTCGTCAGCTTTGTTATTGAGTACAAGTGATACCAATGTACTGGATACACCAAGCCTGGCGGCTAAATCCTTATTCTTAAATTTTTTTCCCATTTCCCCTTTGAGATAATGGAATAAATTTAAAAAATTTATTTTAGCTGGAGTCAGTTTTATATTTTTTTAACAAAGAGGAAGTCTCATAAGACTGTATTTACCCCCCATCCCCCCAGGGGGGCTTTCAAATCCAGTGATTTTCAATAAGTCCCCCATAGAGGGGGATTTAGGGGTGGAAGGCTTAAGGGACAGCCTCAAATATGTTTGCCATAAGTCTGAATTTACTTTTTTGGAGGATTAATACCCCTCTGTCTTGCAGCATCCTCAAGCCGCTGTTGCCATTTCGATTTTTTCAGAGGCTTCTTTTTATTTTCCTCCAGTGTTGCAAGAACCGACTCGGCATTTATAAACCTTTTTGAGAGTATATTCTGGAAATAGGTCAGCACGTTAGCAAGGAAGTAATAATATGTAA
>Ga0209314_10000350_pt1 | contig 20144 bp, 18 predicted proteins | sample I19B2metaG_FD_184146 | JGI IMG/M metagenome (GOLD analysis project Ga0209314, IMG submission 184146) | Lake sediment bacterial and archeal communities from Gulf of Boni, Indonesia to study Microbial Dark Matter (Phase II) - ​I19B2 metaG... | ecosystem: Environmental > Aquatic > Freshwater >... | reverse complement strand
CGATTGGAACAGTGAGCCCGATCTTAGCATCGGGCATTCACGAAGGCAACGCTTTGTTAGTAGTTCTAAACTCGGTTCGCTTAATTAGAACAAAATGACACATTACCCCACCATTCCAAATCATTGAGAAATGAATACTAAGCATTTACACTTCATGACGAGACAGGAAAACCGATAATTTAAATCTTCCTCAGAAATAGAAACCGCATACAGAAAACAATAACCATTTAGAACCGTTCTACTCCAAAAATATCCCCAAAAAGACCTTAGATTAAAGTTTTAAAGTGGTAGCCCGGGGGAGATTCGAATACGGGGCTCGAAAGCTCTCCCGTCAGCGGCTTTCCTCCTCTATGAGTCCAAAGGCCGCCATGTTTGGTCGTTTCGGGCTTTGACCGCTACACCACCGGGCTGCGGTTCAGAGTAAAGGGTTTCAACGTAATTAACGTTTCTACTCTTTATCTTAAAGAAAGGATATCCTCTAATGAATGGTTTATTTAAGTTCTGAGGCTAGGTTGAAGGGTTTTCCCTCATTCAGAACCTTATTTGGTACCTTATCCCTCCATTTCCTCAGAAAGGCTAGGTCGTCCTTGGCTTCGCGGAGTTCATCCGGCAGCATTTCAGGTATCTCCTCTTTTATCGGGTAGAACCGGTTGCATTTAGGGCATAGGATGAGGCCTTCAATGATCTCCTCCTTCTCCTCGAAGACGTGAAGCTCTAAGGGATAGTACTTATCGATTGGGCAGGCGAGGATATCTATTAACCGTCGCTTCATTCCATTAACACTTCTCCCAGCGTGAGGTTTATCGGTGAAGGCTTTAAAACCTTTCCAAGCCGCTTTAAACGTTTTCAGGCTTGGAGTAGCCTTCCATCACCGGGTCCAGACCCCCCTCCCAACACCGCGGTAGATGAAGCCACTCCGCTCAGCTTCTACGGGGTCTATGAAATTGTTGAAGTCTATGAGGGCGATTGGTTTACGGGTTTGGCTCCTTATTTTTCCCAAACTGATTTTACTGAACTCGGTATGTCCTACGGCTAGGACTACGCAGTTAGCTCCATCCAGGGCCTTCTGGATACCGCTTACACCTGGGATGCCTAGAGCCTGAAGTTCCTCCGGGGTAAAGTATGGGTCGTAGGCGTTGACTTTCGCACCCTTCCTCATCAGGGCCTTAAGGACTTCAAGGCTTCGCGACCCCCTTGCCTCCTTGACGTTCGGCTTGAAGGATACACCGAGGAAAGCCACTGTGCTCCGCCTTAAGGTTCTCCCACAAGCTCTCACAGCGTCCATGACGAGTTTAACCCCATGCCCGACCATTTCATCGTTAACCTTAGAGGCGGAACGTGTCAGCCCTAGGTTGACCCCGTAGTCCTCAGCTACGCTTGTTAGGAGCAGGAGGTTCTCAGGGATCTGCCCTCCAACCCCAGCGCCTGGAAGGAGAAGGTGACAGTGTTCATCGGTAACCGCGGCGTCCCTAGCCGCATAATAGTCTACGCCGATTTTCTCACAGAGTGTGGCTAACTCATTCGAAAGCGTGACGGATACAAGGCGGTACGTGTTCTCGAATAATTCAACAACCTCAGCTGTCTTGATATCCCGCACCTTCATAACCCTCACCTCAGGCTTAAGGATCGCACCTAGAACCGCGGCTGCCACCTCCAAGCTTCGCTCATCAAGTCCACCTACAACGCGTGGTCTGGTACGCATATCATCGATGACGGTGCCAGCTGAGGCTCTGATAGGGGTGTAGGCTAAACCAAAATCTGGACCGGCTTTAAGACCGGAATAATTTTCCACAGTCTTTCTAACAACCTCCTCAGTCATCCCAGGACCCACGGTGCTACTTACGACCACGAGAGACCCAGTCCGGAGACCCTTACCGATGTTCTCCGCAGCTTTGAACAGGGAAGAGTAGTTAGGGCGCATGTTCTCATCGACTGAAGTGGGCACAGTGATGTTGACCACATCGCTCTCCCTTACGGCTTCCAAGGCTTCAGTTGTAGGAGTGAAGCGCCCAGATTTCACGTGTTTAATCAGAAGCTCCCCCAGCTGAGGCTCAGGCGGCATGCTCCTTCCAAGCCTAACCGCGCGTACAACCTCTAGGCTTTGGTCGACACCGACGACCATGGCTCCTGCTTCCGCGAAGAGGTAGGCTGTGGACAACCCTTTCACGTCGCATCCTACAACGGCAACCCTCAGCTCCCCTTCCTTAATTTTCCTAACGACCTGCGTCGGTGTGAGCTTCATCATCGTCGACAATGTAGCCACCTTAGCTTGCTTAAGCACTCTCAACCCGCACGGATTTAAACCTTCAACGTATTGAAAACGAGACAGGTTCTCGGCTGCGCTTGGGAAAAGGTTGCTAGCTTGTAAGCTTACCTGCTGCCGCGCAGCTGCAGATTGAGCTTTGAAAGCCGATGCCACAACGATAATCCATGTCCGAAGACCTCTGTCCGCCCATTCTTTATCGCATCGAGTATGTCCTCGACTTCCCTCGACCTTGAGTCGATGACCGTGTACGCTTTTCCAATCGTCTCAGGTATGTGGGAGTCGCTTCCCGCGGTTATGGGTAGGCTGAGCCTCCGTGCCGTGTTTAAAGCCAGCTTCCTTGAAAGCCAGAAGAGGTATGCGCTTGCGTTCACAGCCTCCAAGGCGTTAAAACCCACCTCGGATATCTCAATTAACCTCGGGATGTGAAGCGACGAGAGGTAGGGGTGGGCTAAAACAGCTAAGCCTCCTCTTTCATGAATAATCTGAACAGCTTCAATCAGGGATTGAGGCTTCGAAGCGTCCCACGTCTCCACCCCCAATCCTAAGACATGCCCGTGTTGTGTGCTGAGCTCTATGCCTGGAATAACGATTACTTCCCCTTTCAACGATCTAAAACCGGAGCCTAACACCTTATCGTGGTCTGTTATGGCTAAACCATCGAGGCCCCTCCTCTCAGCCGTCTCCAAGGCTTGACCCATGGGTGTGAAGGCGTCTTCAGAGCTGTCCGTGTGGACGTGAAGGTCAAGCTTTAACTTCATGGACGCTTCCCTTGCGATTAGCCCGCATCTCCGCTACTCTACGGATGCCCTACCTAGCTTAGCCCTCTCCTTCTCAATAATCTCGTCTTCCACTTTCCTAAAGAGTATCCCCGGTTTTTGAATGGTATGTCCCTCCTCGATCAACAGCTCGCCGGCTGATTCCCAACACTGACCGTGAATAATTCCCGGGAGTTTCAGCTGCTTCCAAAGGGTCTCCGTTGAAAAGGGGAGGAAAGGCGAGGAGAGTATGGCTAGGCTCCTCACCGCGTTTATACAAAGGTAGAGGCATGTCCCAGCCTTCTCCCAGTCAGCCCAAGGTTCCTTCTGCTGGAAGTACCGGTTACAGAAAGCGGAGAACTCCACGATCTTCCTCAGGGCCCTATCCAAGTCTACGCGCTCCAACTCAGACCCAACATCGTCAACAACCGACTTCATCCTATCCTTGAACTCCTCATCTACGGCGGTGAACTCCCCGGGTTTAGGCGTCTTCCCGTGGAACCTTGACCAGATGAAGGTTAAGGTTCGGTGTATGAAGTTACCGAGGTTGGCGACAAGCTCGTTGTTGATACGTGCCTGGAACTGCTTCCAGTCAAAGTTTACATCGGATTGACTGTACGAGGTGATCGTTGAGAGGTAGTACCTGAGGTAGTCTGCGGGAAACACGTTAAGGAAACCCCTTAAGCTGATGTACCAGCCTCTACTCTTGGAAAACTTCTGACCTTGGAGAAGCAGCATGCCTCGGGTGGGGATAAGGTCTGGGAGCCTAAACCCTCCCTCACCGAGCCGCATGGCTGGGAGGAAGAGGAAGTGGTGGTAGACGATGTCCTTCCCGATGAAGTGACAGATCCTCGCCGAGTTCCAGAAAGCCCTCCCATCGAGGCCCTTAGCCTCCAAGAGTTTTAAGGCTGTTGATATGTAGCAGAGGTGATTGTCAAACCAGCCGTATAGGACCTTGCCCTCCGCTTCCTTCAAAGGGATTGGAACTCCCCAACTTATATCCCTTGTAACATCCCAGTCTCTCAGCCCCTCCTCAACCCAGTTTAAAACGTAATTCTTCACCTCAGGCTGAAGGTTCACATTTCCCTCCAACCATTTCCTGAGTTCAACTGAAAACCGTGAGAGTTTGAGAAAATAATGTTCACTACTCCGCGTTGTAGGTTTCAAACCGCATATGGCGCAGTAGGGCTCCTTAACCTCGTTAGGTTGGAAAGCCCTCCCACATTTTTCACAGCCATCCGAGTACTGGTCTCTAGCGCCGCAGTAGGGGCAGGTTCCCTTCACATACCTATCCGGTAGAAACTTCCCGCAGCGTTCACAGTAAGGAAGTTCAACGACCTGCTTGTAGATAAACCCCTTCTCGTTTAAGACGGCGAAGAAGTGCTGCGTTAAAGCAATGTTCTCCTTGGAACTCGTCTGATAGAAGATGTCGAAGGATATTCCAAGGTCTCCGAAATCCCGTTTATCAACCTCGTTCCAGTAGTTTACGTACTCCGCCGGGCTCTTACCCTCCTGCTCCGCCTTTATCAGAATCGGGGTTCCAAAGTCATCGGTGGCGCACACATGGATAACCTCACTTCCCTTCAACCTATGGTATCGCGTGAAAATGTCAGCGGGTAGATAGGTTGAGGTAACGTGTCCTAGATGGATCTCACCGTTAGCATAGATAAGAGCGCTGGTTACGACAACCCTCTCCTCAGCGAACGCAACCACCTCACTGGAACCCGGTTAAACCCATAGATTCTGAAGGGAAGACTTTTGGAACCGTATTACGTTGTTAACTTACTATCCGATTCAGACTTAAACCTTTCTTCACACAGGTGAAAAGCTTTTTTTATAGTATGAATAGGCAGGGGATTTCGCAAACTACCTCCTTTATAACACGGAACGTCGCTTCGAACCAATGTACAAGCCATTAATGGGGTTTTCAACCCGCATAAGTAACTTTGGGTTGTCACCTTAACCTCTAAACTTTAACCGTACGTGCTCAGTGATTTTCCCAAATGGGAAATGCGGTAGCAATGGCTTAGAAAAAGCACCGAGGGTAGTATCCTTCAATGGAGATTTTTCTCAAAGTTCACGTTAATACCTTACTTGACAGCCTAAAAACCATGGGAACAATCTTAAATAGTATGGATGTCCATTCGACGCCGTGGGATAACTGTGTACGAACAATATGAAAGGGTCTGGAAATACATTTCCACTGAGGAGATAACCAAACTCACCCTTGACTTGGTGAAGATACCCAGCCCCACTGGAAATGAGCTTGAAGCCTCCATGTTCTACGCCGATTATCTAAGGGCGAAGGGTATAGACGCGAGGCTTGACTACGTTCTCCCTAACAGACCGAATGTCGTCGCTAAGCTCAGCGGAGAAGCCCCTAGTGAGCGAAGCATAATGCTCTACGGTCACATAGACACCGTACCCGCCTTCGATTGTACCCCTCCGAGGGTAGAGGGTGGGAAGGTCTATGGAAGGGGAGCGATGGATATGAAGGGAAGCCTAGCCGCGGTCGCCGTGGTTTTGAAGGCTTTGAAGGCTGCAAACGTGAGGCTTAGAGAAGACCTATGGCTTGCAGCGGCTGTTGGACATGAAGCCCCCGCTGGGAAAAGTGAGGGAGCTAAGAGCTTAAGGGATAAGATCTTAAGGAGGGAGATCCCGGTGGACGCTGTTTTCGTAACCGAGGGTTTAATCGACCACATCAAGGTTGCACAGGGTGGACTAGCCATATACAAGATCGGGGTTTCAAGCGAGGAGGGAGGTCGTCACAGCGGCCTTATCCCATTGAGGGCTAACCCCGTTCTCTGGATGGGTGAGTTAATCCACGAGATCGGTTTATTCGATGATAGGTTAGCCTCGGAGCCTAGACATCCCATCATAGTCGGGAGACCATGTGTAAACGTGGGGATCGCATCCGGCGGCGACTTCTACAATAGAATCCCAAGCCTCTGCGCACTCGAGGGAACGGTGAGATGGAACCCTGGTAAAACGTTTCACGATGTTGAACGGGAGCTTCAAAGCCTCGTAAAGAACGTTGAGGAAAGGATGGAAGAACCCTTCAGGAAAGCCATTCACTTCAACCTCGACGTCAACCTCATAAGGGACGCCTATGAACTCGTTGGAAAAAACGAGGTCGTTGATTGGCTTAAGAAAGCCGTTAAGGCGACTACGGGAAAGGACATCGACGTCATCGGAACCAGGTACGTAAGCGACGTGGGACTGTTCGGACCGGCTGGGATTCCAACAGTGAGCTGGGGACCTATAAACGACGAGGACTTCGACCTAGCCCATTCGAACAACGAATGCATGAGGATAGACAACCTTGTAGTCCTTGCAAAGGGCTACGCAGCCTTAGCTTTAGACCTATGCGGCGTAACGGATTCGTAGGAAACAAACGGTTACGGAAAGCTGTTTAGAGACTGGGCTGGGCTATGCGGGGTTGAGCCTGGCTGAGCGTACAACGTGCACAGCCCTTTCCATTACTTCGAGTAACGCTTCCACATGCTCCTTCTCTATATGGTCTTGTACAACAAACCTGATGCATTGAACCCCGTCTGGAAGCTTGAAAAGCTTAAAGCCGTACCCTGCCTTCCTCAGCTCCCCAGCTAACTTAACCATATCCACGGAGTCTGACTTCACGCCTAGGATGTTCATGGTTGGTTCAGCGACTATGGCTAAGCCATCTATGGCTTCCACACCCTCGGCGAGCACATGGGTTAAATCTACGCATTTTAAAACAGCCTTTTCATAGCCTTCCTTCCCCAGAAGCTTAATAAGCGCCCAAATGGCTGCAACCGAACCCCCGCTGCGGGAGGATGTGAAGGTGAAATGCCCTCCTAGTACGCATTTCAGGTAATCCTCTTGCCTTAAGAGGATTCCCCCACCTGGGATCGGGGTTAAACCCATCTTATGGGGGTCAGCTGTGACTGAGCTTACACCATTCACGTTGAAGTCGAAGTGGGGTGCCGGGTAACGGGAACCCTTGAGGAAGGGTAGGACGAAGCCGCCGAAAGCAGCGTCCACGTGGAGGAAAAGTCCATGTTTCTCAGTTATGGACCCAATTTCCTCAACGGGGTCTACAACCCCTAAAGCCGTTGTTCCCGCTGTGCATACGACAGCCACCGTGTTCTTGTTAACGGCTTTCTCAACCTCCTCTGGAGCCGCCCTATAATCCTTGTCTACACCAATGTACGCAGGCTTTAAACCAAGGATCTCAGCTGACACCTCGAAGTCGTAGTGGGCTGTAACAGGCAGGATAACCTCGGGTTTCCCCTTTCCCCCCATGTTCCTCGCAACATGCATAGCCACGGAGTTCGCCTCAGCACCGCCGGTAACGATGGCTCCGGCGGCTTTAGGCGCACCGAATAATGAGCCGAGCATAGCGACGACTTCCACCTCAACATCATGGGTTCCCGGGAAGGCTACGGTGTCGCCTGAGTTTCTGTTAAGGTTCTTAGTGAAGACTTCATAAGCGAAGGGGTGCGGACTTGGTTGGCGGTACATCGAGCCGAACTGCTTCCAAGCGACGGGGTCTTTAGCAAGCATCTCCTCAAGTCGCTTCAAAACCTCTTCTCTAGGAACACCTTTCTCAGGGAACCCAGCCATAGGATGCACCGGTAGACGTTAGTAGGCTGCAAAGGTTATATAAGTTTCAGCTTCGAGGAGAAGGTTTAAGGCATCAAGTGGAGGGTTTGAGGCTGACTCCGTTTAAAGAGGATTGGTCTGAGGCTAAGGAGCGGTTTAAGGCTTGGTGGGACGGGGAGGTAATCGACCGCCCTGTGATCCAAGCCTTCGCTCCGATTAAGGGGCTTATATCCGCGGGTGCATGGGATGGCTGGAGCTTCATGCGTTACCCCGAGGACTTAACGATTGGGATCCGAGGCTTTGAAAGGGTCTGTGAGGAAACGTTCTACGGTGGAGAAGCCTTCCCTAACCTCCACATCAACCTAGGCCCAGGGGTTATGGCTGCGTACGTCGGTGCCGTCCCACGCTTCATCTCTGAAACGGTTTGGTTTGAAACACCAAAGTCTTGGACTGAGCTTAGAAGCCTCGAATACGACTTGGATAATCGTTGGTGGCGCTTAACACAGCAGGTCGCCTCCATGGCTTTAAAGGTGTCTAAAGGACGTTTCATCGTTGGAACAACGGATTTAGGTGGCATACTCGACGTAGCCGCTTCACTGAGGGGTTCGAACAACCTTATCCTAGACCTTTTCAAGCACCCGGGGGAAGTAAAGGACCTCTGCGGGCAACTCGTCGACCTATGGCATCGATACTATGAAGGGCTTCACAGCATCATCGCGGCACGTATGGAAGGTTCCTCGGCCTGGATGGGGCTGTGGTCGCCTAAGCGATGGTACCCCATTCAATGCGACTTCTCAGCCATGATGTCCCCGAAGCAGTTCCAGGAGTTCGCGCTCCCATACCTGAGGGAGCAGTGTCAACGCCTCGACCATACGGTTTATCACTGGGATGGACCTGGACAGATTCCACACCTCAACCATCTCTTAAGCATCCCTGAGCTTAACGGGATACAGTGGACGCCGGGAGCTGGGCAGCCAGGGGTTGATTCACTCGCATGGTTCCCGCTTTACAGGAAGATACAGGAGAAGGGGAAGCTCCTCGTCCTCCTCGGAGCGGATAGACGGAGCGTACGTTTCCTGTTGAAGGAGCTCCCACACAAGGGGCTACTCATACGAACGAGCTGCATCACCGAAGAAGAGGCGCGGAGTATACTGGAGGACGCGGAGAAAATATAACATAGAAACCTGTGAGGGGCGTAGGAGACTACCTCCCACCGGCGATCCTCACGTTCAAAGCCCTTACAGTCGGCATAATGGTTCCAGGTTCCTCCCTGTAATCCTTGGATACAGCGTCTATACTCCTTAGGAGGTCGACCATGTTTACTCCGAGCATGGTATTCTTAACAGGGAAGGCTAGTTCACCGTTTTCGATTTTGAAGCCAAAGTCGATCGTTCCAGAGATGTCGCCGGTCACGGTGTTCGGGGATAACGCGGCCATGTTCACGTATACACCTTCCCGTGTTTCCTCGATGATCTCGTCTCTCCCCCAGTCTCCTAGCTTAGGCCTTAGGTTTGTAGGACCTATTCCTACACCTCCCCTGTAACTCCACCTCGCCGCGTGCCCCGTATTCTCCTCACCGGCTTTACCCGAGGTGTAGGAGTTGTGGAGATAAGTCTTTAGGACACCGTTTTCAACGATGGCTGTCTCCCTTCGGGGTACACCCTCACCGTCGTAGGGGGCTGAGGCCATGCCCGCGCGGAAGAGCCCATTGTCAATGATGGTTACATGCTCTGAGGCTACGCTGCGCCCCTTCATACCCACGAGGAAAGACCTGTTTCTCTGTACACTCTCGGCGTTGGCAGCTCCACACGTTGATGCGAATATGGTGTTGCTGGCTAAGGGTCCGAAGACAACGGGAAGTGTGGCTGTCTCAACCTTTTTAGCGCCTAGGAACCTCACCGCCTCCTCAGCGGCTTTCCGACCTACTGGTTCAGGCTGGAAGTCTCTCAGCCGCCTGGCGCTGTCAAACTCCATGTAGGACCCCACATCGCTACCCCGCTTAACTATAGCGAAAATGCCCATGCCCACAGACGTCATCTGATCCTCAACAGCCACCCCGAGGGAGTTAACAAGGGCGTGTCTCTCAACGCTTACACCCGCACCTCCCATGGTCACAATGTCCTCGGTAACGCTTTTCGCGGCGTCGATGCCCAGCATCGCCCATTCAACCGCCTTCTCAACACCCAGCGCCTCCACACCGCCATCGTAGAGCCCGGCGACGCGTTTACCTTCCCGAGGATCTGGGAGGGTTTTAAAGTCTGGGTCTGGTTGGGCTGTCCGCGCCAGCGCGGCGGCAAGCTTAGAGGTTTCAACGGCGTCCTCATCCTTAAGGCTCATGGTGAAGGAGAAGCCCATTCCACCATTCCTAAAAGCCCTAATGGATAACCCATAATCGTGTATGATGTTGCAGGATTTAATCAGGCTCTTCTCCACGGATACAGACACGCTTCTAACCTCTTGGACGAATACGTCCGCTTGGTCAGCTCCCGCTTTAACAGCGGAGTCGCAAGCTATTCTTCCAAGGGATAGCAAGTCCTTCACTTACATGCACCTCCTATCGTTGCCCTCCGACTACGAGCTCCCTAACCCTAACGTATGGACCACCCGCGTCTACAGCCATCCCCTGCCCGCTTTTACCACATGTCCCAGCTAACTTGAACTCAAGGTCCTTGCTGAGCAGGTCGATGTTTTTAAGGGCTTCAAGGGTAAGCCCGGAAACGGACACGTTTCTAAGGTGCTCAGCTAACTCCCCGTTTCTGACCATCCACGCCTCCTCAGCATTACAAGTGAACTCCCCCCGCTCGACGAAGACGTAGCCCCAGTAACCACCCTTCAGGAGTATGCCTTCCCGCGTCTCCTCGATGATCTCATCCACAGACGCGTCCCCAGGAGCGATGTACGTGTTGCTCATCCTCACGACTGGGATTGCCTGATGGTCCTGCGCCCTGGCGCTTCCATTAGGTGGAACACCGAATTTCTTCGCGGTTTCAAGGCTGTGCATAAAACCCTTCAACACACCTTTATCAACCAGCACCCTTCGGCTCCCAGGAATGCCCTCGGAGTCGTAGGTATATGAGCCGTGAAGCCCCTGCATGGTTGAGTCATCGATTATAGATACCATATCTGAGGTAACATTCTCACCGACCTTGCCCTCGAGAATGGAGCTTCTCGCCCAAACATGGTCGGCTTCCGCGTTGTGGCCGAAGGCTTCGTGTGTGAACAGCCCTGTGACGGCGGGGCTTAGGATAACAGGGAACTTCCCAGCAGGCGCCTTCTCAGCCTTCAGAAGGGATACAGCCTTCCGCGCAGCCTCAACGCTGAAAGCTTCAGGTCTTGTTTCCTCGACGAGTTCGAATCCCATAAGTCTACCGCGGACCTCAAACCCTGACTGCCGCACATCACCTTCCTTGACCACTACGGAACATGAGATCAACGTCCTCACGGTTTCACTCTCGATGTATGTGCCAAAGGTGTTAGAGACAGTCTCCTCTGAAACGATGTCTGTGTATCCGACGATGGTGTTCACTACGTGTTGAGGGTCGTAACTTTTCGCGGCTTTCTCCAGTTCGATAACTGCGGTCATCTTTTCCTCCAAGGTGACTTCCTTGGGGTGCCGCCTCACCTGCGTCCTCACCACATCCCTTACAGGTTTAATCTCCGCGACCTCCCCCCTCTCCAAAACTCTCCTCCCAGCCACTTTCGCCATGGAAACAGCGTCTCTGAGACAGCCTCTAAGCTCCTCCTTCTCGACGAGGTTTGTCGAGGCGAAGCCCCACATACCATCGACCAGAACCCTGATACCGGCGCCGAACATTATAGGCGCGTAAACCTTATCCGCCTTACCGTCTTGAACTGTTACGCTCATATGACGCCTTTTCAAAGTCCTTATATCCATGAATTCTACACCATACATACCAGCTTCATCAACAACACCCTTAACCAAATCCTCCAAGAAGCTCCCACCGCTAACCTTAGGTGAATCTGTGAAGGTAAAAACTTTATGTAACTCAGGAACAAGCTTGCGACTGAAAAGCATCAGTGTCTGAGAAAGCTGAGTACTAAACCGCTACCGTCGTTTAAGGCTTCTGAAAGCCGATGTTTAGGCATCATCATCTTCTGGAGAGAACACCGACGCCGTGAGGGGTCTTCGTTAATGCTCTATGCAAGTTTATGGTCGAGTCTAATTAACCGAGGGCCGTTTCGATGAAGAATCCATTTAATACTTCGCTTATGGTTTTGCCTTCGCCTGTACTCCAGTTTTCTTAGCGCCTTCTTCAGTAACCGCGTAGAAGGGGCGCATCCCCGGCACCTTAACCCGGGCTAGTAAGCCGTCTTGGAGAAGCCTTGACAGCATGACTCCTCTTTTCGTACCCTTCTCCTGCTTGACAGCGGAAAGAACCTCTTTAAGTCCTGTTCTAGAGACCCTTCCTCCTTTCTCAACGATCTTGGCTAAGATTGTGGTCTCCATTTCCTCTATGCGGGTTGATTTAGCCGGTGCTTTAGCTTCCTCAGCTAACTTGGCTTTGAGTTCACTTACTTTTACAAAGCCCATATCTGATGTGTAAACAACTGCATCGTTGCTTGCTTCTACTGGAGGCCTTCTCTTCCTTCCTCTTTTTTCTTTTGACATAATAGTCGTTTTTGTTGTATGAAGTGGTTACTTATAACTTTTACTCTTCTCGGACTTAGTAACTCTTCGGAAGAGTAAATGCTTTCACATTTGTCTATAAACTCTAGAAAGATAAAAGCCTCTTTGACTTTGCGCTAATGTTTATCTTGTTCTAAACTAATGCCGATTCCCGCTCATGGTTAGTTTACATCATCCCTAAGTTATTCATTATCCAGTAGAGACATGATCCATTTTACATTCTTCAAAGATGTCTTCCCCCCTTCATCATCATTTACCCCACATCCCGTAGCATAGCCGTAATTAAGGCACTCTATAATGGACTCCCAGATAATAAGGAGGGCGTCGAGGGAGTTAACAAGCCGGTACCAAGGGTTAGGAGTGGGTTTATCGTTTATCAAGGCCTCGGTTTAGAGAGAGCCTAGAGGTACGGTAGCTATTCAACCTACCTTAATTGCCTGAGTTGCTACGAGTCTCTTATGACAGTTAACGCACTCGGAATCACTTTCCGATGCGTGTTTCCCACAGTATTTCGTCTTACAGGAAGGACATTCGAGGACGGCTGTAAGCCTGCAGCCTTGAGTTGAGCATTGGTCGTTAAGTTTGATGAGCCCGGTTGCGACGAGAGCTGCTAAAGCCCCTATCTCTGCCATGTGAACTCCCGGTTCCGTACCGTATATAGGCTTATAAACTTGTATCACCGTTCTATTTTTTAGTATGGAGGTTAAGGAATATGACCGACGTCTCTGTGAACCCTCTTGACTTAGTAGGGAGTCTCATAGCATCGATTATCGCCGCGATTCCGTTGATCATCAGCGCCGTGATCACGCTCATCATATCCTACATCATCCTTAAGGCACTTACTAAAGGTATACGGACGACGCTCAACAAGGCACGGGTGCCTCTAGCCCTCTCAGGAATGCTGATGTCCATCATCTCCATGGTCTTCTGGTACTTCGTGATACTAGCCGTCCTCTCCTCATTCGGGACGCCCCTCTCACCCATGGTCGCCGCTCTAGGAAGCATATTCGCCTTCCTAGCCCTAGGCATAGGCTTAGCGATGTCCGGAATCCTCAAGGACCTCGTCTCAGGTGCCTTCCTGGTAACCGATAAGGACTTCGGAGCGGGGTTCAAGGTAAAGGCGGGCGGCGTTGAAGGGACCGTGGTAAGCGTTGACATCAGGAAGACGCGAATCGTAGACAAAGACGGTGTCCTGCACGTGATCCCGAACGCGGCGATTGAACCCGCTGAATGGCTTGTTTACCAGAGACCCGAATCCGCGGAGAAGCCGTCCTAGACTTCCAGTCTATTCCCCTACCATCCAATTTTTTTAAGCAAACACGCCTAGGTTGAACGCTGAATTAACGATTCTAGGTAAGTTTACCAAAGACAACGAGGTCCAATCTTCTCTAACAGCTAACTCAACCCTTTAAGCATCAAGCCAGGTCAGGGTATCCGTTCGGCCAGACATCTATCCCCTCATACCTCAGGAGACGACGTGCCGGCTCACGGTCGAGACCACCATCCAGCTTTTCACCTTTGCTTTGAGCGTAAACAACTTCGACGCCCACAGTGGGGAGCCTATCAGTTTCAACCGCGCAGCAGAAGAAACGCGCGGCGTCGTTGAAGCTGAGGTACATGTTCCTCCGCCGGAGAGTCTCTCCGATCAACGCCATCTCCTCCCGGCTTCGCGGCATCCAGCCTGGACGCACGATGAGGATTGACATCCGATGTTTCTTTGCATACATATGCGCTAAGACTTCGAGGAATATTTTACTGACTGCGTAGACGTGGTCGGGTGTGTAAGACGCGTCTACGGTGACGATGCAGTCCTGCGCCTCAGGGTTTTCCACAACCTGGTTGGTGCTGGTGACGATTAGCCGCTCGATACCGCCGGCAGCCGCGGCTTCATATATGTTCCATACACCGAGGAAACTGGGGCCTAGTAGAATCCGGCGTGGACTGCCCTCGACGAGAACGCCTGCGAGGTGTATGGCAACTTCCATTCCTTCAAGCGCCTCCCGTAGCGCTGAGCCGTCTGTAACATCGACGATACGGTAGTCAGTTACGCCCTTTGGCGGCGTGTTTACAACATCGATACCGCGTACCATATGCCCATGTGCTACGAGACCCGCGCACGCCGCTCGCCCAATGTTACCCGCCGCCCCGAGTACAGCCACTTTTCTAGGATGAACAGCTAATGTGTTCATGCTAATTTGAGAAGCCAACCCTGATCCCCCCAACTCCACCGAGCGATACATGCATAAACTGCTATTTAATAATACGCGTACTCTCCGTTTCTATTTTTCAGGGAATACGATGTTTATACGAGGGTTACCATGCCACTTACGATGGCGAAGAACATGACTGTTACAAGTGTGAAGATGATACTGAGGATGGTTGAGAGAGTTCTATCGTATCTCCCAAACTTCAGTGTGAGAAATGCGTTGAGAATCGGAAATATGGCGGCTATTCCAGCTACGGCGAAGATTTCGGATTTATGCCCCCAACGGTCTGGCTTCCAGTTTAAGCCAAAGTGAACTGGGATGACCTCTGGCAGAGAGGGGTATATCCAGAGGATGTAACCGAGGAAGGCTAGGTACGCGATGGATACGGTGATAACCTGTATATATAGAGCCTTCCGTGGGGTTCCCAACATCCCTAGATCGCCGGTCTTCATCTGCCCGAAGGAGCCCCTGTGGATGTTTATCGCTTCAATGAAGTCTTCAGGCTGTTCAGGGGATAAAGCGACCTTGTCACCGTTTACAAGACTTATTAAAACGAAGGGGCCGGTAGCCTTGGTTGAGTAGACACGGACGCGGTTAACTTCTTTCGCCTGGAAGAGCCCCCAGTAGAGTCCAGGCCAGCTTCCGCCGATGAGGCGGAGTAAAAGCGTGAGACGGGAAAGGCTGATGTTCTCGATGGCGGCGTAGGGTATTTTAACCCCTGAAAACCCGAATTTAACCTTTAACCTGCTTTCCCCGAGTTCGTAGCGCATTTTCACACCTGACAGCGTGACATAAACCATTAACGTTGACGGGAGGGTGAAGAGTGCAGTCATAGGTATTAAGAAGAATATTGGACCCGAGCTGGCGGAGAGAAGTAGGAAAAACATTGGAAACGTGACTAGGGCTGATAAACCCAGTCCCCAAAGGGCTGTGTTTCTCGAAGGACTCGGTCTGAAGACTTTCTCCAAAGCGCTCCACAGGAGAATATCCCATGCACACATTTAAACAGTCGGGTTCATCCCTGAATAAGGAAAAAAGATCTAGTCGATATGCGTGACTATTCATCTAGGGTTTGATGATCTTAACCGTCCCACCTTGTAATTAAATTTCCATGGACCATCAAATACTATAAGACTTCAATGATTGTATAATTCGTTAATACGGTTTGTTTATCTATTCACACGGCGAACTTAGGGCTAATAAAGATCGAGCATTCTTGTTTTTTCATGGATTTATACTAGGTACCTCACACTAAACTCCAGTATTAAGAAGATGCGGGATGCGGGCTATCATAGTATCACAGGATTTTCCTCGACTGCAAGCTCAACCACATCAACCTCTGTTTCTTCTTCATCATTCTGTGTTTGTATAATCGGGTCTTATAATGGCATTCCAAATATTGAGAGGCTGTTAAGTGAAGTTAATCGAAGAACCTTACAAATAATTTTTAAGCAATTTTATAATACCTTCTTTGTGTGGTTGAATGTTAACCAGAAGCAGCATGAAAGGGGTTTATGTGCTTGCGCCGACGCCTTTCGAGAAAACAGGCGAATTTGACGAAGAATCATTCAGGGAAAACTTGAGGAGGTTCTGCGAAGTAGGTGTTAATGGTATAGCCACAACTGGCACGTTGGGAGAGTTTCACTCTATCCCATGGGATGACCATAAGAGGCTGATAAAGGCTCTTGTTGAGGAGGCGAAGGAAGGTGTAGTTACTGTTGCGGGATGTTCAGGCGTCAACACGGACGAAGCGATAATGAAGACCAGATTCGCCCAGGAAAGCGGCGTGGATGCGGTTATGAATGTTGTTCCTTTCTATACAAAATTGACGAGAGAAGAATGCGTCAAGTACTGGAGGGACCTTGCCGAGGAATGCCCAGAGATTGGACTCGTAGTTTACAACAATCCCGAAACTACTAAATTCCTAGTTGATGCGAAGACGTTCAAAGAAATCGCAGGTATACCGAGTCTTTGCGGAAGCAAGGAGATAGTCGGGTACACGCCTCTTGCGGATTTCACCCATTGGTTGAGCATAGTGCACGCTTCGGATCTGGCTCATATGTCTTGTGACCCCATGCTTGTTCCAACGATGATGTGGGGTGGAAAAGGAACTTTCTCGGAGTATCTGCCGTTGAAGCCGAAGATCATCCTTGAAACTTATAAAGCATGCGAGAGGGGGGACTGGGAGACCGCTAAGAAACTGCATTATGAGGTAATGGAGTTCGTAGACTTCGTTTTGGATGCGTTTGAATACCAAAACCCAAACTACAATTGGTTATGCGCATTAAAGGCAGCGATGAACGCCTTCGGCTTCGTGAACGCTGGATACCCACATAGACCATATTTACCGATACCAGAGAAGGTTCAGAGGAAAGCAGAGAAGAAGGTATTAGGCAGATACGCCGGCTACGAATAAGACACCTATTTACAAAAACATGAACGGAAACAGCATAGAGAATCATTCAGGTGACTGTTTTGGGCAGAATCCCCTTTCTTACCCCTGTTGTCGTGCCGAAAATCCCGCCTTTTCCCGAGCCTCATGTAAAGTGGATGTTTGAGACTGTTGAAGCGTGGGATCAATCATGTCCGGCTGATGTTGGCATAGTGGGTGTACCGTTTGATAGGGGCGTGGTCATCCCGAGAGTTGGGGCACGGCTTGGACCGAAATCAGTTCGGGAGACTCTGTACAATAGTACAACCTATAGTTACGAGTTGGATGTCGACGTTTCCTCGTTGAAGGTTGTTGATTGCGGAGATGTAGACGTAGACATCATGAATTACGGTGAGACTCATCGTAGGGTTGAACAGGTACTTAAACAGATACTTGGTTCGTGTATGATTCCACTGATCATAGGCGGGGATCATTCCTTGACTTATCCATGTGTCAAGGCATTACACCGATCGGAGGGAGGGAATGCGAAGATCGGGGTTATCGATTTTGATGCTCACCTTGACTGCAGGGTTGATTGGAAAGAATGCCACGGTCTTTGGGTAAGGGAAATACAAGAGATGGAAGGCAACCCTGTTGAGGGCAGAAACATTACTCAGATTGGTATCCGCGGATTCGGTTATTCGACGTTCTACAGGGACTACGTTAAAAAGATGGGTATGAGGGTTTTCACGGCAAGAGAGGTTAAGGATAGAGGCGTCCACGCAGTGATTGAAGATTCTGTGAAGGTCGCAACGGACGGGACAGACATGGTCTACGTAAGCGTGGACATCGACGTGCTGGATCAGGCTTTTGCCCCCGGAACAGGTGTGCCATCTCCAGGAGGCTTAGACTCGTGGGAACTTCTTTCAAGCATCTTCTACATTGGCAGAAATTGTCCCGTTAGGGCTCTGGATTTGATGGAGGTGTCGCCCCCGCTCGACATGGACAACATGACTTCTAGAGCTGGCGCTTCGGTTCTCCTCAACTTTCTATGCGGGTTAGCATTTAAAAAGATGAAAAGCCTTGTTTAGAAAAGTTGATCTTGAAGTTTGATCCTTGGCGTTCAAACCTTTGCATGTCTAAGTTGACTTATAACCCTTACACTGGATGCGACCACCATTGTCTCTACTGTTACGCTTCGAGTTACATCCCCTGGTTTTCTGATCGCCGCCCCAGAGAAGACCTTATTCCAGGATTATTGAGGGAGGCATCTAAACTTAGGGAGGAAATAATCTCTGTGTCCAATTCGTCTGATCCGTACCTCGTTTTAGAGGAGGAGACTGGTTTAACGAGGAAGTGCCTAGAAAGCATGTCTAGGCAGAACTATCGAATCCAGATAATCACAAAATCAAACCTCGTGATTATGTGATTACGTGATTGCAATCTGGTCTTCCAATCATCGGGCTGCAGTCGGATTGGTCCGGTCGAGCAAGCCACTGTGCATCTTCTCACTATCGTAAGCAACTGAGATCCATTCAGGATATGCGTGCAATTTAGCCGTCTTTTCCGATGCGTTCGAGCTCAATCCACAACCTGAACAACATACCCTTCTCATGGACGCGGTCTCGGAAAGGCTTTAGTCCCTGTTGGAAGCGCTCATCCACCTTCCAGTCTCCTAAAGTTGACCCCGGTTTCGGGCGGGCGCGTACCAGCCTGCGTCGATTAAGAAGACTTCAGCGCCATGATCGCTTTTACCTTAACCAGAAGCGTAAACATAAACACGCTATTGACAGGCAACTACTAACCGATTGGAAACGAAGAGGATACTCCAAAAAAATTAAATTGTGCACACCTCTATACTATAATCGTTTACAGGCACTGTGAGACCTTAAAGTTACGTTTGGAGGTAGTTCATATGTCAGAGGAGAAGTATGTGATCCATTTAGAAGACGTGAAACCTTGGATAGGTACTCCAACTAGTCATCCGAAATCAAAATGGTACACTCTGCTGAGTGAAGATAACGTTGAAGCTAAGAGGCTTGTCCTCGCCTACGTCGAATTGGAGCCTGGCGGTTATACTGAGCCTGGTACCCATGACGATATAGAACAGGCTTTTTACTTCATCGAGGGAGAAGGCGTTATGATGGTTGATGAGAAGGATTATGACGTAAAACCTGGAACGGCAGTCCTTGTGCCTCTAAATACAACTCACTGTTACAGAAACACCGGTTCCTCGCTCCTTTCCTTCCTAGTGATCGAGTCTAGGCCTTCTTCCAAAGAATGGATTCAAAAACCCGTAGAGTAAACGGAGGGATTACCCAAGCGGGAGTTTAAGGCGTAGTAACTACTAGTTAAGCTAGTAGCTTTTTTACGTTTACGCCCTCTACTCGAAGAGATCGAGTTACACGAAGAAAAATACGACGAAATTAACCTTCTCTCCGATGTGCTAAACGGACATCGGCGTCGCCGTTAGAGTAAGAGTAAGAAATTTCCCATAACAACACGTGCTTTTTCGGGATTAAGAGATGGGTGGTGATCTAAGGGTGGGAAAAACTTTCATATCAAGGGCAAAATTCTAGGCTGAACAAATCGGGGCTTTTGATTCTTCTGATGAGCCGGACTATTTTCTTCCCGAAGTTTCCCGCCGTTGTTATACCTTCCTCGTCCCTCACTACTTCACCCTTCTGCCTGCCGAATGCTATATTCCAGTACGTGGAACCGGGGGGACGATCATCCCTTGATAGAGGAAGAAGAAAAGAGTGGAGCGAGCTAATCAGTATTATTACAGGAATACTCGAAAAAGGTTGAGTAAGGTGGTCTTATAATGCCGAAACAAGGTTACATGGTTGCAACCTTACCCCTAGACGTGGTTCAACTCCTAAAACCGATACTAAACGTTAGAATCGTAGCCCCGTGGATTAGGATAACCCTAGGACAGCCCCAAATCCTTGAACAACCATGAAAACCGAAACAAATAATGGATAGAAGATGCGGGATGCGGGATTTGAACCCGCGACCGCCAGCTTGGGGGGCTGACATCCTACCAGACTAGACCAATCCCGCATGACATACTCTTTCCTTCTAGCACAGCCCGCAGAGAACTGGGGACTGGTGTCGGATATGATGAAAAGCCTTCAACAAATAAACGTTACCTTACCATATTAGCTTTCACAAATGGTTTTCAAGCTCTTCCCAGTCAGTTAACCGGGAAACCTACTTTTTTCAGGCTTCGACGTTTGCGACACAATAATGAATAATGCTTAAGGGGTAAGTATTACGAGGCATAAGGGGAACTTCTTTTTTTAGGAAAGCG
>Ga0209314_10000349_pt1 | contig 20160 bp, 14 predicted proteins | sample I19B2metaG_FD_184146 | JGI IMG/M metagenome (GOLD analysis project Ga0209314, IMG submission 184146) | Lake sediment bacterial and archeal communities from Gulf of Boni, Indonesia to study Microbial Dark Matter (Phase II) - ​I19B2 metaG... | ecosystem: Environmental > Aquatic > Freshwater >... | reverse complement strand
CCTTAAGAGTCTTAATCAATATAGCCGAGTCCTTTGAGTGCTTTTTCTATCTCCTTAGATTCTTCCTCTCTTTCATAGGTTGTGACAGATACCTTTGAATCTCTTTCAATAGGATAGTCAATATGACGTACCGGGTTGCTCTCCAGAAAGTCTTCATTGAAAATCTCTTTAACCAACCGTCCATCAACAGCTTTAGGTATCTCCAAACCCAGAGAATAGAGAACCGTGGGAAAAAGATCCATAATGCTCAAGGGAGGTAGAAAAAGATTGCTCTTGATGCCTTTTCCATAGGCAATAAATATCCCATTTAACCGGTGGACCCCATTTACAAAAAAGTCCCGTGGATCCTTTTTCGACACCACCTTCCGGTAGGTTCTTCTTCTATAAGGACCTCCCCTAATCTGATGAGCAAAATCCTTTGCACAAATAATTAGATCCGGCGCTGCTTTTAGGTAAGTGCCCTCATACAATTCCTCTTTCTTGTAAACCTTTCCAACGATTTTTTCTCCCGTTTCAGGGTGCTTCAAAGCAGCAAGCTCTTTTATCAAATAGTCTCTCACATCATCATATTCGTTTTCATTAACAATGCCCTTTTGATCTCTCCCTTTCAGATTAATTCTTAAAGTAGCTTCATGTTCACCCGAGAAGACTTTTGTCCCCGTCCAATCTATTAAGGATCGCAGAATATATCCCTGAGATTTCACTCTCAGTCCTGGGAAAATTCGCATTAACGTATCCTTTATCCCAGAGGACAATTTCTTTGACAGAAGGGTTAATAAAAATTTAATGATTCTTCGCTTTATCGAGGTGATTAAAGCAACTTTCTTGAAGGTGAGAAGACCTTTCTCTTTTAACCATTCGTCAATAAAAAAGACGACATCAGATGCAGCACCCGCGCCATGGTCGGACATGATAAATAAAGTAGTTTCATTTCCAAACTTAGCCATTATCTTACCTATGGCCTCATCAACTCTTTTGTAAATGGTCAGGATTGCATCCTTGAACTCATTTTCACCTTCCATATACTTCCAGAAATGATGCTGAACCTGATCAGTGGCTGAAAAATTGACAGCGTAGAAATTCCAGGGATATTTATCCATAAAATACAGGACGACCCGTTCTCTGGCATCTATCATTTTCAGAAGACCTTCTACGGCTTTTCTCCTTTTCGCATCGCTATCCAGATATCCTGCACCGACATGGAGATGGATGACATAGTCTTCGACTACTTTCGATAATAATTCTTTTATCTCTGCTGGATATGTGAAATTTGAGTCGATACCAGGGGAGTCCATGCCACCGATTAGGATTCCATTTCCCTCCTCTGGTGGATATGTCATCGGGATGTTTATCAGAATCACCTTCTTGTTCATTTCGCTGAGGATGTTCCAGAGGGTCTTTGTCTTCAAACTTCTGTTGTTTACGAATTGAAATGAGTAATCACTGTCAGCCTTTTGCTTGAAGCCGAAAACTCCATGCTTGCCCGGATTCACGCCTGTCATAAAGGAGCCCCAGGCTTGAGGAGTAAAAGGTAAAATCACAGAGTTGAGGGTTGCCCGTGCCCCGCCATCAATGAGTTTTTTGATGTTTGGTAAATGGCCTTTTTTGATAAAGGGATCTATCAGATCAAAGGTGCCGCCATCCAGACCTATGCAGAATACCTTTTTTGCCACTTTTATCCTATATATCCTAATCCCTTTAGACTATCAAGGAGCTTAGACTTGTCCTCATCGCTGTAAATGTCCCCGCCTTTTTCTTCTTTATAACCCTTTACCTTTTCGAATCGTACAGGGTTGGCCTTGATAAATTCTTGTTTGAATGCCCCTTCAATCACCTTCCCATCTACATCAGCCGGTATCGGTAACCCCATCTGATAGAGAGTTGTAGGCAATATATCAATTATTTCAGCAGGGTCTAATGTTATTCCTGAGGTGCAATCTGGCCCTTTAATAATAAATATCCCATGTTGTCTGTGGGAGCCACTTATCTTCCTCCAGTGAGCTTCATCGCTTAAAAAATTTTCAGGATTATTTGTTGTTTTCCGGAAAAATTTTGGGCTTAAATAGTATCTATCTTCGGGTTTCAGAATAATATCCGGAAATTCCTCCACGCAATCACCCTGAAATATTTCTTCCCTCCTGAATACACCCTTGAATACGTGCTGTCCGTTCTCGGGATCCCTCAACCTCTTTATCTCCTCTACGATTTTATTTCGTATATCCTCATACTCTTGTGGCTCCACCAGTCCTTGAGGGTATTTCTCTTTAATATTAAGACGAATCCCCTCAACCTCTCCGGCGAAGGCTTTTGTTTTAGACCAGTTAATGCTGGAAAATCTCAGGTATGTGGCTGTTTTCGATGCTGCAAAGGGAATAAGTTTCATCAGTTGCCCTTTGACCTCAGGAGGAATCGTTCTCAGTAAGAAAGAAAGGATTTTTCCCTTCAGCACAAAGACAATATCATCTAAAAGGCTCGATAGTTTATTCTTGCTGTCTTCTCCTAATTTAGAAAGATAACCTGAGCTTCTCAGCCATTCGTTCACAAAGATTGATTTGCCTGTTCGCGGGCCTGCACCGTGGTCTGACATGATGAGAAGGGCCGTGTCCTCTCTGTTAATGTTTTCATAAATACGGCCTACAACATTATCAAGTTCTTTATACACCGCTTTAATTGCATTCTTAAGAATAGGAGAACTATCCTCTTTATAGAGCGGATGGTTCTTATCCATAAATTTCCAGAATTGATGCTGGACATTGTCAGGACTGTTAAACCTCACTGCAAAAAGGTCCCAGGGATATTTGTTCATAAGGTGGAGAACCACTTTAGCCCTTGCCTTCGTTGCTGAAACAATGAAGTCCAGCGCCTTAATTCTTCTCCTGTCAGTGTGAAGATACCCCCCGAGGTGTAAGTTTATTTTGTAGTCAGGTGCTATCTTCAGGATTTCTTCTCTCAGTTCCGGAGGGAACGTAAAGTTTGAACTCGTGCTGGGTGCATCCAACCCGCTTACAAGAAGGCCATTCACTGATTTTGGCGGATAAGTCATGGGTATGTTCATAACAATAACTTTCTTTCCTTTTTCGCTCAGCACTTCCCATAGAGTCTTTGCCCTGTTGTGAGATCCATAGATCAACTCCAGTGAGTAACTATTTGATGACATCCTTGTAAAACCCAGGATCCCATGTTTGCCCGGATTCTTTCCTGTGGCAAAAGAGGTCCATGCGGGAGGCGAGTGTGAAAGGATCGTTGAATTCAGTTTTGCACGAACACCTTCATTAATAATAGAGGCAAGATTTGGAAGCTCCCCATTTTCTATAAGGGGATCTATCAAATCAAATGTTGCACCATCAAGACCGAGAATGAAGACTTTTCTTTTCTGCACAGAGTTCATTTACTTGCCCTCTTCTGATAAATTTTCCAATCCATATACCCGAGCGTCTTGCGAAAAACTTCTCTGAATATTTCAATTTCATCAGGTTCAAATGTCTTTAATAGTAAAAGGCTTATAAAATAAGTACCCAAGCCGACTGGCGCAGCCAAAAAAGGGCTTATCCGGGTTAAGAAACTTACCGTTATCACCAGCAGAATTGTCGCAAGGAAAGGCTTGGGAATCACCTTTTTCCAGGAAATGGTACCCATAGTTTTTGATATAAAGAAATAAGCCGTCAAAAAAAAACTTACCTCGGCTATCAGCGTTGCAATCACCGCTCCGAAATATCCAAATTCATAAATGAGAACTATGTCAAATAAGATATTAACAGCGAGACAAATAGCTGCTGCTTTTGTAGCTAGAACCTGCCTATTAGATGCTTGGAGGAATCTCTCAAAAAGGGCTTCAAAAAACATTATTCCCAAAACAAAACTGAATACCATTAATGCCGGGACTGCTTGCAGGAAAGCGTCACCTAATATCAAGTGAATAATTTCTTTAGAAAAGTAGATAAGCATTGCCACAAAAGGGATAACTATAATCAGGAGCGACTTAAAAGTTTTTTCTAGGAGTGCCCCTAACGAGGTTTTCGATTCAGTCGCTAATCTTGAAATCATTGGAAATAGGGCATCTGTGAGACTATCAGGTATAAGGACTAATACTAAAATAATTCGATAAGCGCCATGGTAAATTCCTACTTCTGTTATTGGTCTCATCATTTTAATCAGTATTGTATCAATTCTATAGCTCGTTTTTCGTAAAATCCTGTGAATCCCGATAGGGAATCCTTCTTTAAGTAGATAGCGACATAAAGAAAAATCCAAGCGCAATTGTGGTTTAAAGAAACTCTTGAAGGTAAGAAGTATCCCAGAAAAGATCCTCATAAGGTAGGACAACAATAACGCTCCAAAAATACCGTTTAGACCAAAGTCAAGCCGTATAAATAAAACAGTGAATAACAGATAGGTAGTAATCTGTATAACGTTCAGCATTGATGCATAGACCATTTTCTCAAATGCTATGAAAATAGCAATGAATATATCTCCTAAGAAGAAAAATATTACAGCCAAGCCACAGATATAGGTAGCAGATATGACTTCCCTATTATCGCTCATTATATTTATGGTCAGTGCGATACATGCAAAGGTAATTACACTAAGAAGACATTTGATAAAAGTTGAAGCCCAAAGGATATCGTTTGCTCCTGAGGTATTCTTAGACATTTCTCGAATAGCAATTCTATTTATTCCCATATCAGTCACAACCATGAAAACAGTACACACAGCCGTAATAAAGCCATATTCTCCGAATTTCTCCAGTTTCAGGTATCGTGCAATCCAAGCTACTGCGAGTAAGTTTAGAAGCGCGTGAAAAATCCGACCTCCCATTAGGGACACAGAATTTTTCATGACATTAATATTATGGGTCATGTTATCTTTCCAAGACCTCTATTCGGAAATATTCAAGCCCTCGACTAATCGATGTAACCAAGTCCCTTTAATCTGTCTCGCACCGCTGATTCTTCATCAACGTCGTAAATTTCTTCGGCTTTGATGGAGGGTTTTTCTTTTTCCTCGGTGAAGAGGACAGGCCTATCTATTATGAATTTTTCTTCAAAAATATTGAGTAAAACCTTTCCATCCATTTCATTGGGTATAGGTATGCCAAGTGTGTAAAGTAAGGTTGGGGCTATGTCCATGAGTCTCGACTGCACCAGGCTTTTGCCCGTTTTGATTCTCGGACCTTGTACAATCAAGATGCCTTCATCTCTATGGACTCCACTTGGCCGGTGGAGAGATTCTGAGAATTCCGCTTCCTTTCTATTTAGAATTTTAATGAAGCCATCCTTCAAAAAAGGATCGCTCGGCCTATGAATATATTGATGATTTTTCCATGTAAATATGATGTCTGGGGCTTTATCAAACTCATCCCCCCAGAAAACATCCTCTTTCAGGAAAACCCGGTCAACAATTTTTTCATGGGATTCAGGGCAAGTTAAGGCCATGAGTTTCTGAACGATGGTTTGTCTGATCCTGTGATAATCTGATCCAGGAGTTACCACGCCGAGGGGCTCGCGCCCTTTCAGATTTATGAAAATTGCTGGGTGATTTTCACGGGAATACGCCTTACTTTTAGACCAGTCTATAGCTGAAAGTGATAGAGTCGGTTCTGCTTTCCTTCTGAGATGGGGGAAATTCCTTGCGAGAAATTCTTTGGTTTTTCTGGACAAATTCGTTTTTATGATGCTCTCGGTTGTCTTTATTAGTCGATTAGCAAACTTCTTTCTTGCACTACTTTTTTGGAATGTGAGGAAACCTTCCGCACTAAGCCATTTGTTAATATAGAAAGTCTTATTAGTAGAAGGTCCTGCTCCATGATCAGAAACAATAAACACGTGAGTCTCTTCGTCCGCAAGTTCCAGTAATTCTTTCAAAGAACTATCGAGAGCCCGATAAACTTCCGTTATTGCGCTCTTATAACGGTTGTCTGCCTGAGCAACGCCGAATTTCTCCACGTGGGAATCCATATATTTCCAAAAGTGGTGTTGAACCTTATCAGATTCAGTAAAAACAATCATGAAAAAATCCCAAGGATAGGAGGTCATTAAATACTTCGCGGTGTTTTTTCTTATCTCGATGGTTTCCAGGAGTTTCTGCAATGCTATGTCCTGTCTTCCCTTGCGAATGAAACCCCATATGCCCGGTTCCAAAATATATGGTCCGACCTTTTCCCTGATTTCCTCCATAATGTTTTCAGGATAAGCAAAATTAGATGTAATGCCAGGTGAATCAAAGCCGGAAAGAATTACGCCGTTGACCTTTGAAGGAGGATAACTCATAGGAACATTCATTACTATCACCTTTTTACCAAGGTGACTAATGATTTCCCATAGGCTGTCCCCCTTTCGGAAACTTGCATTAACAAAGCGTATATCGTAGCTTCCGGGTATCCTTTCGAAAAAATCAAAAATGCCATGTTTGCCTGGATTCTTTCCAGTGACAAAAGTGGACCATGCCTGAGCACTGTTTGATAAAGGTGTAGACAAAAGAACCGATCTTGCCCCCCGTTTTATGCACTGAGACAAAGTAGGAAGCTTGCCCTCTTTAACCCATCGGTCAACCAAATCGAAGGTAGCACCATCCAAACCTACAACAAATACTTTGGGAGCTTTAGGCGTCATAACCTAAACCTAGTACAATATTTCTCTAATAATTGACATACTCTAATAGTTTTCACAATTTCTAATCAGGTACTTTTCTTACAAAATATGTATAGGGTGCTAGCAAATCTGTGTGCCAGCTTATTGTTCTCATAGAGCAAATCTATATATTGGAGTGGCTTTGTAATTAATCTCAAAATCCGATTCCAGAATTTGTACCACATTAAATTGTTAAATGATAAAAGAATGGGGAAGAAAGAGCTCAGAGCTAAGCTCATCGCAGAGCCAGGGCCAGACGCAACTCCTTTTTCAAGACACTGAAAGTTTTCAAAAAGTTTTTCAATACCAGATATGGTATACCTTTGAAAATCGCAGGGCTGCGCATGATAAGAACGACAAAATGGGATTTCAGCGTATACCTTCCCACCAGGTTTCAAAGACCTACGTATATCCATGACGGCTTTAACAGGATCATCCACGTGCTCTAACACCGCGATTATGAATAAGAAGTCAATTGTGTCTTCTTGAAAAGGCAAATACCGCACATCACCTACGATATCAGCGGTCTCTTCAAGATAAATACTCAGTTTCAACACCTGTCCGCAATCTTTGAAAAGTTTTCTCATATCCCTCGTTTTTGCCGGGCCAATATTCAATACAACTCTTTCGGAATTAGTCAGAGAATTGTCCTTGAAACATGAAAAGATGACCTTCTTTGAACGTTTTGAAATCACACGACAAGTCGGTGTTGTTTTCTTCATAATGTTTCTTATAAACTTTGCTGGTCTTGATCTTTGACTCTCACCTGAGACCAAACCGCCATCCTCATAATATTTTCTATCATAAAGGTCTTTTTTAACATGAAGTATCGGTATACCTTTCACAATTGGATACCCTATTTCACAAGAATCGCAAAACAATTCCTCGTTCCTGAGTTCTAATTTTTGCTTACATATGGGACAACCTAGTACCTGAAGTAGGTTCCTATCAAAAACTCTCACAAAACTCTCCTTTCACGCATTCGAAATGCAGACACTTTCCCTGCTCGACTAAGGGATCAATCAAATCGAAGGTTGCACCCATCTAAGCCGATGACCAAAACCTTACTCACTACTAGTTCCTCCCCGGTTTAGTTGCAAATAAGACCTCTGCAGAACGTTCAACTCTTTGCAGTTCTTTACTAATAGAATCATAGTAAGGCCACATATATTCTTTTTCTTTCATTGCGTTTTGTCCGCAATCTTTTTTTGTAGAAGGATTCCCGACAAGCGGAAATGACAAAGGAAACAAAGGTTCATTGTTTTCTCACTCTATATATCCGAGGCTCCTGAGCCTTTCCTCTACTTGAGAAGCTTCCTCCTCCGAATAAGCCCTCCTCAGGGGCTTTGTTTCCCCATTTGACGGGGGGTTCATATATTGAGGAGGATTCTGCTCGAGATAAGACGGGCTTATTGCTTCTTTGAGCACCTTGCCATCCATATCGGTAGGGACTGAAGTCCCCGTAAGATAAAGGATCGTAGGGGCAAGGTCGACAATCTTTGCTCCCTCTATCTTAAAGCCACTTTTAATGTTATTGCCTTTCATGAAAAGAATCCCATTTGGCCTGTGGTTTCCCCCTTTTTGTAGTTGTGACCAATCAGTGTAATCGCTGTGATAAAGGCTCGGTTCAAAGAGGGCACGATTTCTGTCACTATACCCCGGCCACGAGGTGTACTGGTGATTCCTCCATGTCACCAAGAGGTCAGGGGCAGTGTCCATGCAATTACCATGATAGACCTCTTCTCCTTTATATACCCTATCTACTGCTGGTTTGCCGGTATCTGGGTCTATCAGCGTCCTTAACGCCTCAATCAGCCAGTTTCTTAGATTCTCGTATTCTGATTCTGGTGAGACAGTCCCTTGAGGAAACTTGCCTTTTGTATTGATAAACAGATTGGTACTCTCCCGACCAAAGGACCATACTTTTGTTTTTGTCCAATCGATATCGGAAAACACAATCCTTGACTTTACTTTCTGCCTTAATCCGGGAAATGTCCTTTTCATCCATTCCAGCCCTACAGGAGGGATAGTAGTCTTTATTTTATGGTGCATGTTCTTTAGTAATTTAAGGTAATAGTTTTTTCTTTTCAAATCCTGGTAAGTTAAAAGTCCTTTTTCTTCCAGCCACTTATTGATAAAAACGGCCTTGTAGCAGGGTCCTGCCCCGTGATCGGACATTACCAAGATGTTGGTGTCCTGTGGCAGTTTAGAGAATAACTCCCCCAGGACAGAATCCATGTTTATATACATATCCCGAATCACCTGCCCATATCTCTCTCTGTCTGTTCTCGAAATTGATGAAAAGGCGGGGTCTGTATATTGCCAGTAAGCATGCTGAACTACATCCAGTTCGCCAAATACCATCATGAAAAAATCCCATTCATAATTATCCATCATGTAATGAGTAAGTTTTTTTCTAAAATCAAGAAGAAATTCGATTTGTTCAAGAAAAGAGTCGGGATTATGTCCTTGCGGATAGTCCCTCAATTGATATTTCCCTATGTTACGAGAAATTTCCTCCAGGATATGAGGTGGGTATGCAAAATTTGAATCTGTACCGGGCGAGTCAAATCCTGATATGAGAATCCCGTTTACAGCTTCCGGAGGGAAAGTCATAGGTACATTTAACACTGCGACCCTCTTGCCAGCCATGCTCAAAAGTTTCCAGATAGAAAGACCTTTCCGCATCCCGCCATAAGTATATTCCAGCTCATAGCTGTTGGGCTTATGTATTACGAAATCATATATTCCGTGTTTCCCTGGATTTTTTCCTGTGATGAAAGATGTCCAGGCGGGAGGACTTAACGGATGTATGGTGGATGACAATTCTCCATAGATACCCTCTTTACATAATTTTTGAAAGGTGGGAAGAAGACCTTCTTTCATCAGAGGGGTAATGATATCTAAGGTAGCCGCATCGAGTCCAATTACAAATAGCTTAGTGTGCATAAGAAAACTTCCGCCTTATCTTGTTATTTAAAACCATATATAATCTTTTAAGAAGCCAGAAATTTCTTAAAAACTGTGAGAGTCTTTCCGGTCCAACTATCATTCTTTTTATCCGCTGTTTTATATAAGGGAGAGAAGAATAGTAAGAAAGATAGGAGTTTTGTACGGCCTCTCTAATCTCTTCCCCTGATAGATTCGGATAATTTAATACGCCACCAGTAACGCCATCGAAATCTTCCCAGCGATCATATTTCAACCATCCATTTTTGATACATTCCTCCCAGAATTTGGTTCCCGGTAACGGTGTACATATGCTGAACTGTACGGAATCAGGTGCGATTTTTCTTATGAATTCCCTTGTTTGATGAATCGTTTCTTTCGTTTCGTTAGGGTTACCTATCATAACCGTGGCATGAGTCATTATTCCTATCTTTTTAGTTACAGCGAAGGCATGGACAACTTCATCTAAGACTTTCTTTTTATCAATTGCATTCAGAGTCTCCTGGACCCCTGACTCAACTCCATATTTAATGAGAAAGCAGCCTGATTCCTTCATCAATTTGATTCGCTCCTCGGTAACCTTATCTGTTCTCGAAAGACAACCCCACGTGATATTCAACTTCCTTTCTAAAAGGAGTTGACAGAATTTCTCTACACGCTTCCAGGATGCTGTAAAATTATCGTCTTCGAAGTAAAAGAATCTGGCACCAAATTCATTTTTCAGCCATTCTATTTCATCAACCACGCAGTTTAAATCCCTCAACCGAAGCTTCTGCTGGAAGAGGACCTGCGGATAGAGACAAAAAGAACAATGGTAGTTACAACCCCGGCTGCTCATAATGGTGGCCACCGGTCTTTTGGTCGTGGGAAACATGGATTCCCGATAACGGTTGATATCAACCAGATCCCACGCAGGGTAGGGGAGGGAATCTAAATTCTTGATCAACTCTCGCCTTCCAGTGGAGACAATCTTGCCATCTTCTCGAAAAACAATGCCTTTAACCTCCGGGAGGTTATCCAAATGGAGGGCTATGTCTCGAATAGTTTCGTCATATTCACCTAAGGCTATTATGTCAATATCATCCATACCCTGCTGCATAATATCCATTGCCATAGCAGTAACATGCGGGCCTACTGCTATGATTACAGGGTTAAGTAAATTCTTAAGCATCCTGATCAATTTGAGATCATGATCAAAACTCGCCGTTGAAGTATTCACAACAACTATTTTTGCACTATATGCTTTTAACTCTTCCACTATTTGATGAAAGTCTATTCCCAGCACTGGTGCATCCCAGAGTTTCACTTCGAAACCGGCCTTTCTTGCCACGGAGGCTGCATACATTTGGAACAGGGGAGGGGGATTTATATTTCCGCCCGGGTTTTTATGTGCCCATCTCTGTGTTCTGTGCCCGTGACCTGGCCAGGGCCCGTCTACAAATGCTATTTTCATACCTTCAAGCCCTCGATAGCTTGATTTAAATAGCGTCCCACAATATTCCAATCATAATTTCCGACCAGAAACTCTCTCGCATTAGTTTTTTTCAGATTTTTTTCGGTAACATCTATGATTTTCCGGGCGAGGGAATCTATGCCCGGATCACAAAGACAACAATACTTTCCAAAAATATCTTTAGTTGCACCGACTAAATGGCCTATAACTGTGATCTGCATGGATAGATACTCCAACACCTTAAAGGAAAATCTAAATCTGTTTTCAATATTGTCTTCCATATATATCAAACCATAATCTGCAACACTGAGGTATCTAGCAACTTCAATCTGCTCGAGTCTCCCGGTTATCAGGACGTCCTTTATATTTAATTCCTTGATTAAGTTGCGATAGTAACTTTCTAAGGGACCACCGCCTCCGATGATGATAAAAAAACAGTTATGAAGTCTGCGAGAAACCTGGGAATAGGCTTTCAAAATATAATGGAGGTCTTTCGAGCTTCCAATGGTAAAAGAACCGAGGAAACAGAAGACCTTTTTCCCAGTTAAATTTAGCTTTTTCCTCTCATATGCAGAATCGAATCGAGAAGGATCAAACAGAGTGGTGTCCACACCCTGAGGTACAAAGAATATCTTTTTTTTGTAAAAGGATTTCAAATGCTGTTGAAGATAGTAATTATGTGTAGTGAGAATGTCAGCATGCCTCGGCATGACTCGTTCGCCAAAGGCAGTCATTTTTTTCTTGAACCAGGTTCTCTGCCACTGTGAATCAAGATCGTCAAAGTCAATGACAACCTTTTTGCCTCTAAGCTTTGCTATTGCTAAAGAGGGCAAAGTTATCAGCCAGGGTTTCTGCAAGTACAAGATATCAAAGTCCATTTTTGCAGCTAAAAGAAGGTACTTCAATACCGATGAAAGTAATCCGACCGATGTATCTTTTTGTCTGATTGCAAGAGTGCCGTGATTTTGGTAATTTGGCTCTACATAATAGACACAATTATTTCGTGACAGGAGATTTGAAAGATTCCTGGAACGGTATGTACTGCCATGTCTCGATTGTAGAACGTTAATGAACAGTATTTTCGCTTTGTTAGAAGCCATTACTGCAATTCTTAAAACCAAGTTTCTTTCCTAAGGATTTAGTCCACAGAAGATTCACTTTTGAACCTCCTAATAAAATCATGAAAAAGTAGCTCCATCCAGACCAATAATTGAGACTCTTTCTGTCATGATTTAGTTGCCTCAAAGGGTTCAAGGATTCCAGGATTCAAGGGTTCAAGTGCCATAGCTTTTTTTTGGGGAATCCTTCCACTTCTCTGTCATACTGGCTTGTCCGGGATCTTTCTTTAAAGAAGGATTCCGAACAAGTCGGAATGACAAAGAAAGCCGCAATGACAAAGTCACAACCGAGATAGGACATTAGCTTTGCATGATCCGATAGTTTTGTTAATTCTCTTGTCATTTCCTCAGTAGCCGCAGGCTTTACAGGCCTGCGCAATTTACGCAACCTAAAGGTTGCGGCTACAATGTCTGTATTCTTATGCTGTAAGCATCATATATTTCAGTATAAAATCTATTTCATCTTATTAGCAATGCCTGTGCCATGAAGGGAAGCTATCTCTGGTTTTTCTGTGCCAAAGATCACGAAAGATATGGTTCAGGTGCCACTTGATTCTTTGATGTTTTTGAGAGCTTCTGTGGCGTTATATCTGACATACTGATTATTATCTTCAAGGAGAGAATTAAGAACCAATACTGCTGATTTGTCGCCTATGTTCCCAATGGCCCAGATCGCAATGAGAACCTCGCCCTCAGTCCTCTTATCCTTTTGCTCTAAGATAGATATGAGAGCAGGTACTGCCCTCTTATCACCAATTTTTCCCAAAGCCTCGATGGCTTTCTCCCGAACGCGAGCGTTATCCTTTCCCAGCATGGCTATGAGTGGTTTCACAGCTGCCTCGTCCCCAATCTTTCCCATGGCTTCGATTATAACCGGACTGATTTCGGCTGAGTCCTCGTATAAAAGTACGATCATGTCAGGCACAGCTTCTTTTATTTGAAGCTGACCTAATTTATAGATAGCTTCTCGTTTAATCACGATATTGGAGCTTTTGAGATTTTTCAGATATTCCTTCACATCGGGATTGAGATATGGATTAGAACACCTGGAACACCCCATACTTGTCATCAGAACTGTTAAGAATAGGGCTAAAAATATTTTCTTGAATATCGTTCTTTTTTTCCGTTTCTCAGGATATCGGTAATAGGATTTCTTTTTTCCATACTTATTTAAAACAACACCTAAAAGTTTAAGGTTTGCCTTCTGTAACACCTCTATCGTCTCAGTTACATCTTCTTTTGTAGTTTTTCCAGCCTCTAAAATGTAGATAACACCGTCAACGTAGCGACCCAAAATTGCAGCGTCGGACTTGATAAGTAAGGGAGCGGAATCCAGGATAACCATGCCATATCTGGTATTTAATTTGTCGATGAGGACCTTAAGCTTTTCCGCTTCAAATATCCTGCCAGGGTCTGATGGAGTTGGCCCGCTGGGAAGTAAACTTAAATCGTAAATTCCTGTATTTACTACAGCCTCCCAGCCAAATTCTCCTGTAATCACATTTGTTAACCCTGTTTGATTAAGTCTTTCGAAAAGCTCATGTAAACTTGGCCTGCGAAGATCAGTATCAACCAGTAAGACCTGAAGGCCTGTCTGACTGAATGATATCCCCAGGTTTGCAACGGTTAAGGTCTTTCCCTCTTTAGGGTTGCTGCTGGTAATGAGAAAGCTTTTAAGCGGTTTATCAAGACTGGCATATTTTAGATTATAACGGATAGCCCGATAGGCTTCAGAGACAGGATCATTTGCATCCACTTTTGAAATAAGCCTGGAGTTGCTGACTCGAGGAATAGAACCCAAAAAGGTAAGTTCTTTATAATGCTCGAGATCCTCTGGAGTTTTTACGGTATCATCAACATACTCTGCTACAAATGCCAGTCCAAAGGCAAAAAGCAGTCCGACGAAGGCGCCAATAATACCATTTAATATCAGCTTTGGACTCTTGGGTTCATAAGGTCGCATAGCCGGCTGAACAAGCAGGGCATCAGGAAGGGTCATTGCTTCAGCTACGCCAATCCGGTTGCTGTAATCTAAAAGCGAGCTGTAGATATCCTGACTTGCTGTCAAAGTGAGCTTGAGCTTTGCTTCCTCATTGCTTTTTGAGGGCAAGGTCTTGATTAAACCCGCATATTTATTGATGTCCAGATTCACGCCATCAAGGTGCACCTGGAGAGCTGATAGTTGTCTCTCGAAATCACTAAGCTCAGGTGATGTAACCTGGTGGGTCCGCACTTCTTTTTCCAGATCCTTTTCTAACTCTGTTATCTGCTGCTTTAGGGCAATCACATCGGGATGATTTGCTGTCTTATCAGTTAGTTCACCGGCAAGTTTTGACTTCAGTTGAGAAAGATCCTGCATGATTCTTTGAATTTGAGGATTTTCCTTTAGGATCAACGAAGGTACTGATAGGGGCGTCTGCCCCGGTAGAGAAGTTTGTCCTAACTGGGTTTTTAAGGTTTTTATTTTTTCCCGCGTCTCACTGATATCAATGATGTTGTCTTCTTTCTGTTTCATGAGTTCAGCCAGTTTTTCAATAGCTATCTTTGTCTCAATCTCTAAATTAACAGTGTTGTATTTATCCTTGTAAGTCAAGATATCCTTTAAGGCTTTGTTATAGTCCTCTTTTATCTCTACGATCTGTCCCTCAATGAATAAACGGGCGCTCTGAGTCTCTTTTTTCCTCTCGGTTTCGCTATCCTCAATATACGAAGCAGCAAGGGTATTCGACACGAACATGGCTTGGAGTGGGTCAGGGGAACTTGTTGTAATTGTTATCGTATTGCTATCTGGATCCTGTTGGACAGAAATTAAAGGCCTGGGAAATAATATAGCTACCAAATTGCTAACAAATGTGCTCATTAGTTTGTCAGGGGTGATTAAATTTCCTTCGTCATCTCTTATCTGAAGCCTGTAGATTACCTTATTCAGAAGAGGGTACACTTTGGTCAATGTAACCTTTGTTCCCATATCAACTACAGTTGGTCCAGAAGGAATAAAAGAGGTAATCTCTTTCATGCCAATAGAAGTGAGAAGGGAAGGTGTTACGGTAGGCGGCTTAAACCAGAGCTTGGCAGAGGTTTCATAAGTAGGCTTAAGTAAGAGGCTTCCAACTACGGCAGTAAGAAAAATAACTAAAAAAGCCTGTATGGCAATCCATTTTCTTCTTAAAAGAATTCTTAATATTCTTTTAAGTTCCACGCAGCCTTATTATTAATATTTTGATCTTCAAGTTCCATTTGTTTTTTAAAATAAACTTTTGGTTTTTAATATAAACTTTTTGAATTATTTTTTCAAACGAAAAAGACTTTCTCAAACTAACTGTCGAAATTTCTTTTCACTGAATTATGGCAATGGAACTTTTTATGAGGTATAGATATAGAGAGGAATGTTTGCTATTCTTATGTGTCTATGTTGCCCTTTGCTGCAACAATACGACCCCTATGGTTTTCAGCAATATCTTGATATCCAGGAGCAAAGATTGTTTCTTTATATAAGCCAGGTCGTACTTCATCCGTTCCATCATGCTGGTACTTCCACGGCATATAACCTGCTGAAGGCCGGTGACACCAGGTTTTACCTTCAGTCTCTCCCTGAAAAAGGGATCATATCTTTTAACGAGGGCTATTTCTTCAGGCCGGGGTCCTACCAGACTGATATCTCCTTTAAGGACATTCAGAAGCTGGGGTATCTCATCTATGCTGGTCTTTCTGAGAAATTTGCCAATAAGAGTTACTCTGGGATCGTTTTGAATCTTAAAGACCGGTTCCTTGAGCCTGTCAAAGTCCATAATTTCCGGGAGGATCTTTTCAGCATCGGCTATCATGGAGCGGAACTTATAAATTTTAAAGGGCTGGCCATTATGGCCACATCTCATCTGTGTATAGAAAACCGGTCCCCGGCTTGTTAACTTTATCAGGCTTGCAACAATGGTAAAGAGGGGCAAAGAGGCTATCAATACTAAGGTTGAGACTACAATATCCATACATCTCTTAACTATTCTATAGAAAGGCGAAACATTGCCTGTGTTTAAATCGATAGCCGGCATAATCCAGCCATTGCTTCTTCCGATCCTGCCAGTGCATCGTACATAAGCTTTTGGAGAGAACATGAATTTAATGCCATTCTTTCTGAAGTTCAGCATGGTATCAACGAGAGTATGGTAGGACAAGGGAGCTGTGATAAACACTTCGTTCGGATTTGTTTCTCTAATAACTGTTACGATTCCTTCGACTGGATTGTGAGAGCCAAGCGGCTTTTCTATAAGCTCTCCGCTTTCTGTAAATACACCGTATCTACCATTAAGGTTATAAAAGGCTAAAGAATGTAGTCTATCTTTGTAGGACTCCCTGAACTCCAGGGCAAGATCTTCGGCACCTTCTTCAACAATAAGCAAAACCCGGTGGTCTTTATTGGGTAAGCTCATCATGCCTGTTTGGCGCCTTCAGCCGGACTTTGCTCGTGTCTTTAGGTTCAATATCAATAAATACCATATAAGCTTTATCCTTAAATATCAGGTATTTTTGAAGAAGCATCTAATAAAAAGCAAGTTTAATGCCAATGAAGGAAATACCTGGTTATGAAGGCAGAGGAGGCTCTAAATGGTTGAATCTGCTTGTAATCTAAACAAGGCCCCCCAGAATCTTTAAAAGATGGCTTTGAATTTCTATAGTTATGTGTTTATAAAGTGTATCCACTGGATACACTTTAGTAATAAAATGTACCTATTCGGATACATCCCTTTAGCTATGGAGATATTTCCTACAGTATGGCAACAACTGGGCTCTAAACCGATTACTTCCTGATTGTAAGGTTGTGGAAATGTCATCCCCGGCTCCTGGCAACCGTGAACATGCACGCGATGAGTTTTTCACTCATGCAAGCTTGTATCGATTTCAAATGGTTACAGTAGATATTGAGCGATCACCCCGGCTACATTCTCTATTTTTATATCTTTACTATCCACGGAAACAGATGTAGATATAAATAAATGTGCATCGTCATATGTGTGCATTCCCCTGAAATGAGTCTTACCAAAGATATGATCTCTGGTTGTTGAACCCTTTAAGTCAAATCCATAATTAGGCAAAAGGTATATATCAGGTCCATTATCTCTATAGTTGCCATGAAAGATCTCTTCTTTGAGATAAACATCTTTTACGACCTTCTGCCCCTCAAATGAGATCTCTGAAAATTTTTCTTTCAACTCCTCTACCAGTCCCTTATAATCTGACTGTTTTACTGACCCTCTTTTATATATTCCTTCCATATGAATGTAAATCCTTGATGGGTCAAGACAGAATGCTTTCGTGTCAGAAGTTATTCCCTTGAGTCCTACTGAAGCATCCAGTTTTAAATAACCTTTTTCCATTAACCATCTATTCAGATAGACTTCTGTCTTTATCGGTGTAAAACCATGGTCTGAACAGGTCAGAAAGACTGCACCGTCTTTCATTGCCTTTCTTGCCATTGTACCGATAAAACTATCAAGTTCTCTATAATATTTCTCAAAGATGTAGAAGTACTCCCCCTCCCTTGCAGAATCAAAAAAGAAGTGATGAAGACGGTCTGTCTCTGTAATGGTGCCAATAAATAACTGCCAGTCCTCATTGTCATAGAGATATTCGATAGCCTTTTTTCTTTTCTCAAAGGTGTCAAAGAGATCTTGAAAAAATGCCTCAGGGTCTTCGGTGGCAAGCTTGGCATTTATGTCAATCCTGTAACCTATTCCGTTAAGGTAGTTGAAGACCCTTTCAGGATAGGTCGCCTTTTTGAGATCTATGGCAACAAAGCCACTGACCATGATGCCGTTCATTTGTCGTGCAGGATACGTCTGCGGGATATTAAGGGCAACAGTTTTTATATCTTCTTTCTCCCATACTGGCTGCTCTTTAAGGGAATGAAAATTAGGGAATAGGTATTCGTAACTTTGCCTGTCTATTTCCATAAAGCCGAAAATACTATGTTCGCCTGGATTCTTACCTGTCATGAAGCTGCTCCAGGCTACTGACGATACCTCCGGCAGGGTAGATTTCATCCTGAAGAGTTTGCCATCCTTGCATAGCTGGGAAAATTCAGGCATGATGCCCCTCTCCATGTAATCAACCAGAAGAGTGTAAGGCAAACCGTCCAGCCCAATAACTACGACGCTCCTGTTCTTTCTCTGTTTCTTGAGTATATTGAACATATATCTACATGTACCCCAGTGCCCTTAAGTGTTCCATGATCTGCTCTTTATCCTGTCCCCGTCCTACTCTTTCCGGGGTGTTTTCAAGATCCTGCATCCATGCAGGTATGTCTGAGGCTCTGCCCGTAGCATTCCTTGTTCCGAGAGGAAACTTACGTGAATCCTCACATATATCCCAGCGATCTCAATTGTGCTTCAAGTTTTTCCTTATCCTTCTCCTTTTCTACAAGTTCCTGTGGATTTTTACTATCTTTAATTCCAGTAGTAACATCAGATGGTTTAGTTAGAGCACTTCTCTGTCTGTACAATGATTCATCAACTGTTTCAACCATTTTTTCAATATTTAATGCCTTGTTTAAAAAATGGTTGATAACGTGAGCAATTTTACGAGGATCTTCGATAACGTCTTTATAATTTATATAGAGAACATGTATATTTTTTTGTCCTGCAAGCCAATTCTCAATTTCTTCGAGATGCCTATTGAATAATTTCCCGAGCTCTTCATCATTAATATCGCTTCTGTTTCCTTTCCTCTGTAACATTGTTCGCTGAGAGGCCAGTATTTCGTTGATGTCCCTCTTCATAAAAATTACATTATAGTTCCTGTTTGAAGGGAGCTCATATAATAACATCGAAACCATTTTGACAACCTTACCCTGAACATTATCTAACCAGGAATAATCATTTTTTATCTCCTTTACTTTTTCAAGTTCATAATAGCCTTTCGGGTTATCTTCATCTGCCTCCCTTAAATTATCTACAACAACATCCATTCCACCAGCTTCCAGCATTCTCATCATCATTGATGTCCCAGAACGTGGCAATCCCGATACAATTGTTATTACATCATTCATGTTTTCAAAACCTCCTCATAAGAATGGGTACCTTACTGGTTCTTTTGTAATTTCCATAAAATTCTTAACAAATGCGATACTAACTCTTCAACTTTTTTACTAGCAAAAGGCTTGCTCAAGAACATTCAAAGGACCCGAAAAGTGAATTTTATAAGCTTTTCAAAAGCAAATAGTTTGTTCATCAATCCTTTTATTAATAACTAAAAAACAAGGATTACCTTCTTCGCTGAGGATTGGGAATCGATGATCATCTATGCTCATTTGAGGATTTCTTAGATAGTGAAGGATAATTTCTTGTGAGCGTCTGTCTTTACTATCAATTACACTAATAGTGCATTTTAACATTGCTTGATATATTCCTTTTCAACCAAATAGTTTAAAATTGCTTCAATACATTCCTCTAAACTCGCCTTATCCGTTTCTAATACTATCTCAGGATTTTCAGGGTCTTCATAAGGAGCAGAAATACCCGTAAATTCTTTGATTTCTCCAGCTCTTGCTTTTTGATAAATTCCTTTTGGGTCGCGTTTTTCACACTCCGAAAGAGAACATTTAACAAACACCTCAATGAATTCATCCTCTTTTAAAAGCTTCCTCGCATTATTACGATCTTCCCTGTAAGGGGATATAAAAGCAGTCATTGCGATTAACCCGGCATCAACAAATAGTTTAGCAACTTCTCCAATTCTGCGAATATTTTCTTTTCTATCTTCTGGACTAAATCCGAGATTTTTATTAAGTCCATGGCGAATATTATCTCCATCTAATACATAGCTTTTTACTCCTATCATGTGAAGTTTTGTAGTTAAAGAGTTTGCCAGGGTAGATTTCCCAGCTGCAGATAAACCAGTGAACCAAATCACACAGCTTTTATAATTGTAACTTTTCCTGCGTTCGTCAACTGTAATAGAATGTTCATGCCAGTAAAGATTCTTCTTTTTCTCATCCATGTTTAACGACTCCTTTTTATATTTT
>Ga0209314_10000348_pt1 | contig 20161 bp, 20 predicted proteins | sample I19B2metaG_FD_184146 | JGI IMG/M metagenome (GOLD analysis project Ga0209314, IMG submission 184146) | Lake sediment bacterial and archeal communities from Gulf of Boni, Indonesia to study Microbial Dark Matter (Phase II) - ​I19B2 metaG... | ecosystem: Environmental > Aquatic > Freshwater >... | reverse complement strand
TTCTATGGTAATCCCACTGAGGCAATAGTCTATTTCAAGACCCTCAGCAATCATGCAAATCCGCTTGAAGATCAGTGTATAAAATGCGGGAACGTAAATGCTGATCAGATTCTGCAGATTGTTGAAGCCAAAATTGTCGATGAACATGGAAGAGCAACCTCTGTCAGGAGAGTATCACCCCGGGAGTGGGCAAGAAAGTTTAATGAGACTACAGCGTTAAATTCCGGAACTGCTGTAACTGAAAAACAGCCCCTGCCTTATAATAAATACAGCATTCCCGGACTGCTTAATCAGTCTCTGATATTTTTTATAAGGGATATGCTCGCCAAGTTATCTAATAAACAGTATCTGATAATCACACTTCTTGGTTCGCCCTTGCTTGCACTTCTCCTAGCATGGTTCACCAAGCATGTTGATGGTGATGTATATAAATTCAGCACTAACCAGAACATTCCGGCATATATCTTCATGTGTGTCATTACCTCTCTGTTTTTCGGACTAATGGTAAGCTCAGAGGAAATTGTCAAGGACAGAAAAATACTGAAAAGGGAATCATTTTTGAACCTTAGCTGGTTCAGTTACCTGAACTCAAAGATTATGATGATGTTCCTGATATCAGCTTTCCAGACAATCTCATTTGTAATAATCGGTAACCAGGTGCTTGAAATAAGGGATATGACTTTAAGTTACTGGCTGGTGCTTTTTACAACCTCATGCTTTGCAAATGTCCTGGGACTTAATATTTCTTCTGCTTTCAACTCAATTATAACTATTTACATTATCATACCATTCATCATTATTCCGCAGCTTTTATTCAGCGGTGTTCTTGTTAAATTCGATAAGCTTCATAAAGGGAAAAATGCCACACATGAATTTGTCCCTGTAATAGGTGATTTAATGACTGCAAGATGGGCCTTCGAAGCACTTGCAGTGAGGCAATTTAAGGATAACAAATACTCGAAACATTTCTTTGCAAGCAATGCATATATGAGTCAGAACATCTCCCATTCAATGCTTATTGATGTACTGGGAAATGATTTGTGGATTTGCAGGAAAATTGCTGAGAGAGATAGCATGAACAATATCAACATGGATTCTGATATTTTTACCGAAAAACTGGGGAGGATTAATTATCATATGAAAGAATTATCTGAATTGTCCGGTTTTGTTCCCGGCAGATGGATCGATTTGCTGAATTACAGGGATTTTAATAAGGAAACAGGAGAGGAAGCAAAAATTTTTCTCGATTCCCTGAAAGGCTATTTCAATAGTGAATACACTGTAGGCAGGTTGCTTAAAGATTCTGTCTCAATATCCTTGAATGCTGTATACGGGACAGATAAGGTAGCCCGGATGAAAGATGCCTGTGAAAATAACAGGTTGATCGAACTTGCAACGGACTATGATAATAAGTATAAAACATTTGTTACTGCAAAGAAAATTGTACAGAAATTGGATCCGGGTTACAGGAAATCCACATCAAGGTATGGCCGTTCCCATTTTTTTGCCCCATCAAAAATGCTGGGATCATGGGAAATTGATACATATATTTTTAATCTCTTTGTTATCTGGCTGGTCACTCTGCTTCTTTATACAGCATTATATTTTAACCTGTTGCGTAAGTTTGTCGGTTTATATGGATATATTCGTAAAATGAAACCAGAGTAAAACAAATATCTAATGTCATTATTTTTAATAAGTTGTATTATCCTGGCAGAGATTATCTCATCGTTCCGATTCTCTGATCATATAGAAGCTAACCAGGTAAAACCCGGAAAAATAGAGATACGGGGGATATATGGAAGTCCTAATCCGTTCTGGAACAAGAACATAAGCATGAACCAGCTGAATGTAAATGCAATATTCCTTAACTGGCATATAATTGATGCCAGCCTTATGGAACAGGCAAAAAAGGAAGGGGTAAAGGTTTTTGCAGAGTTTCCTGCACTAAACGGGAAAGGGTATGTGGAAAATCACCCTGAAGCATGGCCTGTCGATCGTAATGGCAAGAAGGCAGACCAGGCATCGTGGTTCATGGGAGTGTGTCCTACCGAACCTGGTTTCAGACAGTTCAGGATGAATGAACTTAGTCAGTTGATAATGAAATACCCGATTAATGGAGTTTTTCTCGATTATCTTCACTGGCATGCACAATTTGAAGAACCCGAACCGATACTTCCTGAAACCTGTTTTTGCGAAAACTGCATCAGAACCTTTGAATCGGAAATGAGCATAGATGTTCCCGGCCTGGATACAAAAGAACAGGCTGACTGGATTCTGGGCAAAAAGGAAAAACAGTGGAGGGAATGGAGATGTTCAGTCATTCAGGGATGGGTAAAAGATGCCCGGACAATAGTTAAGACAGAAAAACAGGACGGAATCCTCGGAATATATCATTGCCCGTGGAATGATGATGAGTTTAACGGAGCAAGGTACAGGATACTTGGTCTTGACTATGATAAACTGAGAAACATAACAGATGTCTTCTCCCCGATGGTTTATCACGGGCGAATGGGCAGGAAGCCCGAATGGGTAAGGGAGAATATAGAATGGTTCACAAGGAGGATTGATGCAAAGCCAGAATCCTTCCCTAAAATATGGACTATTATTCAGGCATATGATGATCCTGTCAAAATATCTGCCGGGGAGTTTGAAAAGCTTTTATGGTTCGGTGCTGCCGCCGGATCGAGCGGCATGATGATGTTCACTTCCAATGCTGTCACAGAAAGTCCTGAAAAGACAGAAGTCTTAAAGAATGTCTATGGTAAGTGGAAGTCAGGAAAGTAGAATAGCTTTTCAATAACAGGTTTTTCCATATCCCGGTTGAATTTTTTTAATTAATTGATGACAGCCCGTCATCTCTTCAACCTGTTATATAACGGCAGTTTTAACATATTCCCGTATAGGGTTTAAGTTGACTTTCACATTTTTCTGGTGTAACTTGCATAGTGACTTCAGTAATTCAGTATTCAGGGTATTTGAATAGACTTAAAACAAGATGCTATGAAAAACGCCATAATTCTGTTCACTTTGATAATGCTGTTATATCTGCAATCGTGCAGTAACGGTTCAGATAAAAAAGATTCAGCAGGATTTGATCCGAAAGCCGCTGAGGAACTTCGGTTGCTGTGGGATGAATACATAAAAGTCTCAAATAAGGGAGACTTTGATCAGCTTATCACATTCTTTACAGATGATTATGTTAATATGCCTTTCTACGGTTCAACTCAGACCGGAAGAGAGGAAACCATTGGATTTCTTAAAGACTTTACCGAGAAAGAGAATCCTTCCATATTTAATTATGAAAGAACAGAGCTTTTTGTTCATAATACAATGGCATATGAGTTTGGAATACTTGAAATGAGCAAAATCCCTTCATGCGGCGACCAGGTTATTTTTAAACAAAGATGTCTGACAGTGTTTAAAAAAGACACTGATGGTAAATGGAAGTTCCATCGCTGGATGAGCCAGTCTGAATAATATCATATTATTTGCATCAGTCGGGTGGTTTTTTTAATTTTAAACGGGGTAATATCACTATCTACCGGTTTATTCACATTTAATCTCTATCAATATGAACGACACCCGACGTAATTTTATCAGAAAAAGTGCAGCCATGGCTGCAGCTGTAACTGTTCCTGCATTATCCTCATGCAGGAGTTCAGGATGCAAGTCTGAAGAAAAATCAGATCATACATCTTTGCCTGTGTCTGAAGTTAAATGGCCGGTTACTTTCGGTCCCGACGGACCAAAAATCTGTGTCGGAATCGGAGCAGGCGATACAAAGTCAATGAGACAATATAAACAGGTTGGAGTAGACTACGTTCTTATGGGTGGTCCTAAGGTTCCATGGACAGAGCAGAGCCTCAGGGAAACAATGGATCCGTTCAAAGCCGAAGGGCTGACAGTTATCAACATGATGATAGGAGGCAATCAGAATATTATTTATGGCCGTGAAGGCAGGGATCAGGAACTGAGGAATATACAGGACTCAATAGTTGCTGCCGGAAAGGCTGGACTACCTGTGGTGGAATATAATTTTTATGCACATCGTTTAATGGCAGGTTATTATGAGATACTGGCTCGTGGAGGATCAGGCATTACAGCTTTTGATTATGAACGTGCAAAGAATGTCCCTTCTGATCCTGCGCCACTTATGACCGCAGATGCTCTCTGGGAAAATCTTACCTGGTTCCTGAAAGGTGTGGTGCCTGTTGCAGAGAAAGCAGGAGTGAGGCTTGCACTTCATCCAAATGATCCACCGATTCCGTTATCTCATGGACATGCCCAGATCATGGCTACATTCAATGACTGGAAAAGACTTATAGAAATTGTCGACAATCCTTCCAATGGCATGACCTATGACTGTGGGGTTACACGCGAAACAGGTGAAGATCCGGTTGAAGTACTGAGATATCTAGGCTCCCGTGACCGGATCAACCATATGCATTACCGGAATGTAACTGTAGATCAACCTTATACAAAATATGAGGAGGTATTCTTTGATGAGGGAATTGTAAACATGTTCGAGGTGATGAAGGAGGTATTCAGGCTTGGATATAAATTCGGATTAAACCCTGAACATCCACGGGCTCTGGATTATGACAAGGAACATCCGGAAGGTATTAAAAATCAATATCCCGGCGGTGGTGGTTATGCTGCTCAGACATACAATGTTGCCTATACAAAAGCAATGATGCAGGCTGTGGCTTCACTATAGAAATTATTAAATAACAGACAATTATGAAAGATACACGGCGTAGTTTTATCAAACACAGCGCATCTTTGGCAGCCGCTGCATCCCTAACCGGTTTTTACAGTTGCTCAGGGGCAGATAAAAAAGAGAAAGTACCTGAAACGACAGGATCAGAAAAAAAAGATATTGTCTGGCCTGTTAAATTCGGACCCGATAAGCCTAAAATGTGTCTTTGGTCACATGCAGATAAAAGTTACATGAGAAAATTGAAACAGATAGGTGTTGATTATATTCTCACAGGAGGACCTCAGCTTCCCTGGACTGAAAAAAGCCTGCTCCAGATAATGGATTTTTATAAATCTGAAGAACTTACTGTTATTAACATGATGATAGGAGGATTCGATAAAACTATCTATGGACGCGATGGACGCGATGAAGAGATTAGAATGATACAGGACTCACTCGTGGCAGCAGGCAAAGTTGGTCTACCGGTTGTGGAATATAATTTTTACGCACATCGCTTTACTGATGGATATTATGATACCACAGCCAGAGGTGGTGCCGGTACTCTGAGTATGGATTATGAACGGGCACGGAATCTGCCACCTGCTCCGGGAGAAGGCGAACCAATGACTTCAGAGGCCATGTGGGCAAACCTTACTTATTTCCTGAAAGCTGTGATTCCGGTTGCAGAAAAGGCAGGAGTCAGAATGGCTCTGCATCCCAATGATCCTCCTGTTCCTGAATCACACAGTCATGCCCAGATTGTAGCCACTTTTAACGACTGGAAAAGGATAATAGATATTGTAGATAGTCCCTCAAACGGAATGACATACGATTGCGGAGTCTCACGTGAGATAGGTGAAGATCCCCTCGAAGTGCTCCATTATCTCGGTTTGCGTGACCGTATAAATCACATTCATTACAGAAATGTTATTACTGATATCCCATCGCTCAAATATGAAGAGGTATTCTTTGATGAAGGAGAAGTAAATATGTTTGCAGTAATGCGAGATATATTCGGACTTAAATACAGGTTCGGAATATTTCCGGAACATCCGAGAGCTCTAGATTATGACAAAGAACGTCCGGGAGCTGTAGGAAAAAATCCCGGTGATGCCGGATATACCGGATGGACTTATAATGTAGCTTACTGTAAAGCAATGATGCAGGCTGTTGCATCTATGTAGGGGGTGTTTCACAAGACCCGTTTTTACCCCCAAACCCCCCAAGGGGGGCTTTTCAAGCCATTGATTTTCAATAAGTCCCCCCTGGGGGATTTAGGGGTGGATTTGAAAAAAATGAGCTTTTTATAGATCCCTTACTTTGTGTTAAAATGATGCATTACAAATCAAAAAACTTCAAGCTTTTCCTGAAACTATCCTGGCGGATGTATAATGCAAATAATACTTCCGGCACTTACCACAGGTATGTCAGAAAGGTAGCAGGTGATACCATAATTCTGTCACATCAGCTTAATGATGGTACAATACCTGAACGGGTCTTCAGAAAAATTCAGTGGTACATGGTTGAAGCCCTCATTATGGGGGAGATGCTTGCCCGGTTATCTGATAAACAGATATCTGAGAGAGATAAAGAAGGTCTTGTTTACCTTGGTGCAATAATGGCGCTCTTTGATGTTTTCGTTGATGATTTCAGATTTCAACGATCACGGTTATTGAATATTCTGGACAGGACTTTCTCTCCGGATGGTTCGGTAATTTCTGATTCCGACAAAGCCATTGAAAAAATATATTTCAGTTATCTGGAAAGACTATTAATTACTATTGACAGTGAACACTGGGCCGGAATTAATAAACATCTGATTATTATCAAATTGCAGATAGAGAGCGGAGAGCAGTTTGAAGATAAAACTACTGAAGAGGAAGTCCTGAGAATAACATTGGGAAAGGGAGGTGTGTCAGCGTTGATCTGTTCGGCATTCCTCGGAAGGAAAGATGAATCATTTAACACTGCAGTATTCGAAACCGGAGGATTTATCCAGATGATGAATGACTGCCAGGATATTTATAAGGATACTGTTGGCGGAATAAGAACATTTGTCCATTTCTGTGAAAGTTTCACTGAAATATTCATGAAAATGAATGATCAGAGAATCAGGGCTTTCAGAGCATTGATGTCTCTTGAATTGCCTTCAGCAGGGAAATCTGGAATACTTTTCGAGCTGAATGCAATGTTCATTGTTATCTCATACAAATTGCACCTTTTTGCAAGAGCATGCAGCTACAAACTTGATTTCTGTGCCATAAGAGCGATGGACAAAAACCATTTTATTATCAATCCGTTTTCCCCCCGCTCAGTAGCTGCCTGTACCGTTAAGATCCTTGATTTTAACCCTGCTGATATTGATTCTATTCATGTATTCAAATTTGAGAAGAGTTAATCTCCCTTCAGATTTAATGCTTATCTTGAGTTGAGAAAACCTTTAATTCATCTGTCCTATGAAAAAAGCATTTTATGATAATCATGATCCTGCCGGCCGCCGTAGCTTCCTTAAGACCGGGACATCCCTGCTGGGAGGGGTATCGGTGGCCGGAATGATAAATTTACCTGTTGAGGATATTATAAGTGAAACAACTTCGGGGGTAAACAAATTGTCAAATCCTACTGACCTGAGGATTACAGATATGCGTTATTGTGTATTGCAGCTGGCTGAGGGCGGATCGCAGAATACGATAATAAGGATAGACACAAATCAGGGAATAAGTGGTCTCGGTGAAGTGAGAGATGCTGCTGATGTACGGTATGCACTCTTTCTCAAGAGCCGGATCCTTGGTGAAAATCCATGCAATGTTGAGATGCTGTTCAAGACAATTAAACAGTTTGGTTTTCATGGCAGGCAGGGTGGAGGTGTAAGTGCTGTGGAAATGGCACTCTGGGATCTTGCAGGAAAGGCATTTGGGGTGCCATGCTGGATGCTGCTTGGAGGCAGATACAGAGACAAAGTAAGGCTGTATTCATACATCCCGGTTCACAACTGGGCAAAAATGGATGAGGCAAAATTCAGGGAGGATGTTAACAAACGTCTTAATATTGAAGGGTATACATGGCTTAAATTTTACCCCAGTCTTGATACAATCAGCCATATTCCGGGGACCACCGTAAATTCAAAGTACTGGAATGAACCCAAGTTTACCGCGTTTACATCTTACAGCAAAACCAAACAACCATTTACACAATTGCAGGTTACTGATAAAGGTCTTGATGAACTGGGCAGATATGTGGAATTCATAAGAAGTGTTGTCGGGTATGAAGTTCCGCTTTCTGCTGATGGTTTTGGTAATTATGACATAAATAACTGTATAAGCATTGGTCGTAAATTATTTCCATACCGGCTTGCGTGGCTTGAGGATATGCTGTCGTGGGAGATGATGGACCAGATGAAACTTCTTACCGAAACTCTCGAAACTCCGGTACTTACAGGAGAGGATATCTATCTCAAAGAAGAGTTTATTAAACTATGTGATAACCACGTTGTTGATATAGTCCATCCCGATCTTCATACCTCAGGTGGCATTCTGGAAACAAAAAGAATCGGGGATTATGCTGAGGAAAAAGGGGTGGCAATGGCAATGCATTGTTCCAGTACTCCCGTGGGATTTATGGCAAGCGTCCATTGTGCGGCTGCAACACAAAATTTCCTTGCGCTGGAGATGACAACACAGGCTGTTGATAATCCATGGTGGCACAACCTTGTCAGGACCACTGATGACCGTAAAATAACTGAATCGGGTTATGCCAACGTACCACATACTGCTCCCGGACTTGGAATTGAACTCAATGAAGAGGAACTTAAGAAGCACCTCTTCCCCACTGACAAAACTTTTTTTGCACCTACTCCCGAATGGAATGAGAAACGTTCAGAAGATCACTTATGGAGTGGCCGGTTTACTATAGGACAGCCAACAGGAATTGTTCCTAAATAACATATAATCAATAAAATGCATTAACCACAGAGATCACAAAGAATATGCACAAAGATCACAAAGAAAAAATAATAAAGGCTTTATCTCTGTGTACCCTTTGTGAGAACTTTGTGTCCTTTGTGGTAAAAAAACTTATAAAAAAGTGCTTCGGTATGACGGGTTAAGTATAAAAGATTATTTTTCATCATTATAGATAGTAGAATTTTTAACAATCAACCCATTCTTCTTATTATGAAAAGAAAAGAATTTCTTCAAAAAGGTCTGGCCTCAGGGGCACTGATCGGAACTCCTCTGATGGCTTCAGGATCAGGTGATAATTTACAGAAAGTTCAGGATAAGAAAGTCCCGTGGGGATACAATGTAAACTACGAAGAGGTTAGGATTGAAAGAGCTGTTGAAGGAAAGCCTCATAAAGGAAAAGTGCTTCTTGCAATACAGCCGCATTCCGACGACATACCTCTTTCAGCCGGCGGCCTTGTTGCCAAACTTATGGATGAGGGTTACACAGGTTACCTTTGTTCTGTTACTGACGATGCCAGGGGAGAGGGGAAATATGAACAAAACAGAATTGATAATCAGAAGATTGCAGACTTCTATGGTATGAAGGGATCCTTTGAGCTTCTTATGCCCCATCATCAGCTCGACAGCATTGGCATTCAGGATCTTAAACAACGCTTCATCTTCCTGATAAGGGCATTGAAGGTGGATACTATTGTATGCATGGACCCATGGGGACACTATGAAGAGAATCCCGATCATTATGTTACCGGGCTCGCCGTTGAAGCCGCACGATGGATAGCAGGGTCCAATGATTACCCTGAACATTTTGCATTCGGAATAGGGCCATATACACCAAAGGAAAGGTACTACTACTCAAGGGCAGGGCAGACCGATAACCTTATTGTTGATATCAGTAAATATATCGATAAAAAGATAGAGGTAAACCTGCTTAATATTGCAAAAGGGCCTGCAGGTAATAATGGAGTAAAACTAAGGGAAAGTCTGGCAAAAGAGGGAAAAAAGCTTGATATTCTTGAAGGTGATGACCATTCAGCCAATTTCAATTATGCAAAAACCTTTGTGTTCACTGAGAATAAAAAACTTGGTGAGAAATATGGTCTGGAATGGGCTGAAGGATATCATTATAAGACAGATATACCTTTCGATAATCATGTTGCTGATCCTGATTCTCCTATAGAGGAGTATATCAGGAAAAATGCAAAACCGAGGTAAGAAGTTGAAAGTAAAAAGTAAAAAGTAAAAAGTAAAAAGTAAAAAGTAAAAAGTTTAAAGTTTAAGGATTACAGATAGGGAATATTTGATTGGTTATTTTAATGCTACGATTAAATATTTAGAGGTTATGATTTATAGCAATAGTTGTGGAACTGGAATTCTCAAAAGCACGATTTCGAAAATTCTGTTTTTCCAGATAATGTTGTTTTTAGTTTCCGGCTGTGGAATTTTTAACCGTTCTGAATCTTCAGGATCAGGTGATGATTCTGAACTGGTGACCACCAGGAAATTTGCTGGATTATATATTGATTACAGGGCAACGGTTACGGATGAGCTTCCTAAAGTTGAAGTTATATGGATTAAAACCACAATGGAGAGCAGGTATGGTAAGATATGTGCTCTGGGTAAGACGTGCAAATTCTCACAAGGAGACAGATTGTATATTACAAAGAAATTCTTCAGTCCCGGGATGGTAGGAGGGAGATGGGAGTATTATATTGAGAATGACTTCTCTGTTGTATATCAGCTTACTGAATATCAGAGTGATAAGAAGGTTCTCACTGAATCGTGGTTCTGAATTAACAACTACCTCCCGAAAAACTGAGCGGGGTCTGTAAACGAAGAAAGCCCCTGGTTTATGCATCCCCAAAAGGCTTTCACTCTACTAATCTGGGCTTTGACGAACCCGTGGCAAATATAAAAATATTTGTTAATTAAATAACAGTAAAGAAATATTTAGTATACAATAATTTATTTATTTATTAACAATTTTAAGTTTTTTTAACAGACAGGAATGCAGATGGTTATTCAGAATTTCTTAGTTTTTAAAAATTGGATCCTTAAATTCTTACTATGAAAATAACTATTGTATCTATTCTCTTTAGTTTCTGTGTGGCTGCATATACGCAGTCATCCGCTGGCAAAACTGTATCAGCTGACAGCCTCTTCCCAGTGCGGGGCTTTTGTATTGCGGCTCCCAAACCATATGTACTCGATGAATTTGTAAAATTTATCGATCAGGAGCTTGCTCCCAGATCTGTTAACACACTTATACTTCGGGTGGATTATAACTTTCAGTATGAAAGTCATCCGGAATTGAGGGATTCAGGTGCTCTCTCGAAAAAAGATGTTAAGAAAATTGTCTCGGTATGCCAGAAACATAAAATCCGGGTTATTCCGCAGGTTAACCTGCTTGGACATCAGTCGTGGGCAGGCAGGCTGGAGAAATTGCTCCAGGTTTACCCCGAATTTGATGAAACCCCAAAGGTGAAAATGCCTGAAAAATATGTCTGGCCAAATGATGACGGCTTGTATTGTAAAAGCTACTGTCCTCTTCATCCTGGTGTTCATAAAGTAGTATTTGAAATAGTTGATGAAATATGCGATGTATTTGAAACCGATGCTTTTCATGCCGGCATGGATGAGGTATTTTATCTGGGTGAAGACCAGTGTCCAAGGTGCTCAGGGCACGATAAGGCAGAGCTGTTTGCAGGTGAAGTCAGAACAATCAGGGATCACCTTGCATCAAAGGGAAGACGGCTCTGGATATGGGGTGACAGGTTTATCGACGGCAAAACAACAGGAATTGGAATGTGGTCAGCAAGCATGAATAATACCTGTCGTGCAATTGATATGATGCCAAAGGATGTTATGATCTGCGACTGGCATTATAACCGTCCCGAATCAACAGCTGTCCTTTTTGCAATGAAAGGACTTGATGTTGTTGAATGTCCGTACCAGACATCATCAGTTGGGGTGGCACAGGTGCAGGATATGGCCAGGTTCAGACAGACATCAAGTCCTGCAATGGCACAACATTTCAAAGGTGTAGTCCAGACTGTCTGGTCAGGCGCTTCCCCCTTCCTTGACAGGTACTATGGGAGAGTTTCAGAAGATCCGCAGAAATCCGCCGGAAACTGTTTCAAGGCTACATTTGAGGAGATTCAGAAGCTTACTTCAAAATAATTATTTTCTCTTTTCGCTCAAGCTGGTCAGGAAGTCAATTATTTTATTCTTGACCAGCTTTTTGTTTTAACCGGCTTATTATCCGTAAAGTTTATTTCAACAAGATTATCCGGTGACCTGAATTCTCCTTCCATTTTGAAGGAAGCTTTTTCGGGAGCATCAAGATCATTGTAAGGGATAAGTATCCATTTCCTGTCCGAAATAAACCACATTACATAAACACCAATATCCTTCCCTTTTGTGATTCCTGCTTCCACTATTTTGTCCAGTGCACTGTCATATCCGTATAATCCCCTGCCTTCTTTTATGGTCTTCCCCATGTAAATATATTTAAGCCTGGCTTCGAAACCAGTTCCCCATGGAATCATCTCCCATTGGGCTAAAGTGTCTTTACCTATCTCACAATTCCAGGTGCCTTCAAACTGCTTTAATAATTTCAACTGGTCAGGCTTCGAAGGCAAGTCCTGTGCAGAAGTTCTCATTATAGCTAGCAGAAGAAAAACTTCAATAAGAGTAATCCGCAGTATTTTCATGTTTCTGTTGTAATGAAAGTGAAAATTTTTATTCAGATCCGGGTACCTGGCTGAAAACGCCGGAAATGTTCTGAAATGTACTTAATTTATGTGAACCCACATACGATAATAACAGTAATTGAAATATCTTTGGAATTGGCTGTGATCCTGATTAGAAGGAAATGATTCAGGACTCTCATCTATCCTGATCAGGAGGCAGAAGAAGGCAGATATGAAAATTTCTCGAATCAAAAAGACTAAATAATCATTCCCTGAAAAGAAAAATTTTATTTGTCATATTCCCCAGCTTTATCAGGCTATCCCTGTCTGCTGCCCTGAATGATCCTGTTTTGTCAGGAGCAGTAGAAAGCAGAATATTGCTTCCTCCTCTTGCAAAGCTCTGACTGATATATTTGAATAGGCTGTCAACCGGGTAGAATTGACTGCCTGAATATGTAAACCATACTGAGCCTTTCATAAGGCCATTGCCAAGAGAAATGCTGTCACAGCGCTGCGAGGTGATCTCATATTCAAAAGGGAGGTAGTATGTTTTGCCATTAACATCTCTCAGGAAGTTATGTCCTTCTGCCGGAGGAATTCTTTCCTCTCCGTTGAGGATATCAGTCGGAAAATATTTTATTTCCGATCCGTCCTGCACATGCTGATTAAAGTGCACAATTGTATTTTGATTCTTACTTTTAATCAGGTCATAGATCTCCTGTACTGAGAGTGAGGTATCGCACCAGCAATACATATCCAGCCAAAATTCGAAAATATCTCCGTAATTTTCAGATAATTCACTAATCTGGGTTTTAATTACCTCCCCGGGAGACATGTTTTTTAGTTCCTCCCTTATCAGAGGATTCCAGCCTGCCGGATTCCAGTCCCTGTCCCCCCATAGGCAATAATAGAAGCAGGGTTTAATGTTGTATTTTTTGCATGCTACTGTGAAAAGTTTCACAACATCCTTTCTGAAAGGACTTGCTGCCACATCAAAAGCTGTTGCCCTGCTGTCCCACAGGCAGAATCCGGATGTATGCCTGGTTGTCAGCACAGCATAACGAATACCTGCCTCACTGAAAGTCTTCATCATATCATCGAAGTTAATTTCCGCAGGATTAAAAAGCCCCGGGTCCGTATTTTTACATATCTCCTTTCCGAAGAAAGTATTATCGTTGAAATGCACAAAGGCTCCAAAACGGAGTTTTTCCCATTTTACCGTAGATTCAGTTCTGGTTGTGGCAGGAGAATATACACCTTTATTAATATTCTTACAGGTTGTTGTGAATATTAACAAACAAAATGCAGCCAGAGACATACTATTTTTAAGTTTTAACATATCTGTATTATGTTTGAATAAAGATATGATTTAAATTTATAATGTTTTGAGTGAATGGTCCGGTTTCGTCTCTGGTTTTGTAACAAAAATCTGGACAGCTATTAAGATTTATTAATCTAAAATTGCCTAAAATGAAAAGAAATATTTTGGAAAAATTGATTGTCTGCATTTTTATATCCATGGCGGGATTTATTTTCATTGAAGTAAACGCTGCAGAGGGAGTAGGAAATACAACAATTGCCACCTGGAAGGACAATAAAAAAGGTGCTTTTACGCTCAGGTTTGATGACAGCATGTGGTCACACCACGATCATGCAATTCCAAACCTTGCAAAAAGGGGACTTACAGGATCATTTTTCCTGAATCCGGCACTTGAACGATATGGTTATGGGATAAACACATGGGAGAGTCTTGCCAGCAGGGCAGACCTAGAACTATGTCCTCATACTATGTATCATATGGGAGCATCCGATTTTGATGAAGCTGATTATGAAATCGGTGAATCATTCCGAATCGTATGGGGTCTTAATCCGCCCGATAAAAGCAGGTTATGTCCCTTTCACAGGGGTGGCGGTACAACATGGCCAGAAAAATTCATTGAAAATGTTCAGAAGAAATATCCTGTTGCGGATTATTCAAGGGAATGTGTCAGCTACAATGGACAGGATAACAAAAATGAACTTATAAATTTTGCGAAGAAAGCCATAGAGGATGAAAAATGGCACATGTTGCTGACACATGGAACGGGACCAAATCTTGAATACCTCGGATTTGAAGTATCAAATTTTGAAGCATTGCTCGATTACCTGGTCACTGTTAAGGATAAATTGTGGATAGGCAACATAGGAGACATCTACAAATATATTATTGAAAGCAGAACAGCAAAAGTCGGTAATGTTCAGAATAATAGCGAGGTGATCCGCCTCGATCTTATCTCGGATACGGATCCTGTATCCTATGATTTTCCGCTTACATTGATTACTGAGGTTCCCGCTCAATGGAAATACTGCCATGTGAAGCAGGGAAACATTCAGGGGATTTATTCTGTTAAATCAGGAAAAGTAATGTATGAGGCCATTCCCAACAGGGGCGAAATTGTATTGAAAAGTTCATCAATGGATATTACACCACCTGTGAAATTTATCGTTCGTGACGGGACAAAGGAGGATATTAGCATTTCTTCCTCAACTACTGAAGTCTCAGCAAACTGGGATGCAGGAGGAGATCCGGAGTCAGGGATTTCAGGTTACTGGTACAAGATCGGAACAAAACCCGGAGGTTCGGAAGTACTCGACTGGATAAATAACGGCCGCCAGCAGTTCTTTACTACTTCAAGAACAAATCTTGCTCTGGTCAGGGGAAAGAAGTATTATGTTACTGTAAGATCTGTCAATGGTGCAGGATTGGAAACAGAAAGTATTTCAGATGGATTTTCAATTGAGTCATCGCCGGATTACATATCCTTTACAGAAAACTTCGATAACGGAAGATTTTCACAGTGGGATCAGAAGAAAACAAAAGTTGGCTACGGAATGAGCATGCTCTATATCTCAGATAAGGCTGCCAGGAATGGGGAGTTTGGATTATTGTGCCATTTCCAGGAGAATACACGGCTTGATAATTTCTTTCTTCTGAAAAATGAAGTTACAGATTTCAGGGAGACTTTCACAAGATTCTGGATCAGGATGAGCAGTGATTTTAAGATGAGGGGAAGCAACAGCAGTGTTCAGATACTTGAGTTAAGGTCAGAATCAGGAGACCCTGTTGCCGGCGTATCGATCGGATATTATGAAGGTAAAGGTTTTTATATTCATGGTATGAGTGTGAATGATGCAGGAAACAGATATTTTGTGCCGGGCAGCAGCAGGAATTACCCATTGAGTTTAGTTAGTTTTGAAGCTGACAAATGGCACAGGATTGAGTTAAGAACCTTTGCCGATGCTGGTAAGGGATTTGTTGAATTCTGGTTTGACGGACAGAGGAGAGGGTGCATTAAGAATCAGTTTACAATACATAATAATGTGGCTAGCCTTGCCATAGGGGCCGTAAATGTTTCAGGCGAAAGTATGGCAGGAGATATTTACCTGGATGATATTTCTATATCCGACAGTCTGCTTGAATAGAACAATTTTGAATTATAAATCCGTTTATCATGAAAAAATGCTTTTATTTCCTGATTTTAATTCTGATCCTTCCTGTGCTGGTTTACAGCCAGAATCCCATTGATGTATTTAAACAGAACGACAGGCTCGGCAAAGGGGGTAACTTCGGAAATATTTTATATACCTGGGATAACTGGAATAAGGATCTGGACTTGTCGGATATGGATAAAATGAAAGAATTGGGTATGTCCGGGATAAGGATCAATACCAGGCCTTTTCTGCACATGAACAGGGAACCCGGTTATAACCTGAGATGGGATGAAGCCCACGGACGAAGGGAAGACCTTCTTTACGCTCTTAAACCTCCTTATACCATATCGAAGCAATTCTATGATCGTCTCGACTGGACTGTGCATGAAGCGCTTAAACTGGGCTTTACCGTTATAATCGACAATCATCAGTACAGGGAAATGGGAAAGGATCCGATGGCGTTCAGGGATATTTTCCTGGCATCGTGGGAGCAGATGGCTGAACATTATAAGGACTATCCCGATAATGTCTACTTCGGGGTTCTGAATGAACCAAATGGCAACCTGACACCTTATCTGTGGAATTATTTCATGATTGATGCCTGGAAAATAATACGGAAATCAAATCCTGGCAGAACATTGGTTATCGGACCCGGAAACTGGAATAATATAGAGGGACTTGCAGATTTTAAGCTGCCTGAGGATGACCGGAATATCATCGTTGAAATTCATTATTACAGCCCTCACCGGTTCACACATCAGGGAGTTGATGGCAGAAGTGCAGGGATTACATGGGGTACTGATGACGAAATTAAGGCGGTGGAAAAAGATTTTAATACCGCGGTTGAATGGTCAAAGAAATTTAATCGTCCGCTGTTTCTTGGTGAATTCGGAGTCTCCTCAAATGCAGATGAAGAATCTGCAGTTGATTGGCTGCATTTTGTCGTTTCCCAGGCTGAGAAAAATGGAATAAGCTGGTCGATGTGGGATCTGATGGGTTCGGGTATGGGAATTTATGATGACGAAAAAGGAACATGGATCATTCCGCGTAAAAAGGCAATACTGAACGAATAATAACTTAATAAGGTTACTGTTTTCTGAAACGGAATATGCCTATAATTCCGGTAATGATTCCTGCAAAAAAAATAAATCCGGCGATCCACAATATAAGTTCAGTAAGATCTCCCTTTAATTTCATCTTTACCAGAATGTCAATTCCTGACAGGAATTCAAATACCAGGAGTATAAGGCAAACCCCGCCCAGTACAGCAAAATAGCCTGCTTTTTCCCATGGACGCAACACCGCATATAAAAACATTGCAATACCACTTAAAAGCATAGTAATGGTTAGAAAATTGTCTGTCAGACCTATGATCAGTGAAACTGTTATAAGAAGGACTGAAAGAGATATATACATCAGAGATTTCCTGAGGGTGTCCGGATCGAAGAGGGAAAGAAAATGATTATTCATGCTGAAGCTATTAGTTATACGAAGTTACACTGCTTTAAAGTCAAAGTCAATTATTAATACAGAAAATACAATCAGGTGATCCTTGACGGTATATTCTTGGGATATATATTTGACAGGCATTTATTTCTTTCATAACTTTATGGAAATAAACCATCTGCATGGGAAGCCCTATACCCGGATATGAATATGATATTTTTATCAGCTATCGTCAGAGGACGATAAAGACGAAAGTTTGGTAAATGAGTTTGAAGATCAATTATTAAAATTGCTACAATGCAACTTATTATATCACTGACTTTTTATTTATTCATTCAAACAAATTCAACTGACACTACCCTGGTCTTCAGGGAAATCAACTATTCTGAAGTTTTTGAAATAGCCAGAAAGGAAAATAAACCCGTTTTTCTCTATTTCCACTTTATTGGTTGCAGTGGTTGTTTAAAGATGGAACAAACAGTTTTTGTTAATAAAGAAATTCAGGACTTCTTAAACCACAATTTTATCTGTTACAGTGTAAATATCTCAAAACCTGACGGAATTGAAACCAATAAAATTTATAGGGCTTGGGATTTCCCATCTTTTTTATTTCTTGACCCTGATGGTAATATTATTTACAGATTTGTTGGAATACGCTCATCTGAAGAATTTATTATGGAAGCCAATAAGGCTTTTGATCTTTTTAGTGATAATCCTAATTGACTAAAAACGTAAAATGTCAGTTTGAACTGGATCAGGGGAGGAGTGTGTTCTTTTATTTGATTTAGTTCAGTCTCATCCATAAGCCTGGTAAAGCATTCTTTTATACACCATGTTAAAATAAAATTGACTTTGGCTTTTTATAGCAATAATTTTGTATGACAAATCTCTTATTTCTAACTAAAACCTGTTTTATGAAAAAATTATTGTTAACAACCATTATTGTATTCTTTTCAGTATGTTTTTATGGAATACAGGGGCAAACTACTCAGCCACAACTCAATCAACAGGAATTGTGGAAACAAACCATTGGTACCTGGCAGGCAGAGACAGGTAAAGACACTCTGGAGATATGGGACTACCGACTATATGGAGAAGCTTTTATAATAAATGTAGACATGGTCATAAAAGGCAAAAAAACTCCGCTATATATGAATAATATGGGATTTAACTCTAATCAAGGTAAATTTTATGGCTTCGCACTTTATCCGAGCGGATCAACTATTACATGGATAGGGTCATATGTATCTGATAAGAAGTTTAAAGGAGAATTGTCTGCATACTATAATCCTGAATCAGTATGGGGGAAATTTGAGTTTAACTTTGATAGTCCAACTACTTTTAATTTGCACTTTTTCAATATGGAAGGAAATTTGACAAATGAATTGAAATTCAAAAAAATCAAGTAATAATCACCTGATTGCTTTTTGTTATCTCTTTGATATGCAATATGGTCCCCGGAAATTATTTCCGGGGGCTTTTTTATTATGAACAAAACATACAGCCTTATATTTCATTTATATTATTTTCATTTCTATTCAAGACAGGATTCAATTAAAAATTGACTTGAATTATCCTGTTTCGTAATTTTGAAATATGAAAAGAGTAATTTTGAACATTTTAATTATTCTTTCTTTCTTGTGGGCATGCAATAAGAAAGATAACTCTGACAATGTTCAGAAACCCATTCAAACATTAGATACTTTTTTTATAGGAAGTGTAATTGACCAGGTTTCAAAACAACCTGTTGAAAACGCAGACGTTATCTTAGGAGCCTATCCTTATACCTTAATCTGGTCGGGGATTAGTAATTATTGGGGAATTAAATGCAAATCGGATGAAAAAGGTAATTACAGATTAATTGTAAAGAAAGAGATAATTAGTTGGAAAAGTCTACATTATATTGAATATACTCCATGTATCTATTCGTCAAAAACAGGTTATGCTGGAAGCAGTTATGCAACTTAAATGCCACTCAGGTAATAGACATAGAGCTATATCATCCTTCAACATTGAAACTTCGGGTTTGGAATGATACAATAAGTAATGACAAGGATTATTTTAATTTTGGAATTAGGGGATCAAATTGGGACTTGTATCCTGGATTTGTTGGCAGAGTCGATTGGTATGGTTTTTATCGTGATAGATATACGTGTTCAGGACGAAAATATGATTCTATTTTTGTATGGACTTCACTCTGGGGCAATTTGAAATATTCAATTCGAGACTTTTCTAAAAATTCTGGTGTAGATTTATCATTTTTTCTAAAACCTGATTCCATAAAATCGTTATCAATATCATTTTGAGAGTATAAAGAAGAACTCAATGGCACCCTGATATACAGTAAAATTAACTTTGCTAGTAATAAGACAATAGCAAAAAATTCTATGGACCTATGTTCAATTATACTAACCTGAGAAATTTGTTTAATTTTGATTAAGTTGTTTTTTCTGCTGAAAATGAGAACTCTTGGAGGAATTCAATTCCTGGTTGTAGCATTTTCCTTCTTTCTTCTATCAGGATGTGATGGTAAAGATAAAGATCCTGATACAGCTGTTATAACAGACTACAGAGATAAATATACAGGTGACTGGGCTTTTAAAGTAAAGAGGAGAATTGATGAAGCTGGAATTGCAGTGGTGAATTTGGATGACTCTGTATATATAGTTGGCAAAATAATTAAAGGAACATTAAAAAATAGTCTATATGTTTCATATTTCAATCCTGAGAGATTTGTTTATTTTGTTTTAACTGATCCCAGTAATATCTCATATATTGATGGGTTTAATGAATATTTGTAATATATCATAAGTTCGTTTACATGTTCTAAGCAAAATACTGTATCAAGAGTTCGTTTACATTCTTTATGCTTGCCCCCTAGGGGGCGGCGG
>Ga0209314_10000347_pt1 | contig 20165 bp, 21 predicted proteins | sample I19B2metaG_FD_184146 | JGI IMG/M metagenome (GOLD analysis project Ga0209314, IMG submission 184146) | Lake sediment bacterial and archeal communities from Gulf of Boni, Indonesia to study Microbial Dark Matter (Phase II) - ​I19B2 metaG... | ecosystem: Environmental > Aquatic > Freshwater >... | reverse complement strand
TAAAAATGGAGTCAGAATAATCAAGGAATACCAGGAGAACTTACCTAAAATTCTCACTAATCCTGACCAGATGAAACAAGTTTTTTTGAACCTCATCCTCAATGCTTTGCAAGCCATGCCCGAGGGTGGTTCTCTAAAAATATCTGCACGAATGGTTATCCCGACGAATCGCCAGGACGATATTCGCGAATCTAAATTCGTAGAAATTCGATTTAGTGATACCGGCTACGGGATTCCAGAGGAAAATCTAAAAAATTTATTTAAACCATTTTTTTCTACTAAAGAAGATGGCACGGGCTTAGGTCTTGCCATCGTGAAGCAAATCATCAAAGACCATAACGGAACTATAGAGGTAGTAAGCACGCTAAACCAGGGAACAACCTTCCAGATTAAACTTCCGCTCGTCACATAATTGCACAGAGAATTGTGCAAAAATGTGCATAATTTATGCGTTTTTTCCCGAAAATCCCCATTAAAGTAGGGTTTTGTTTGGCATAATTTTTGCTATAAACGAATGTTGACGACCAGCAAAAAGGAGGTTAATCCATATGGAAAGAAACAAAATCCTAATTGTAGATGACGAAAAAAATGTCCAAGAATTGATTGCCCAATTGCTTAAAGATGATTACTTGATTTCTACTGCCAAAACTGGTGAAGAGGCGATTGAAAAAGTCAAAGAAGAGAAAATAGACCTGGTTCTTTTAGACATAAATCTGCCGAAGATGAACGGCATTGACCTACTCTCAGAAATTAAAAAATTTAACTGGCAAATACCGGTAATTATCGTCTCAGGAATTAGCAATATAAGAACTGTAGTCCAAACGATGCGTTTAGGTAGTTATTACTATTTTGATAAACCATTTGCTCCGGAAGAATTAATAAATATCATTAAAGAAGCGCTAAACGAGAAAGAAATTAAGGAAGAAAAAAAAGAAATACCGCTTGATATTGAAATACTTATCCAGGAAATTAGCGAAAAGATGCTCAGGCAAAACGCTACCCTCAAAGAAGCAGAGGAGAATTTTGAAAAAGAACTGACGACTTTGTTAGGCGTGTAGATAAAAATGTTAAAAAGAAAAAAATTCCTACAGTTAAAGTCAATAAGGTAGGCGAAGGAACAACCTTTTTAATTGCCCTCCCAGAAAATCCTGCCTCCAACATTTAACAAAAGGCGAAAAAAGTCTCGAAAAGTTTTAAAAAATGCTTGACAAAGAAAATCTTTTTTTTTATACTACTTAAAAATCTCTTCTCTTGTTTTAGAGAACGAACGGAGGAAAGAAAAATGCTAAAGAACGAAAATTGGAGAAAGAAATTAGCGCGCCGGTTAACAGTAATGTTTATCCCCCATCACAGTTTTAAACCAGTAAGATTGCATCTCAGCCTTTCTTTTCTTTTTGCTTTTTCTCTTCTCTGGTTTAGTCTAACTGTCTGGGCGATATATTTAGCCATCCGGCATATTGACTACTGGGGAGTAAAAATTAACAATTTGGTTTTAAAAACAAAAACTGCATATTTTGCTCAGGAAGTAAAAAAATCACAAGAGAAATTAGATGAAGTCAAGGAAATTGATCTTGAATTACGGAAACTTCTCGAAATAAAATCAAAAAAAGCGATTATTGAGCAAGAAGAAGCAACTGGTGGACCGAGTTTACTTGACCAAGAAAATCTTGAAAAATTGCTTCAAGGCAAAATGCAGGAAATTGACCAGAAAGACATAGAGCATAATATTTCCACTTTAAACCAAATGATTGATGAACGGATTAAAAGTTTTCAGGAAATTAGAAACTACATTAATGAACAACGCAGTATCTACCAAGCGACCCCGAATATTTGGCCAGTGGAAGGAAGAATTACTTCATTTTTTGGTTCACGTGCCCATCCCTGGGCCGAGGGGGACCGAGATTTCCATCCAGGCTTAGATATTGCTGTTGAACCAGGGACACCGGTGCGGACTACCGCCTCAGGCAAAGTTAAATTAGCCCAATGGCAAGGTGGCTACGGAAAGTTAGTGGTTATTGACCACGGACACGGTTTCGTTACTCTCTATGCTCATAATTCCCGACTCGCGGTTAAATCCGGTGATATAGTTAGACGAGGACAGGTAATTGCTTATGTTGGTTCTTCCGGGGCAACTACCGGTCCGCATCTCCATTATGAAGTAAGAATTAACGGCGACCCGGTTAACCCTCTGCGTTACGTCAAAAAATGATTCCAGTGATTTACAAAATATGATTACGGTGATTAGGATTTTTAGACTTAATCTCTGTAATCGCCTTCTAAAACCACTGCAATCTTTACTAAAGGAAGTAAAATATGTTTGGTAGGAAAGCGAAAAAAGATACACCGATTGAATCTTTTCTTGGTCCGGAAACGATATTTCAAGGGACAATTAATACCAAGGGTGCTCTACGCATTGACGGGCAGTGGGAAGGCGGGAATGTTAATGCACAGGGGGTTATCGTCGGAGAAACTGGGGTAGTAAAGGGAAATATCAATGCCCGGACAGTAATGATTGGAGGTAAAGTTACCGGGAATATTACTGCTTCAGAAACGCTTGAAATCCACTCTAAAGGCGAAGTTAGCGGTGATATTAAAACTGCACACTTATCTATTGCTGAAGGGGCAATTTTTGAGGGAAATTGTAGTATGATTCGGGAAGAGAAAATTGAACCCCAAGAAAAACCAAAAGTAGAAACTCGCCAAGTTTTCCTACCTGAAAAGTAAATTAAAAACATAAAACAATGAACTTTTTTCAGCGTCATAGCCGAACTATCCTTCTGATTACTACAATTGGCTTCCTTTTTGGTGCGTTTGTTGGTTTTGGTGGCTATTATTTTACTCGTGGCTGGCGTGCTGATACGGTTGCTACAGTCAACAATAAAAAAATTTTTTACCACACCTACCTCAATTACCTACAACGGGTAATTAACAATCTTCGAGAACAAAACCAGGATATTACCGAGGAGTTAATCAGACAAAAAAAACAAGAAATACTTTCTGATTTAATACAGGAGGAAATTTTTTATCAAGAAGCAAAAAAATACGGGGTCAAGGTAAGTGAGGAGGAATTAATTGCTGATATTCAACATTTCCCGGCATTTCAGAGAGATAATCGTTTTGACCGAAATACTTATTTCCAAGTTTTACATTACGCCTTGCGAATGACACCGGAAGAGTTTGAAGAATCGCGTCGTCGCACCATTGCCATCGCTAAATTACGTTCGCTGGTTGCTTCAAGTATAAAAATAAGCACTAAGGAATTGGAACTCGCTTACTTGGAAGAAAAAGGTGATTTAAAAAATTATTTCCGTGATTACGAAACTTTTCGTCAAAATTATTTTTCACAAAAAACTGTTCTTGTTTTTAATGAGTGGTTCCAGCAACTCGGTCGCCAGGCAAAAGTAAAAGTTTACCTTGAAGAAAGGGAAAGGGGAGGGTAAAGAATCAGAATTTATTTAGCAAAAAGGCGAAAAACATAGGCAGCAATAAGAATACCGATTATACTTGGTAAATTGAATTTTAATAAAAAACCAAAAGTTAAATCAACAACCTGTAAATCTAAAGTTGTCGGATGTAACCCAGCAGTTACTTGTTCGGTAAAAAGTTCACGCCAGGAAGACCCTTCTGGAATAACCATCCCAATAAATTTACCAAGAACCGTACCTAAAAGTGCACCGATAACCAAAACTGCAATCAAAACAATTAAACTTTTTGTTCCCAGCACTGTTTTTACCTCCTTTCTTCTAAAATTCGTGAATATTCGTGAGTTGATAAAAATTCGTATTTATTCGTGTAAGATAATAGATATTTTTTCACCACATTTTCGGCAAATGTTTCCTTCTAAATCTAAAATTTCTGTCTGGTAACCCCGTCGTTCAATAAGAACAGTTTTACAGTTCGGGCAATAGGTGCGGTTATATTCCAATTCCCAAACATTACCAAGATACACATATTTTAATTTTTTAAAAGCAATTTTTCTTGCCCGTTCTAAAGTGCTTAGCGGTGTAGATTCAATCTGCATTTTGTAACACGGGAAATACCGTGAAAAATGTAACGGGATTTCGTTATTCAAGGCGTAAATCCAATCGGTTAAATCTTCTATTTCTTCATTAGAGTCGTTCAGTGTGGGAATAATTAAATTGGTTATCTCTACATGTTTTTTTCGTTTAACCATAATTTCTACTGTCCTTAAAACTGCATCAAGACTACCGGCACATATTTTGCGATAAAATTCATTACGAAAAGATTTAACATCAATATTAGCCGCATCAACATAGGGTAGCAAATTCTCTAAGGGTTCTTCATTTAAATAGCCGTTAGTTACTAAAACATTTTTTAAATCATATCGCTGGGCTAACTGTGCAGTTTCAAGAATCCATTCGTAATTGATTAAAGGTTCGTTATAAGTATAAGCAATCCCTACTGAATCAGAATTTTTTGCTAACCTGACTGCTTCATCGGAAGTAATCGTCCTTATAGTAGCCCGCTCAAAATCCTGCTGCGAAATTTCCCAGTTCTGACAGAATTGACAGCGAAAATTGCAACCAACGGTGCCGAAAGAAAGTATTTCGCTTGCTGGATAAAAATGGTACAATGGTTTCTTTTCAATTGGGTCTAAAGCAACCGAAGTAAACTCGTTATAAGTCAAACTGTAGAGTTTACCTTCAGTATTCTTTCTTACCCGACAGATACCTATTTTCCCTTCCCCAATAACACAATCATGCGGACAGAGAAGGCATTGTACCTTTTTGTTTTCTTTTCCTTCCCAATAAAGTGCTTCTTTCATTTCTTTATGCAATTAACCAAACCAAGGTAAAAAGTCAAAGTTCCAAGCGCAATTTAATATTTTTAGGCAAAAACAAGACTGCGTCCGCCGAATCGGCGGATTGGAGCGAGGAACTGGCTTTTTACCTTCCCACCGACCCCTTTATCCAAGCAAGGTAGTCCTTATTCCCGGCAATAATTGGTAAAGCGATAATTTCTGGCACTGTATAAGAATGTAATTTTTTTACTTCGGCAATAAGTTTGTTAACTAAAGATTTTCTTGTTTTAATCATCAGCAAGGTTTCGCTTGAAACCTCAATTTTACCTTGCCACCGATAGCGTGAATTTATCTTCGGAACAAGGTTAACACAGGCAGCAAGTTTTTTCTCCACTAACCCCTGACTGATTTTTTCTCCTTCTTCTTTATTTGCACAAGTGACAAAAATTACTACATACTTCGTATTTTTCATAAAAACTAATTTTAGCAAAAAAATCTTCTTTTCGCAAACAAAAAAACCGCTGATATCTTTTTGACATCAACGGTTAAGAATATCCTTCCCTTTCTTATGAAAGTGAAAGTTAAAATGTTAAGAGCGTCCCTTCTTCTCTTTATCTCCTTCTCTTTATTGTTTATAAGTCAACCATTTCAACTCTGTCCCCTACCTATTCTTGCTCCAACTCTCCAAGAGGCCTTAAGAATGTGTACTCAAAAGGCTCTTTCACAAATTTCGTGCTAACGGTCTTCATAGAACCAGAAGTTAGGGCAAACAGAATAGTCACTGGGGAGATAAAGACAGATGTTCCTATGATTAAAGTGGCGAGTCCCACTGGCCGGGCTATCGCAAGGTCAAAGATTATTTCGCCTTGTGTTGGGACATCGTCCCGACCAAATGCAAAAGACCGAGATGCACTGCTCAATAATATGAGAAGCGAAAAAAGGAAAGCAAGCATTCTTTTCATAAATTCACCTCCTGGTATAACAAATTGGGGTCGTGTCTTGAAATTTGACAAATAATTTTGATGACTACCGTGCCAGTTTTGTCCTCCGTAAAACATGGCGGAAGTTGAATTGCTTCTTTTTGCACTAATTTTAGTCCTTCACTATTTTCAATCCGGTTTCAATCGTGTTTGTGTGAATTTCTACTGTATCTTCAAGTTTGTAAGCGTAGCCGCCAGCAAGAACAACTACAACTGGTATTTTTTGTTTTTTGCATTCGGAAAAAACAAATTCATCTCTTTTTTTTAGCCCTTCTTTGGTTAAAGAAAGTCCACCGAGTTGGTCTTCCTGATAAGGGTCAGCGCCGGCAACATAAACAATTAACTCGGGTTTAAAATCATCTAAAATTCGTGGGATATTTTCTTCTAATCTCCTAAGATAAGTTTCATCATCACATCCATCTTCTACCCCGATATCTAAATTGCTTGGCGGTTTAACTGCTGGATAATTGTTTTCCTGATGAATGGAAAAAGTAAAAACTCGTGATTCATTTTTGAAAATATATGCGGTTCCATTACCTTGATGCAAATCGCAGTCAATGGTCATTGCCTTACTGATTTTTTTCTCCTTAAGTAACTTGCAAATACCTACCGCAATATCGTTGAATACACAGAAACCTTCCCCGTGGTCAGGAAAGGCATGATGGAATCCACCACCAATATGTATTCCTAAACCCGAATTTAATGCTTCAAAACCAGCAAGGATTGTCCCTTGCACACAAATCAAGGAAGCGTCCCTTAATCCCGGTGAATAAGGAACTTCTAACTGATAAATTTCCTGAATGTTCAGTTTACCGTTTTTTATTTTTTCTAAGTATTCTTTCGTATGCACTAAAAGAATATCTTCTTCCGGAGCAAATCCGGGGTCAATAAAGTCATTTCCTTTTGCTAACTTTTTTTCTATCAGTTTCTTTTTAATTCCGGGGTACTTCAAAGTTGGAAAAACATGCCCGCCTAAGTTAACCGCATATTTATCGGAGTAGAAAAATTTAGCCATTTTTTCGATAAAACTCTAGTTCCCAGGAGTCTTCGTGTTCGCTGTATTTGAGAATATAAATATTTTCGTCATCGGCTTTCACCTTGAAATAGGTGTAATCCGGTCCATACCAGTGGTCAAGAATTTCCTTAACCTGAAATTCTTTCTCTTCAATGCTAAAACTTACCGGTCTTTCGTTTGCCTTATAACCTGAATAACATTTAACCTTTAACATTCTCAGATTGTTTTAGAACACAAACAATCTTTGATTACGCAGATTAAACATACAGATTACACAGATTAAATCCCGACGACGTTATCTGTGTAATCGGTTTCAAAAATCTGTGTAATCAGGCTTTCTGAAGGAGTTTAACTAAGAGTGCTTTCTGTAGATGGAGACGGTTTTCCGCTTGGTCAAAAACAATTGAGCTTGGACCATCAATAACTTCATCAGTAATTTCTTCACCACGATGTGCTGGTAAACAGTGCATCACTAAAGAGTTTGGTTTCGCTTTTTTAAGAAGCTCAGCATTCACCTGGTAGGGTCGGAATATTTTTTTTCTTTCTTCTACACCTACTTCTTTTTCAGCGTGCATTGATACCCAAACATCGGTGTAAAGAACATCCGCATCTTTGACTGCTTTCTCTGGCTCATGAGAAATAGTTATTTTTGCACCGGTTTTCTGAGTAATTTCTTTACCCTGCTGATAAATTCTATCGTTCGATTCATAACCTAATGGTGTGCAGATCGTCAGATTCAAGCCCAAAATTGCAGCACCTAAAATCCAAGAATTCGCCACATTATTCCCTTCCCCCAGAAATACTATTTTTAACTTTGGACTTTGGACATTGGACATTGGACATTTCTCAGAAATAGTGTAGAGGTCGCTTAAGACCTGGCAGGGGTGTTCAAGATTGGTCAACCCATTAATTACAGGAATGGTTGCATATTTAGCGAATTCAACTATATCCTGATGGTTAGTAGTGCGAATCATTACTCCATCAACATAACGCGAAAAAACACGTGCGGTATCCGGTAAACTTTCACCACGCTGTAACTGTAACTCTTCAATATTAAAAATTAAGGGTAATCCGCCCAACTGATACATTCCTACCGCAAAAGATACACTCGTTCTCGTTGAGGGTTTTTGAAAAATCATGGCTAAAGTTGCCCCGGTCAGAGGCATGTATTTCTCACCCTTTTTTTGTTTTTGTTTAAACTCTTTTGTCAACTGAAAAAGTGAAAGAATTTCTTCTTGGTTTAAGTCAGCAATAGAAATTAAATCTTTAGTAGTCATTATTACGCTCTCCCAATCCCTTCGTCTGTTTCTTGTTCTAACAGTTGTTTAAATGCTGATGATTTTTGAAATTCAGCAAATTTTTCTTTATCCCAGGAATATTCATTGTATACTTTTTCCGAGACAAAAATCAATGTATTCATCCGTAAGGCTAAAGCCAATGCATCTGATGGACGGGAATCAAGAACAATCTTTTCTTGATTCACACTTAAATGTATCTCCGCATAATAAGTATTTTCTGAAACATTACTGATTAAAACGTAATCTACTTTACTTTTAAGTTGTTCAATTAAATTTTTCATTAAATCGTAAGTCAAGGGTCGGGGAAAATACATATTTTTAAGTTTAAAAAGTATCGCCTGCGCTTCAAACATACCGACCCAAATCGGGACAATTTTTTTCTTCTCCAAATCTTCTAAAATAACTACACTCATTTGACTTGATGAATCAAAACTTACACTTTCAACTTTTACCGGAATCATCTTGACCTCCTTAAAAAATGATTACACCGATTTGACTACCCGATTACACAGATTTTTAAGTTATAACCAATCAGTGTAATCTATCTCTTAATCTGTGTAATCAGACATCCTGCTCATTAAAGGATGCCTTAAAATAAAGAAAGTTGCTCGGATTTAGGTTCGCTTTTTTCACCAGTAAAAATTTTTATTTCCCCATAAACGCCATCGTAGCCGGGGGTAACCTCTACTTCACCTTTTCTTACTTTAATTATTCCTTGAGCGATCTGCGGTAAGATTACTTTTTCTAAATCTTCAATCTTTGCATTCAGGAGAACGGCAAATTCATTACCAAAATAGTTTACTAATTTCTCGTATTCATTATTTACAATTTGACTTTCTCGCCCAACATTAAGAACCGAAGCAATAATTTCTTCCAAAGGAATTAAATTTTTAAAAGGGATGGCACTTTCTGGAATATATTTATCAGCACGGTCGGCTAATTCTTCCACCCGATGCATTACCCCGATAGTTACTGTGCGTTTACATACTGGACATTGGTTGTTCTTTGCTATCGCATCCTTAGGATTAAGTCGCACTTTGCAGTTACGATGTCCGTCAAAATGGTACTTCCCTTCCTCGGGAAAGAATTCTATGGTATACAAAAATTTCTTTTTATCTTTCGTCTTAATAATCTGCGTAATCTGCCTATACAAATCTTTATAATCTGTGATTTCAAAAACATTAAGTTCACGTCCTAAACGTTGTGGGGAATGGGCATCGGAATTAGAAACCAGAGCGTATCTATCCAAACCGGAGAGACGCCAGTTCATTGCCGGGTCACTGGATAAACCTGTCTCTAAAGCGAAAATATTTTTTGTTTCCTCTTCAAAACATTCTTCCACTGAATCAAAACCGGAATTTGAACCGAATAAAGAAAAATGCGGTGTCCAGACATGGGCAGGGATAATTAAACAATCGGGATTGATATTTAAAACTATTTTTACTAAATTCTTTGCTTCTAAGTTGAGTATCGGACGACCATCACTGTGAAGTTCACCGTATTGACTCAAAGCAAGATTAATTTTTTCCACACTCGTAAAATCAGGAACAAAAATTATATTATGTATTTTTTTTGCTTCGCCATTTCTATAAAAAATATTACAGACTTCACCGCTAAGAATGAAGTATATTCCTTGATAAAAATATACTCCTTTTCCTTTTGGTTCAAGTGAACTTTTTAGAATTTGAACCCAGAGTGGATGGGTGAAGTCACCACAGGCAAGAAGGTGGATACCTTTTTTTCTTGCCGCTTTAGACATATTTTCTAAATCCATATTTTTACTTGTTCCCCGACTGTATTTAGTATGCAAATGCAAATCAGCAAATATTTCCATCTTTTTTGGCCTCTCCTTAATCCACCATTTCACTAATTCACTAATTCACTAATTCACTATCTTCTCCAAATCAAGTCGCTTTAAAGTTTCTGGTTTTATATGGCCAGTTTTTTCATCCCAGCCACGAAATTCGTAGTAATATTTAAGCATTGGTTTGAGGTTAGCGATTTGTTTTTTTCCTTTACCTGAAAATAATGGTTCTCTAAGGAAACGTTTTGGTAAAGTATCATCTCTTATGGTTAATCCTTCGCGTAAATTGAATGCACGTTTTAAGTTAACTATTCGTTCACCAATTTTCATCAACTCTTTTTCCGAAGAAAAAATTTCTATTCCCGTAAGTAAAGGCAAAACTTGGGTAAAATCTTTAACTGTAAAAATTTGCGGATACCCGCAGGTATAATAACAAACAATCAATGCATCACGCAAAGCGTAAAAATCCTCATCAATTTTTACTTGTTGAGCGATATCTCTGGCTTTAGTTTTTTGAGCAGATGGATTAATTGAGGAACGCAAATGGTCGGCTCCCCGGGCACTAACCGCTTGGGTAAGTCCGGCAAGAGGATTAACTCGTGCATCCTGTGCTGGTATTTCTTGTCCTTTAATATGTAAGGCGTAATTTTTACTTTCTCGACCAAGTTTTTCACTCGCCCGTTTTACCCCTTCAGCAAGGAGGTCACCAATACCTTCGCGGTTAACCGTTTTTTTTACTAAAGTCAGAACTGCTTCTTTATTCCCCCAGGATAAAGAAATCCCATCTACATCTTTTTTGGAAAGTAACCCCTTTTCATAACATTCAATAAGGAAAGCGATTGTTGAACCCAAAGAAACCTGGTCAATGCCGTATTCATTGCACAGATTACAAGCGTAAAGAATAAAATTAAAATCAGCAATACCTAAATTTGGGCCAAAAAAAACTGTCCCATGATATTCCGGTCCTTCAACAGTAATTACCGGCAAACCTGAATTTGGCTTAGTTTGGTATATTTTCTTACAAGCAATTGGACAAGCGAAACAAGTTCGTGAACTAACTGTCCAGTTTTTGCTTATGCATTCTATATTTAGTTTATCTGCCTGCTCAAATTTACCAACAGTATGATGTCTTGTCGGTAATTCACCTAATGCCTGTTTATAATCAAGAAGAAGGTTTGTTCCATATTTACGTAATTGTTTTGCTTGTGGATTAGTTAATACTTTTCTCTCTGCCTGTTTTGCTAACTGAGAAAAAAGAGCGGGTTGAGAAATTCCAATTTTTTTATTTCCTTTTACGACTATTGCTTTAAGATTTTTCGCACCCCATACTGCACCCAGCCCAGAACGACCAAATGCACCGTGAAAACCAGCAATTACACTTGCATAACGGACTCTATTTTCACCTGCCTGCCCAATAACTAAAATTTGTGCCTGCGGATATTTTTTCTCTAAATGTAAAGTTGTTTTGCGTGTATCTTTCCCCCAGAGACCATCCGCTCGATTTATTTTTACAATATCGTTATCAATACTCAAGTATGCCGGTCTTTCTGCTTTACCTTCAATAAGTAAAAAATCGTAACCGGCAAATTTTAATTCCGGACCAAAAAAACCGCCCGCATTACCTTCACCCCAAAAACCGGTCAATGGCGATTTTGTTGCCATATGCATTCTTCCTGAAGCAGGCCATCCTGTTCCAGTTAAAGGGCCGGTAGTAATAATAATTTTGTTCTCTAGACCAAACGGGTCAATACCTTTTTTCAATTCATCGTAGAGTATTTTTATGGCAAAACCGTCACCACCAAGAAAATTCTCAATAAGCGCTTTGGGAGTATCTTCTTTAGTAATTTTTTCTGTTTCCAGATTAACCCTTAAAAATTTACCCGTATAACCGTTCATCAGATTTGCAACCGGAATTTACAATTGAGTGAGGTTAAACCTCAATCATCCAGAACATGCGACCCACCGGCAATTGGCGGAAAAATATGCAAAAAATCACCTTTTTTTATTTTTGTTTTTTTAAAATCTTTTTTTTCAATAATTTCATCGTTAAACAAAAAAATATAACTCTTGCCAAGAATAAATTTTTTGCCAAATTTTTCTTTAAGTTTATCTAATGCTTCGGCAACAGTTTCTGCTTCCAGTTCAACTGTGCTGGCACCAGTTTTCTCTTTCAAAACTGTATACATTTTTACCGTCAATTTAGTCATTTCATCTTAACTCAAGCAGTTCTTGAGAATATTCTTCAATCTCCAAAACAAAACGGTCAACCCGGTGAGTAAAATAATAATAAAAAACAATTGTTGGGATAGCAATAATTAACCCCGCCGCAGTAGTAATTAATGCTTCAGCAATACCGCTACCAACTATTGCTGGTGAAGAAATACCGGTTTCCGCGATTGAGGTAAAAGCACGAATCATCCCGGTGACCGTACCGGTGAAACCAAGTAATGTGGAAATTGAGGCGATCGCCGCAAGGATTGGTAAATATCTTTCTAAACGTGATACTTCCAAAAGTCCGGTTGCTTCCATTGTTTTTTCCATATTTTCTTTTCCTTCATTGAATTTATTTAACCCAGCGAGTAAAACATTTGCCAAGGGTGAAGAACAATTTTCAATGATTTTTCTTAAGACTGACCAATCCTTATGTGCTAAAGTATTCTCAACTTCCTGAATTAAATTTTTGTTTCTTCGTCCGATTACGAAATAGTAAACTGACCGTTCAATTACAATTGCCAGAGAAAGAATTGAACATAAAAGTAAAGGATACATTAACGGACCGCCTTTAAGAAAATAATTCCACATTTTTTTCTCTCCTTTTTCTCTCAACTATTAACTGTCAACTGTAAACTGTAAACTGACTTTAAGGTGACCACGCTGGTGTCCGACAATCACCCGGTATCTCGGCTATTCGTTGTTGAAAAGAACCGTCAATATACATTCTATAGAGTTCATATTTATTATTTCGGCTTGAGCAAAAAACTAACCATCTTCCATCAGGAGAAAAACTGGGGTTTTCATTTGAACCTTCAAAAGTAAGTTTCCGCTCATTTTTACCATCTACAGAAATCGTATAGACCTGAGAATAGCCATTTTCCCGACGGGCAAAAGCGATCAAATCGCCACGGGGTGACCATACCGGTGAATCACAGTAGCCTTCCATAGTTAACTTCCTTAAATTAAGCCCTTCAATATCTATAACATAAATCTGAGGGCGACCTTCACGGTCAGAAACAAAAACTATCTCCCGATTATTTGGGGAAAATGAAGGAGCAATATCTACCCCTTTTGAATAAGTTAACCGGCGAAGGTTTTTGTTTTCTTGGTCAAAGAGATATATTTCGGGATTGCCATCCTTAGTTAGAGTTAAAACCAAATATTTTCCATCTTTAGAAAATGAGCCTGCCAAATTTAAACCTTGATATTGGAAAAGAGGTTCTCTTTTCCGTTTATTAAAATGTAAGCGATATAAATCTGGATTACCGTTACAATAAGAAGTATAAATAATCCCCTTCCTGTCCGGTTCCCAGCGCGGTAAAAGAGCTAAAGAACTATCTTCAGTTAATTTTTGCAAATTTTCCCCGTCGTAATCAATAAGATAAACTTCTTTATGTCCGCTAACATTATTAACAAAGACAATTTTTGATTGGGTAATACTTCTCTCGCCAGTAAAACGAAATATAATTTCATCAGAAAAACGGTGGGCAATTTCACGCCAGTAATCTTTTTTCGTTTCATAAATTTTAGCGAAAATTGCTTCCTCTGTTTTTAAATCAATAAGTCTACCGCTAAGAATTATATCTTCTTTTTTTGTCCTAATTTCACCGGTGATTAATAGCTCAGTACCGATATCCTTCCAATAAGAATAAGCCGAAAGAGAAGTTTCTCCTTCAATAAGGTCAAAAAAGCGAGTAAAAAGTAAATCACTGCGCACCACTTTCCTTATTTTTTCAGCAAAATCTTCTTCCTCAGTTTTTTCGGCAAAAAATTTATTTAATCCTAAATTCACCCTCTGCCCGTGTCTACGAAGTTGGAGATAGACTTCAATTCCATAGAGAGGATGTAAAATGTAAAATGTAAAATGTAAAATGTAAAACAGAACCCAAAGAATAACCTTCTTTCTTTTGTTGAAAAACTCAAACCAATCTGTGTAATCATTACTGGAAACTGAATTCAAAATACACACCTAAATATTCCTCAGGGAAACCCGGCGGTAGCGGTGGGAAAGGTGCAGAAAACTCTACTGCCCGTAAAGCGGCTAAGTCAAAAAACTCGTCGTCTGAACTTTTCTTAGTTTTTATTTCACTTACCGTACCATCTTTGAGGACACGGAAATAAATAATCGTTTTTTTATTTGTTGAAGAAGTTGGCCAGCGCCAGTTTTTTCCAACTTTTTCCCGAATTAAATTTAAATAGTAGGTGTAAGAAAATTTTGCTGCCTCTATAGAAATACCGCTGCCAAGTCCTTGGACTGGAGGGAGGGATGAGACCGGAGGTAAAGGAGAAATTTTCTTTTCTTCTTCTGGTTTGGCCTCTTTAGGTTTTACTTCTTCTGGTTTTTCTTTTTTCTTTTTTACTGGTTGAATTATTTTTTTAGGTAAAACTATTTCTTCAGTTTTTTTTTCTTTTTCAATTATTGAAAAAAATTCTACCGGTAGATAAATGCGCACCAATTCCACAGGTAGGGGGCCGAGGATAAGTTTCTTTGATGTAGCCCGCGAGGTAAAATAAAAAAGGATAAAATGAAAAAATAAAGATATAAGAAAGGTATAACGAAGATTGTTTCCCATCTCAGGGTGAACTTTGTGCACTGAACCATTGATTCAGTTTTTCGCGGGCAAGCACCGCCTCTAAAGAATTTGGTGCAGTGGAAATTATTTTTTCTAAAGTTTTTTTTGCTTCCTCAGTTTTATTCAATTCTTTAAGGGCTAAACTTTTTTTTAATTCGGCACTCAGTATTCTATTACTTTGGGGGTATTTTGCCGATATTTTATCATATTCACTGATTGCTTTTTCCCATTCTTTTTTAGCCAAAAAACATTCCCCAAGAAAATACTGGGCACTTGCTGCGAGTTCGGTTTCCGGATATTTTTTTAAATAATTTTCAAAACCAAGGATAGCCAGGTCATATTTTCCCCGAGTATAATCGTTGTAAGCAAGTTGATAAAGTTCACTCGGTTTTGCTTCACTTACACCTGCAGGCAGGGCTAAATCTAAACGAGTTGCTAACCCCTTCCATTTTTGCTCAATTCCTACATCTAAATCATCAATCCGCTGGGAAAGCAAAGCAAGCCGTAATTCATTTATTTCAATTTTTTCTTTTAAAATGCTCAGGCTGGTATTTAATTCCTTTAGTTCCTGAAATAATGCTGCCTGTTTTTTGAATATTTCGTCTTGTTTTTCTTGAATACTTTTTATATCTTTAGTTTGCACTTCCTGTACCTGGTATACCTGGAGAACATCCTCTCTCGTTGCAAACATTGGTATACATCCGCATAGGTTCATAACCAGTAACCAGTAACCAGTAACGAATAACGAGTTTTTAATCACCTTCCTGCCTTTTTCTCAACCAGTGCTTTTGTTTCTACCTGCCGATTTTTTGCCCCTAACGGCGAATCCGGTGGACAAACATTGGGATAAACCGGTTTTTCTTCCCCGTAAGAAATAGTTGCGATTCTTCCGAGGGCAATTCCTAACTGAATGTAATAATCCCGCACTGCTTTTGCCCGTTTATCCCCCAAACCTAAATTGTATTCAATTGTGCCGCATTCACAACAATGTCCTTCAACTAAAACATTAAGGTCAGGATTTTTCTTTAGAAAATCAACATTCCCTTGCAAAGTCATCTGAGTCTCAGGAAGAAGGTCGTACTTATCATAGTTAAAATACACAATTTTCAGTTCAGGTATAGACACAAATTCTTTCTCACGGATTTCTGGTTCACGCACCTTTGCCTCTTCAGGAATTTCTTCAACAACCGGCGGTTTAACCTCTGGTTTAACTTCCGGTGGTTTAACTAAAGGTTTTTTTGGACAACCTGATAAACTGAGAGCAAAGAGCAAAGAGCAAAGAGCAAAGAGACAGTACCTTTTCATTTTTGTCACCTCTTCTTTAAAATTATTGTTTAAAAAAACAAATTTGTCAAGGTAAAACTCGCTGGAGAAACTGTCCAGTGTAGGAAGAGGAACTTGCTTTAACCTGCTCCGGGGTGCCTCCTGCTATCACTTCACCCCCGCGTTCGCCTCCCTCAGGACCTAAATCAATTATCCAATCACAGGTCTTAATCACATCTAAGTTATGTTCAATGACAATTACTGTATTCCCACTGTCAACCAAGCGATGGAGAACATTTAAAAGTTTCTGAATATCAGCAAAATGTAATCCGGTAGTCGGTTCGTCAAGGATATAAACAGTTCTCCCGGTTGAGCGTTTACAAAGTTCAGTTGCTAATTTTACCCTTTGTGCTTCGCCGCCCGATAGAGTGGTTGCCGATTGTCCTAATTTAATATAGCCCAATCCGACATCATATAAAGTTTGTAAAACCCGTTTTATTTGTGGTATATTAGAAAAAAATTCTAACCCTTCTTCAACCGGCATTTCTAAGATCTCATATATATTTTTACCCTTGTAGTGAATCTGCAATGTTTCTTCATTAAATCTTCTCCCTTGACAGACATCACATTTAATATAAACCGCGGGTAAAAATTGCATCTCAATTTTAATTGTTCCATCACCCTGACAGGATTCACATCTACCACCCCGGACATTGAAAGAAAACCTCCCGGGTAAATAACCGCGCCGTTTTGCTTCTGGCAGTTGAGCGAAAAGTTGACGAATTGGGGTAAATGCACCGGTATAAGTTGCCGGATTGGAACGAGGTGTTCTGCCAATCGGACTCTGGTCAACTAAAATTACTTTATCAATGTGTTCTAAACCACGGATTGCTCGGTATTTTCCGGGTAATTCTTTTGCTTTATATAATTTTTGGGCTAATGCTTTATAAAGAATTTCGTAAATAAGCGTACTCTTACCTGAGCCGGAAACACCGGTCACACAAACAAATAGACCTAAAGGGATTTTCACATCAATATCTTTTAAATTGAACTGCCCTGCTCCAAGGACCTCCAAATATTTACCTTTTGGCTCCCGTCTCTTCTCCGGAACAGGTATCTTTAATCTTTTGCTCAGATATTGTGCCGTTAAAGAGCCCTCCGTTTTCAGTATTTCGTTTAATGTCCCACTGACAACCACTCCCCCGCCATGGATTCCTGCCCCCGGACCCAAATCAATTATCCAATCTGCACTGCGGATTGTTGCTTCATCATGCTCAACAACAATTACCGTATTCCCAAGGTCACGTAATTTTAGTAAAGTATTCAGCAACCTTTGGTTATCTCGTTGATGTAGTCCGATTGTCGGTTCATCAAGGATATAGAGGACACCCACTAATCCGGAACCAATTTGTGTCGCTAAATGGATCCTTTCCGCTTCACCGCCGGCTAAAGTTGAACTTTCCCGGTTTAAGGTTATGTAATCTAACCCTACATTGATTAAAAAATTTAACCGGGAAACGATTTCTTTCAATATTTGCCGAGCGATAGTTTTTTCTTTTTCGGTTAATTTCAGGTTTTGAAACAATCTGACCGCTTCTTCAATACTCATTTCAGTAATCTGGGCAATTGATTTACCAGCAATTTTTATGGACAACGATTCTTTTTTTAAACGTGCCCCGTTACAAACCGGGCAGGTGCGTGTCCGCATATACTTATTATAAATTTCTTCTTTAACAAAATCGGATTCGGTTTCCCGATAACGGCGCTCTAAATTGCTGATTACCCCTTCAAAATTACCATTTCCATAAAGCAGTGTTTTTTGTTGTTCTTTAGTTAATTCTTTAAATGGTGTGTCAAGAGAAAAATTATAATCCCGTGCCAAATCAGATAAAATGTCATAATAATAACTTGACCAAGAATATTTCCAGCGATGCCTTCTGGTAGTAATTGGATTAGCCCAGGGAACGAGGGCGCCTTCTTCAATGGACAAGTTTTTATTCGGAACAACTAAATCAGGGTCAATTTCTAATTTCGCTCCTAACCCATCGCATTCCGGACACGCTCCGTAAGGAGAATTAAATGAAAACATCCGTGGTGAAATTTCCGGTAAACTTATCCCACAGTTGACGCAGGCATGATGTTCACTAAAGAGCATAGAACGGAGAGCACGCTCGCCTTCGGCTCGCTTGAGCTCTTGGCTCTTTGCTCGGAGTTTACCCCGCACCTTTGCAAAGGTGCGGGGCTCTTTGCTCTTCGCTCCTTGCTCTTCGCTGATTACTTGTACTAATCCTTGACTCATCCTTAAGGCGGTTTCTACAGAGTCGGCTAAGCGTTCATGAATACCCGAACTAATTGTCAAACGGTCAACAACCAGTTCAATATTATGTTTTTTAAATTTCTTAAGATGTATTTCTTCCTCCAGTCCGTATATTTTATTGTCAACACGGACACGGACAAAACCTTCTTTACGCATCCGTTCAAAAAGCTCATGATATTCACCTTTTCTCCCTTTAACTAAAGGTGATAAAATTTGTATTTTTGTCCCCTCGGCTAACTTCAGTAGATTATCAATAATTTGTTGTGCTGACTGCGGTTTTATCTCCCGTCCACATTCCGGGCAATGAGGAATACCAATTCTTGCAAAAAGTAACCGCAAGTAATCATAAATTTCAGTAACTGTACCCACAGTTGAACGTGGATTATGAGAAGGTGCGCGCTGTTGAATAGCAATTGCTGGAGAAAGTCCTTCAATTAAGTCAACATCGGGTTTTTCCATCAATTCCAGAAATTGTCGTGCGTAAGCAGATAAACTCTCTACATACCTCCTTTGTCCTTCAGCATAAATTGTATCAAAAGCAAGGCTCGATTTACCCGAACCGGATAGACCGGTAATTACCACTAATTTGTTTCTTGGTATCTCCAAGTTGATATTTTTTAAGTTATGTTCCCTTGCTCCCCGAATAATTATCTTTTCCATTTAAATTCTGATTACAACGATTAAAAGTCAGATTACAGAGATTAAGGACTTTATCAAATCACCGTAATCGCCGTAATCAAGATTTATTAAAAATCTCCGTAATCAGACTCTACAAGGTAAGGGGATAGAATTTTAGTTGGTTTAACACGTACTCACGAATTTTTTGTGGTTTGGCCAAAGGACGGAGAAGTTCTTTATTTTTAATCAATGGCTGGAGTAAATTTTCATATTTACTTTTACAGTTACATATTTTTTCCGGTTGAGTTCCTTCGGGGACCATTGCCCGCAGGTAACAATCAGGACAACGATAAACACCCTTACCACCGGACATTTTCCCACGTTTAGCAATGGGTTTACCATCAATTTCCACAATATCCATTGCGAAATCCATCACCGGCGCATTGCTGATTGCTGTGCCAATACCGTAAGCATCAACTAAAGGATTAAGTTCAAAAATGCGTTTTTCGTCAATACCTCCAGAAACAAATAGTTTAACTTCTTTATACCCCCGTAAATCCAACTCCCAACGTATTTCTTTAAGTAATTGCGAAAAATTACCCCGTCTTGAAGCCGGTGTATCAAGCCGCACCGCAAATAAATTTTTACCCAATGCTTCGCTAACATTTATTGCTTCAAATTTTTCATCCAGAAATGTATCAATTAGAGCAATACGCTTAATTTTGGGTTCAATTACTTCATCAAATGCTTTCAGTGCTCTCACGGTATCCCCCAAAAGAAGAATTAATGCATGGGGCATTGTCCCGCTGGGTTCAATTCCGATAAGTTCCGCCGCTTTAATTGTTGCTACACCATCGCAACCACCGATATAGGCACTACGTTCAATCATTGGTGCTAAAATTGGATGCATTCTCCGTGCACCAAAACTAATAACCAATCTTTCACCGGCTGCTTTCTTACATCTTGCTGCTTTGGTAGTAATCCCTGACGCTTGACATAGTAAACCCAAAATTGCCGTTTCGTAGACCCCAAACTCAAGATAATCACCTTCAATGTCTAATACCGGTTCTTCAAGACCAAATACTGTCCCTTCGTCCATTGACCTTACTTTCATTTTTAAACCTTTCAATAATTCCACTGCTTCTTCAATCCCTGCAAGAACGCCCCAATTTTCAGGATAAGGGAAAGTTTTTACAATAAATTCTGCACGGACAATTTTATGGACTTTTTTTGCTTCTAAGATTTTTTTTGTCCGTTCAAAATATACATCTGTAACCTTACCCTTTTTTATTTCTTCCTCATTAGCATAATGAAACATTTT
>Ga0209314_10000346_pt1 | contig 20174 bp, 17 predicted proteins | sample I19B2metaG_FD_184146 | JGI IMG/M metagenome (GOLD analysis project Ga0209314, IMG submission 184146) | Lake sediment bacterial and archeal communities from Gulf of Boni, Indonesia to study Microbial Dark Matter (Phase II) - ​I19B2 metaG... | ecosystem: Environmental > Aquatic > Freshwater >... | reverse complement strand
AACATCCCTTTTCATCCTTAGAATAGTCAATGGCAAGTTTGTAGAAAGTTGGGGTCCTTTACTTTTACAAAAAACTCCTTAGACAAAGTAGCGTTGATGGCGGCGGATTGCCTCTGGACGCTGATTGCATCTCGATCCAACGTCGAATCGGAGGGGAGTCAAACATGCCAGACGCAGTGATGGTACTTCGACCTGCGAAAACACAGGACATTTTCAAGGGACAGCTTCGGATAAAAGACCTGGTTTTAGTGCCGGGTTTAAAGGATCACTGGTTTAATAATGGTCCACTCTGAGTCTGGTAACAAAGTTTGACCTTATGAAGAAGGAAATAGAGTGCAGCTGTTCGACTTGAAGCTTAAAGGCTTTGATCCTTAGTCTACAATTGATTATAATTTTTATAGTGAGGAAATCTTCAGCCGCGTTTTCCTCACTCCGACCGAACATGCCTCGGATACCCCGATGTTTTTGATATGTCATAAAAATCTAAGTCTGGAAGTTAAAAAGATAAATATTTCTTTTATCCGCTGTAGAAACCTCCAACTTTAAGTGTAGACAAAATAGTCGTCAACATTTCTAAAGTCTTTGATTTCCAAATTATCTGTTAAGCTTTATGCTTAGATTCTATAAATCGCTGGAACCTGTTTACCATTCCACCTTCGTGGGCTTGAAGAAACGTGCCTTGATTTGATTAGGTTTGCCGTTTCAGTTGAAGACTACTTTTTTATGTGTTTCCGCCGATTTTCTCGCTCCTAGAGCGACTTTTATAGCCATCAGCCCATCTTTCACCGTACATATATGCTTTTTTCCCGTTATTATGTTTTCAATGAAGTAGTTTATTTCATCGCTTATCCAAAGCTTAGGGGTTCGGAGTAGGTCTGGTATACTCGTATCTTCCTCGGTGAATATTTGTAGAGGAAGACTCATGGATGTATCCACCTTCATGCAGCCCTTCGTTCCGTATAAATGCATCCCTACGTTCAACGGGCTTGGGAAGGAGTTCGGTAAGAATCTGGAAACATCTATGGACGCGAAAGCCCCGGTTCTAAATTTTAAAAACATAGAAGCCGTATCCTCGGATTCCGCGTCATTGAACACAAAGTTTCCCGAGCGGCATTCAACCATCCTCACTTCAGAGTTAAAGTACCATCGGAAAAGGTCTATGAGGAAGACTCCTAAGTCTACTATAGCTCCGCCACTTTTCTCAGGGTCCCAGATCCATCCTTTACTTGAATTTGCCCTGTGCACCCACCATCCATGAGCCATGTAAGGCTTCCCGATGCTTCCAATCCTCTTCTTTACAGCGTTGAATCCTATGTGAAAGCGCTCCGAGAAGCCGACCATAACCCTTACCTCCCTGTTTTCCTCCGTCATATCCATTAAAATTTCAGCTTCTTTAACATCCAATGTTATGGGCTTCTCCACAAGTACATGGGCTCCCTTTTCAAGAGCCGCTTTCGCCATTCTGAAATGTGTATCCGGCGGAGTAGCTATGCTTAAAATCTGGATGTCTTTTTCCAAAAGCTCTGTAAAAGTGGTTGTGTACTCAACCTTTAAATCCTCCGCCATCTTCCTAGCGCTTTCTTCGTTTACATCCGCGATCCATTCCAGTTTTACACGCGGGTTGGATTTATATGCTAGCGCATGCATTTTCCCAACCCATCCAGCTCCTACCACGGCTGCCTTAAGCGTTTTCATATATCAACCCTCAAGGAAAATTTCGGTAGAGAAGGTGATTCATTTTCCTTCGACGTTATTAACTGTGCTTGAATAAAAGGATAGCGTCGCGGCTTCCCCACACACCGTTTAACAGTGACCTCGTCCCTAGCACACGAACATCACGCATCTGACCGGAGCCATACAGGTTTGCAAACGTCCCTTGTCTCATGAGGGTTGACTTCATACCTGACTCGCTGCGGTTTGCAACCTTCCAACCTCTGCCCGCGCTTATGACACTTATACCGCACGTAACCTTTAGAGGGCTTTCGGGCGTAGACCTTATACTGCCAGTGGTAAAAGTTTGGGTTTGTGTGCATTATACCATGATGCGTCCGTCGAGTTTAAACCTGTGAATTGTTTGGATTTGGGTTTGGAATGAAACTTTTACTGATGAATGAAGACTTCATAGACCTTAGGCTACTTAATAGCGTCCTTCACTGAACTAAGGAGATTAACTTGGCGTTCAGCAACCATTCCGGGGATAAGGGCACTCAACTATTGTAAAACACTGATGACCTATAAGTGGAGGATGTGAGGGAAATCGCTGAGCCTTTTCTGGCGGATGGTGTCTGAAAGCATCCTACTCTCGTTTATCCAGGTCTCAAGCCTGATGCTGAATCGGCTGGCTATTCTCTGCAAAGCCTGTTCCAAGGTGTTGAATTTAAGCGGGGGTTGTCTGAGGGCGTTCCTCACGTTTTCCCTCACCTGCCATACGCCTACGGGCATGATGTAGCCTGGATGGGCTTCCCGGAGTACGAGGACTGAGGCCTGCCTCCTCTCCGCCGTGAGGTGTTCAGCCACAGCCAGCCTCGCGGCGTAGTAGCATCCCCCCATACTCGCGTACCGCGTTCTTCCCTCCAAGCCTTCGTAGTCCCCGAAGAAAACGATGTTGCGGGTGTTTGGGTTCCAGAGGGTGTTCGGGTACCAGGCTTCGATGGCTTCGTAGCTCCACGCAGCGGGGATCATAAGAACCTCGAAGCGGTTGTCGAGGTAGTTAGACTCATAGACTCTATACTCGTTGATGAATGGGTATGTCTTCACACTTTCCATAAGGGTTTTAGATACGATGCTGTCCACGGCTGTGATACTCCAGCGGGTGGGCACAAACCTTCTGTTCCCCTTTAAACCGAAGGCTCCCACGCTGAAAGCCCGCTGAATCCTTGAAACGTAAACCCCGTCTTCGTAGAGATTTGAAACCGCTTCAGCAGCCTTCAAGTCATCGTCCCCGTAGGCTCTCTCAATCTTCTGGTCCCAACGCGTGTTCCCAGCCTTCATAGCCTTCACAGTGGCTGAAGGACCGAAGGGTTGAACCTCATCGTTGAGACGCATGAAATGCCTAGGCTCCTTATCAAAGGTAAGCTCAAGCTCCACAGGGTTAGAGGCTAGGGCTAACTCCCGCGTAGCGTCAAGAAGCCTACCACCAGCCTCAACGTTTTTCACATGCACCCTCAGCTTACCCCTGACGAGCAGGGACCTGAAGCCAGCGATCTCGTCGATGGATTTGCCGAACCAGAGCTCAGGGAGGTCTAGGACGCTTGTGTCCCCGTGCATCGGCGGGGTTAAAGGACCTGCGAGGACGTAGGGATAACCTATACGCCCGATGAACACCCCTGGAGGGGAAGCCCCCTCGAGGTCAACCCCTCGAATCTGCGGGGCTACCTTGAAATAAGACGCAAGCCTCACAACGATAGGGCATCTAACCTTCCCACAGAGCATCCGCGCACCCTTACAGGCAACGCATAACCCGCCGTCGGGGGCGCTGAAGCTTGGATAAGCCGCTCGGAGCGAATCAACATGGTAGTTAAGGTCTGAGACAACCCCCGGGTCCTCGATAAGCCTAGTCAACTCAAGCCCAAACTCTGAATAGTCTAAAACCCTTGGCTTACGCGGCTGCGAGGAAACAAGCTTCCTAATCGGCATACGTAGTCATGAAGCCATTCCCAAAATTTATCTCTATCGATGCAGAACCCGACTGATATAGGGTTGAGGCTTTTCCTCCTCATCATGAGGCGATACTGTTAAACACGCGGCTTAACGCTGTTGAGCGAGGAGACGCCGGATACACTTCAGAGGACTTGTAATGGCTGTTGGGCAAGACGATGGGAATAAATCTGCGGTGGTCCATCCTTAAGTCAGACGCTAAGGAGCTGAAAGCCACGTGTTAACGGTGGTAGGCTGTCAACCCCACCGTATCCGTGGCGCCGATGAACCCGGGTCCACCTGCGGCGACGTAGCCATGGCTGCAGCCAGAGGGTTCCGGGCTGACCCAGAAGGCGTAAAGTAGCCCGTTCCTCAGATAGAAGCGGAACCTAACCCGCTTCCCCACTAGCGTGGAGAGGTCGCTGCCATCCTCCCAGCGTACCGCTTGAAGCGTCTTATCGGAGTAAATGGGGATACACTGAGCATGCGTGAATGGAGCGATCACCTGCCCGTTTTCTCTGAGAACCTCAACGCGTAGCTCCCCTTGGTCAGCGTCCACGTTGACGAAAAGATACTTCCCGCGAAAGCGCACCGGCCGCGTAGTGAGTATGCCCCCTGCTTCCCCTGCGTCCATGGAGGTAAACCCGTCACGCCGAAGCGTAGCCAGCCCCGTACTGCACACCCCGGAGTGAGGTGTGCCGGGGACACCCGCTCGCCCACTGACGTAGAAGTAGAGTTTATCTCCTACCACTAAACAGCAGCCGCCAGCGGATTGGACGTTACCCCAATTCCAGTCTCCGTAGCGTTCGGAGACAGGTATGAAAGCGCGCCTGTAAGGGCGGTCCCAGTGAAACCCGTCGCGGCTGAAGCCCACGAGCACCTCGTTCGGCTTCGGTCGATTACTTGGCTGCCCACGCCAGATGCTGAACAAGCCGAGGAGCACGCTCTCATAAGCCACTGCGTCTAGGTTGTATAGTTGCGGTTGAACATTCAAGTCAGCGCGGGAAGGGTCGAGGCGGTCTGCCCCAACCCATAGAGGAGGCTCATCAGCTTTCCACTGGGCGCCCGCGATCACATCTGGGTTCTCCCAGTAGCGCCGGATGCGCCCAAGCGTAGAGTCACCGGCTCGAAGGCTATATACCCACACTTTGCGGAACGGATTGTAAAAGACCGTCGTTCTATCCCCGCAAAGTCCACTGCGGGTGACAACATCACTCCAGTGAATGCCGTCCGCCGAGAAGTGGATGGAGAGTGCCCACCCGTTATTCTCAACGGCGATAAACATTTTAAAGCGTCGCCGCGGGTCTTTCTCCTCGAGGTCCAGCCACACCGTTGAGGAATCCCTTCCAGGACAAACGTGGACGATGTTGGTTCCCGTTCGCACATCGAGGATAGGCTTCTCCCATTGGATGCCGTCATGGGATGTGGCGTAGCACGTGAAGCCCCAGCTCATATACCACATCTTGAAAAGGCGGTCCCCGGGGTCATACCAGACACCGTCGCTGAAGACCATCGCCATGGGACTCAAGCGTTCCTCCTCTTGCTCCCACAGCCGGTCTGGTTTGAGAACTGGATTATCCGGATGATACTCCGCCGCGTGGAATGTCCGCCGTAATGTAGTCTCCTCGATGAGGTAATCATCTACGAAGAGTTGGCGTCCGACGTCGATCGGAATGACCTCTGGGGGAGAGACGAGATAGGGTGGCGTCACCGGCTTCAATGTGAGAGCTTGAACTCGTGGCGACCAGGGGAATGGCAGGCGGATGCCATTATCAAGCGTCTCACCCACCCGCGCCTCACAACCTTCTCCGCGCTGAGATGGCTTGCATTTCATAATAAACACCAGGTAATTTAGATCCCAACCCAATCCATGAATGTGTGGGTAAAAGTTCAAAAATCTTTCTGCGAGATAGCATCCTAGGTGGGGGCTAGGGACATCCCCTTCAGACGGAAGATGGTCTAGGCGATGAAATGTGAACCGCCGAAGTTGATGATTCCGCCTTGACTGGAATGCCCACAGTACGTGCCCTTATCCCTACAGAGCTTAATGTGACGGACATCCTCAACCACCATACGACCAGAGTGTATCCCAGACCTTAACCTCCCCGTGAACGGATTCTCAGCTCCGCATATATCTCCATCCATCCAAGGACGGTGAAGAAAGCCTACATGTTCAAAGGGGCTTCTTCGGAAACGCTCCACTCGCTTTGGCGAAGTTACACTCATCACGTTAATGTTGTCTCAACCTTCAATAGTTACCCTTCGAGGTCGCGTTTGAAGGGATGGATACTTGCCCACTACTCGGTCACCCGTTTAACTTTACAGGATAGGACCTTCCACGTGCCCCTTGAAGTCTCACTGCAGATTTAAACGCCTATCTGAATAACAATTTGGGAGTCTACCCTTAAGGTGTGGTGGTATGGTGAGAGGGCATTCAACGCGTAGAATCGCCACGGCAACCCTATTCGGTGTTTTTGTGTTCGTATCTAAAATCGTTATCCCAACCCCGATTGATAAGATGTTTGTCGCTCCTCAAGCCCTTTTCCTAGCTTTAAGCTCCCTGCTGATTAGACCTTTGGGTGCAACGTATGTAGCGACGGTCGCAGGTTTCTTATCAGCTGTATGGAGAGCGCCTTTCGCCCCCTTCACTATAGCCTTCGCCTCAACCTATGGGCTGCTAGTGGACGCCTTCTGCCACATCTTCAAGGTGAGGGGTTCAAAGGGTGGTATGAAGACCCGCAGGTTAGTAGGCGCCACAACGTTGAGCACCGCGATAGTTGGGCTGTTAAGCTACTATGTCACGGTCTTCGCGTTCACACTGTTACCGAGTAACCCCGTCTTAGAGCTTGCCATACTCGTCGTAGGCGTACTAAACGGGGTTATAGCCGGATACACGGCTTCCCTTGTGTGGACTAGAACTATAAAACGCATCGTGATGGAATAAACTGAAGTTAACGGTGTGGCGTTGTCTCGCTGTGCGTCTCCATAGCCGCTTAGTCTTTCGTAAGACCGTCTAAAGGTATAGGAAGAATACCGTTGCAGGATGGGGGTAAACCCGAATCCATACCTTTCAGCGGCGCTCGCTAAGCCACTCCTTATAGGTATGGGCATAGCCTATAGTTAGGGCTAGGTTTTGTAACGTTTTAAGTGAGGGCTTTAAAACTGGATTCGACGAGGTTAACGTAGGTTTCCCTGAACTTTCTACGGATTTTACTCCACTGCTCCCGGGCTTCTAGGATGCGTCCTTCGCTGAGGCTTTTACATATGAGGCTGAGGTCGCTGATGAAGATGCCGATGTTACCCTTTACACAGGCTTCCTGAGCCTTCCCAGCTAACGTAGAAGCCTTATCTAATTTCCTCACGGAGACCACCATGAAGCCGCAGACGTTGTAGTACCATGCAGCTTCGTAGTATCCCTCGCCTTGGAAGTAGTTGTCAGCGGCTTTTTCATAGGCTTCCACAGCCCTCTCATACCACTCTATACGCCTGTAGCAGTCGCCGGCGTCACGGTACAATCCACCAGCTAACATGGTTTTTCCCTCCTTCACCGCGATCTCAGCTGCTCTCCCATAGCATTTCCCAGCGTCCACATAGTTGTCTCGAGCTCTGAAGTAATCACCTACATGTTTAAGGTCCTGGGCTTGCCCCTTGAAGTCGACGAAATCCGCCTCAACGAGGGCGCTGTAGTACTTCTGAACGAGGCCGTCGTAACCCTCAGCTGCCGATGTATCCCCGACTTCGCGGAGGTAGTTCACCACGGATCGGTAGAGTGAAGAAGCCTTCATCCGCTCGTTTACTGTCCAAAACGCCTCAGCCGCCTTCAAGTAGCATGCACAGGCTTTTCCCGCGAACACCTTGAAACCATCTTGTTCTCCTATGAGCCATAAATGGTCAGCTACGCGTCTAAGATACGTCGCCGCGGCTTCATAATCACCAACCGCGGCGGCTGAATCCGCTGCCTTAACCCATTTAAGATGCTCCCTTTCACGTTGAGCCATGCCCTCTAAGCCCCGTGGAAGTCTAGGAAAGTTTCTTAAACGTTTCCTCGAGAAACCTCCTTCCGAGTGTGAGGGCTTCCTCACCCTTACTGGTTACGCCGTAATACTTCCGGCTTGGCTTCCCAAGGGGTGAAACCCTTTCAACCTCCTTGATCAAGTCTTCACCAACCATCTTGTATAGGACGATGTAAACCGTGATCATGGCTACGTGGACATCAAACCTTTCCATCAACGCCTTCTTCATCTCGTAGGCGTACATGGGTTTCTCCGCGAGCATTCTAAGGATGTAGATCCAAAGGTTCTCAACCGTAAGCTTCTTCACAAGTCGGTTGAAAGCCAAGGAATGTTCCCGTCCTAGGCTAGGTCAAACCCCCTAGAACCCGCGGAGGAGAATGGGCTACCTGAAACCTCTCCTCTCCTGCTTCGACCTTACTTTAACAACTCTGTGGTAGATAGCGCATGAAACACAGTAGTTTCGCACAACCTGCTGTGACCCTAGGTAAGCCCCCTTAGCCCGCAGCTCCTTGGCCAACTGGGGGTCAACGAAGGATAAACGCGTAGTCACTCTCTTCACCTTATCCCTTGGAACGAGGCTTCCACAGGCACTGCATTGAACAAGCTCACTCCGTCCTTTACCCCCTTTACCCCGACCCCTCGACTTCCGCTTCTGAGGCATCGCACTCCACCGTATCTTATAGGCTCAATATATCTTACAGGTGTAAAAAGCTTGCGATTACATCCAGCCCTGGTCAGGAGGTGCTTAACCTAGGTTTTGGAGGTCACGCCTCATCGTTGTGATAGGCGTGTTTCCATCCTCCGTGACGAGAACCTCGTCCTCTACGTTGACGGAGCCGACGCCCATGATCCTCAAAGCTATCTCGATGGCTATAACCATCCCCGGCTCAACGGTCGCCGAGTTACCAGATGACAGAAAAGGGGGCTCGTGCACATCGATCCCAACACCGTGCCCGACAATGGATAGAAGCGGCGTGTAACCCTCTTTCTTAAGGATGTTCACCGCGACGCTGTGAAGGTCTGAGCACTTAACACCGGGCTTCACAGCTTTAGCCGTAGCCTTATTTGCCTTCACAACAGCCGCGTGCGCCCTCACCAATTCCCCGCTGGGCGTGCCGAAAACCGCCACTCTGGACATGTCGCAGAGATAATATCGGTAAACACCGCCTACATCCAGCCTGACCGCATCCCCCCTCTTCAACCGCGTCTCAGCGGTCGGCATGACAACGGTGGCGCCCTTGGCGCCGAAAGCCACATGAGCCCACTCGAAAACCGCGTCTTCCTCACTCAACGCCACCTTAATGATTTTCAGAAGTTCAAGCTCAGTCATGTCTTCCCACACTGAGTCGAACGCCTTCTGAACAGCCTTCTCCGTGGCTTCAGCCGCCTTCCTTAATCGTCTAACCTCTTCAGGTGACTTGACCATCCTTAACTGCCAGAGAACGGGTGTAGCGTCCCTGAACACGGCTTTAGGTAAAGCCTTCCTCAGTCCTTCGATGAGCCTCATGGAAAGGTATTCGGATTCAACCCCGATCACAGCGTTATCTAAGCCTCTCTCCTTTAAAGCCTCAGCGACGCATTCAACCGGGCTTACAGCGGTTCTCTCCACACGCTTCCCCTGGATTATGAAGGGAACTCCCCAGACGCGGACGTCCTTTATCCAGGGCTTCTGGGGGAATATATCCTCGTTCTCTGTGGAGGCAACGATGAAGGGCTCCTTATCCTTCTCGCTGGGAAAAGCGGCGAACATGGTTACAGGCTGCCCGTCAACCTGATACCGCATGAAATCCGCCGACCCGGAACCTATGTGATGCCAGTACCCGGTTATGTACCCAATGTTCTGCCTAGTCGAAGCTAGGATTACGTTGATACCCGCGTTGTGCATTAATTTAGAAGCCCTTTCCACGTTAAACGTCAAGCCGCATCAGCCTCCATCGATGATTCAGCTTTCACATCGTAACTAATACTAAAAAGATAAGACTTATCATAGAATGGTTTAGGGCACTCTCACTCAAGCACAACTATGCAGTAAACGTGTAAACTGGGTACTTTAACACGCAGCCGTCGATCGGTCCATTCGGCTTTAATGGGGTGACATCCCGCATCGTTTCCCCCGGTGACCAAGGAAACCTCTGCGAACGGTTTCATCCTCTCCACGTCGAAGTCTAATGTCACGTTAAAGCTTGGAATATTATCACCTGGAGCTAAGTAGGAAGGTGTACCCACGTAATGGTTGATTAGGTGTGTGACATATCTATTGCCTTGGCGGTTGAGGACGACCTCCACACCTGGAGGAGCATCGGTCTGTATCAAGTCCTCAGGAGCCAGAAGCCGCACGATGTTCGCCGCGAGCTTTTTCCACCAAGTCTTCACGACTCCGCCGTATTCAGTTGCCTTCTCCGCGATGTCCCGTCCTATGGGGAAGGCTATGTAAACGCATCTTCCCTTCCCGTACCTGTTGAGGCCTACGAGGACGCTTTCGGTTACTTCACCCGGCGGGTTTGCGGGACCGCCCCAGAGAATTCTCACCTCAGCCGTCTGCTCCGCCATCGGATTGACGAGTGAAGCAAGCTTCTCAGCTCCTCTCTCCCTCGTCTCTACGGCTAGGCTGTTAAAGACCATGGGCTGTGCTGGAATACCGTCGGAGATACGTTTATCCAAGACAGCGTAGGCACCTGAATACCTTGAAAACCCGGCGAAGTCCAATCCCATAACATCCGATAAGGTGAAATTAGGAAGTTGCTTCCCATGTGCGTCGTAGAGGGAAGTGCGGTAGGTTAGGATGACGTTTCCCCCGTCCTTAACATAATCTCTTACAAGCTCAATCTGCCTAGGGTTAGGAAGATACTGGTCCGGGATCACCACGAGCCTATACCTGCTAAGTCCCTCTGAACCGTCTGTGAACTTGAACTGGTAATGCTCCTCCGTAAGAACCTCGTTGAAGCCTATGAGCGCGCTGAGTCCACCCATAACGGATGGGTCTGTAGGAGCCCAAGGCGCTTTTTCACCGTAAAGGATGGCTACCTCCGCTGGGCTTTCCACATCCCTCAGGTACTTCTCCCTAGCCTCGATGTAACCGTAAAGCTCTTCCAAAGCCTTCAGCTGTCCTTCCTCCCAAGAGCCGTCGGGGTAAGGGTTAAGTCCTATATTCGGTGAAGCCGCATGCGCAACGGCTATGGAGGATTCGAGGATGAGTAGGTTTAGGGGTTTGGTATCCCATGAACTCCACCCTGAAAGCGAGCCTGCGGTGTGCATCTGATAAGGTTTACCCCTAGACCTCAGATACCTGCATGTGAAGCCCTGGCGGAGGTAGTCCGGTGGATGCGCTTCAGCTGAGAGGAAGTCTACGAGTTCAGAGACCTCGGGGCTGTACCCTACACCGCACCAGTTAAAGGATAGGAGAGCCTCAGGTCTTCTACCTTTCAACAGTTTTCTCACATCTCTTAGGAAGGAAGCATTCGCTTCCTTATGGAACTCCTGCACCTCATCTATGAGACTGTCCCTAAAGCTCTCAGGCAGGTCTATACCGTATTTTTTCCTAAACTCTACTCTACAGTTATGGCAGTAGCATGTGGGCATTGGAAACCTATGGGATACATCAGCGTACGCTGGAGGAAACCTAATCCAGAAGAAACCGAAGATGTCCAGCCAGAGCCCATCAACATCGTAACCCACGACCTCCTGGATCTGCTCAAGCATGTATCTCCTGTAACCTGAGTTGAAGCACATCCATGTGAAGAGATCCCGGGTTTTAACCTGTCTCCCATCTAGATCCCTGCAGGTCCAGTCGGGATGCTGCGCAGCCGCGTAGTTATCGTATCCCACGCTGTAGTAGGCAACTACCTGTATGCCTTTGGCATGAGCCTTCTCAACCATCTCACCTAAGACATCTATGGGATACCGTGGACCAACGTGGGCGTTGTAGTAGCAGAAGCCGTGGTGGTCTTTTGCGTAAAGCTCGAAGGAGGATATACGCGCCCCCTTCATCCTTTCAACCATCTTCACCGCGTTGAAGCTTCCCCCTCGGTTCGGAACCCAGCTGGGAGAAACGTAGAGGACGTGAACCTTCCGGAAGGCGTCTTTAAACCAGCTCAACGATTCACCTCAAACAATCAACTATACATGCCGAAACATCAGTCTGTTTCCATAAAAGCGTTTCATCTTTTCCCCGCATCCCCAGCCTTGATGAGTGGCTATGCCATAACAGGACCTACGCCATCGAGGGCTAGGTCGTTAAAGTGATATTAATCTAGTCCATCTGCTTGTTAAAGCTCAGCCTTAAACTTACGTAACCCTCTCGCTCTAAGCCTTGCGATAACGATGTCAGGCTTATTACTGCCTATGGCATCAACTCCTAAATCCACCATAAGGTCTACATCCTCCGCTTCATCGATGTTCCAAACAGACACTTTCAAGCCGCCTCTATGAACATCCTCCACCAACGCCCTGTCTATAGCCTCGTAGTTAATGTGCAACCCATCCGCCCTAGCTTCCTTCACAACGGCTACTGGGTCAATGGGTCTGCCTACTATGAGGACGCCTGTCTGTAAGCTTGGATTCAACTCCTTCACTCTCTTAACCCTGGTGTGATCGAAGGACGTGAAAACAACCTGTCTCTCCACCCTGTTCCCCTCCACTAATCTCACAGCGGGCTCCTCGGTTCCTACGCCTTTCAGCTCAATCTGCAAAACCGCCTTATCCTTCAAATAGTCGATGGCTTCCTGTAAAGTCGGGATCCTCTCACCCATCCCGGCGTCGAGCTTCCTAAGCTCATCTAGGGTAAGACTGCCAACGTCACCCCGCCCGTTCGTTGTCCTATCCACCTTCACATCGTGGATGACGACTAGGTACCCGTCACGGCTCAGGTGAACGTCGAACTCCACGTTGTCAACACCGATCTCTAAAGCTTTCCTGAAAGACCGCAGGGTATTCTCAGGTTCATAACCAGCCGCGCCTCTATGACCTGTAACCTCAACCATAAGCTAAAGGAAAACATGTGGAGGTTATATCTCTTTACCCACCCTGCCTAAGCCCTCCGTTAAAACGGACATAAGGCTGCGGGACAATGGGCTACTTACATGAAGGCGCATGTAAATGTATAGGGTTTAAGTCCTATGTAGCTCATGCTTAGACGAAATAGAGATAAGGTTTTCCATAGATTATTAATAGGATAGTCTTCTTATGAGTAAAGGGCCAAGCTGTCTTACAGTTGTAGGGCACTGCACAATCGACCACATATACGTGAAAGACGCGCCTTACAGACCTACCCTCGGCGGTCCACCAACCTACGTTTCCCTGTCGGCTAAAAGGCTTGGCTTGGAACCCACGGTTATCAGCAAGGTTGGAGCAGATTTTCCAGATGAATACGTGGTCTGGCTTTCAAAAATGGGCGTCGACTTAGCTGGGCTTCGGAAAGTTAAGGAAGCTAAAACTACAAGTTTCATCCTCAAGTACACGGATGGGGAAAGGGTGCTTCGGCTGAAAAATCGCTGCGCACCCATACTGCCGCAGGATATCCCCAAAGGGCTCCACGCCGATATCATCCATCTGGGACCCGTCGCCGGGGAGGTTCCTCATGAAACAGTAGCTGCACTCTCAGAGGTTTCTAGGCGACTCTCCATGGATCCTCAAGGCTACCTTAGGAGCTTTGGGAAGGATGGGTCTGTGACAGCGGTTAGGGGTTTAGACTTAGGGCTTCTAAGGTTTGTGGAGGTATTCAAGGCATCTGAGAGGGAAATAACCTTGACGACTGGGGTTGAAGACGTTTGGAAAGCCTGCGAATCCATAATTGACTATGGTCCGGAGGTTGTAATCGCGACACGTGGAGCGAATGAGATCTTCGTCCTAGGTATAGGTAGGAGATACGTAGTTCCCGTATATAAGCCAAAGAAGGTTACAGACCCAACGGGGGCTGGGGACGCCTTTATCGGAGGCTTCCTATCCGAATACCTTCGCAGCCATGACTTGGCTTGGTGCGCCGCGGTTGGAGCCGCCTCATCTTCCTTCGTTGTTGAGGGTTACGGTCCAACCTCTTTCGGGAGTAGGGAAGAGGTTAATCTACGGGCTGAGTCCCTATATAGCATGGTTAGAACCCTTCAGTAGCCGTTTTTATGGGAACGCTCCGCGTTTTTTCAGCATAGGCGAATTATCAAGTTCTTACCATAAACGTGCTGTTTTCAACCACATGCTTTAAAGAAAGTCTTTCCCCCTTTTTCCACCATTTATCACTTTTATGACATGTGCGTCATCGGATTACCTCAAAATATTATCCTTTACACAATCCTTGATGTGGAAATTAATAACGCCATTATGAAAAGTCTTAAATAGATTTTAATGCGAACTCTTAGATAAAGGAAAAAGGGGATAGGTTTGGTTCGAATTCTACCAGGTGTGGAAATACAAGTAGTGAAGGAGATCGTGCCGCAGCAGCTTCATCCATCTGGGATCGTAGGGTTAGTCGGAACCGCTGAGAAAGGTCCGGCTTTGATGGCGACGCCTGTAACAAGCTATAGGGAGTACCAGGAGAAGTTCGGCGCTGATACGAACTACAGTTTAACGAAAGAGGCTAGGCAGTGTTTCCTAAACGGGGTTTTCGAGGTTTTCGCCACCCGCATCGAAGCTGTCGGATCGACAAGCGCGTCTTGTGTTTTAAACGACGCAGACGGTGCAGAGGCTGTTAAACTGTTAGCCAGAATCCCTGGGGAGGCGGGGAACAATCTTCGATACCATGTGGCCGCGGGGTTCACAGAGGGCACCGTAGCCGTTCAGATAACTAACGGCGTGAAGTTCGAGGTCTTCGACAACCTCACCATGGATAAGGCGAGCGACATGTACCTAGTTAACCGTTTGAACACGCTTTCGAAGATGGTCTCCGCGGAGGATCTGACGAAGAAGGGTAAGAAGGAAGGCGTTAAGAACCCTACTCCAACCGAGGGAACCCTAGCAGGGGGTTTAACCGCTAAACCCGAGTTGAAGGACTACGAGGCGGCTTTACAGGCTTTGGAGATGGAGGACGACGTCGACCTCGTCATGGCCTGCGATTCATGGGACCCCAAGGTACACGCGTTAGTGGACGCCCACTGTATGAACATGAGTAAGGATGCTAAGAACAGGATAGGTATCGGAACGGTGGCTCCGGGAGAGAAGATCGCGGATATAGTTAAGAGAACGGAGGTTCTTGCCAGCGACAGGTTCGTGGTCGTGGCGCCCTACGGCGTCGCCGGCTCAGTAGCCGGGTTAATCGCCAGACTGAACTACTACGAGTCGCCAACGTTTAAGACCTTAACGGGTTTAGCTGAGCTTGAGAAGAGGTATACGCCCTCGGAGTTGATGGAGTTACTGAAGGCAGGTATACTGGCGCTTGAGGCCCGCCGTGGAAGGGGCATCATCATAGAGAAGGGGATCTCAACGAGTAAGGAGCAGATCAGCGTGACAAGGGTTGCGGATCACGCTGTGCGCGGGGTAAAGAACGTGGCTGAAAACTTCATAGGTACACTGAACACACCGGGGGGACGTGTGGCGCTTAGGCAGAAGCTCACGGAGTTCCTCATGACGATGGAAAGGGAGGAGGCTATAGTTCCAAGCGTTGACTTAAAGCAGCCGCCCTTCCTCGTAGACGTGTACTCATCCGAGCTGGACTTCGCCCAGGGAATCGTGAGAGTCGACATCGCCGTTAGACCCGTGCGGGCTATGGACTACATATACGCGACTATAACGGTGCAAGCATGATAGGAGGTGAATGAAAGATGGCAGTGATGATCTCGGCAAACGTGAGCAACGTTAAATGCGACGGAGAGTTGATAAGGGGCCTTCAATCAATCGAGTATAAGATTGTGCGAAACCGTCAGAACATCCACAACATCGGCATCGATGAGCGGATAGGCGTAGACTACGGACCCATGTTTGTAACCGGGTCCCTCAGGGTGAGGTCTACGTACCCCAAGTTCGACACCATGCTCCTCTCCGGTGTTGCAAGCGTTAAACACTTCCAGCTCGTCGTAGAGTTCAAGAAGTTGGACCAATCGATCAAGACCCTAGCCTTCGACGAATGTTTCCTAGAGGGGAAGACGCTCGCTCTAGACGCCAACGGCGTGGCCGTAAGCGACTACCTGTTCACGTCGACAAGAGTTAGGGAGGAGTAGCTGTAGGCGATGCCGCGGCTTACTAAGGAGGCAATCCTCGAAGGCGCGCGGATAAGGAACACGTTAACAGTGAAGGAATACGGCGCCGACGTGGTTATACGCCCCCTGACAGACGGGGAGCTATCGAAGATCTTCTCAGTCATAGGCACCGTGCCCCTGAAGGAAGATGGGACACCAGACCTTAGCAAGGTGGATGTATCCAAGAACTTTGAAGCCTTACGGATGGCTGCTTCCATAGGCCTTGAAGACCCGAAGCTGACCGTGGAAGAGGTTGCGGGTATGAAGTTCGGTGTCCCTGAATACATAGGCATGAAAGTGCTTGAGTTAAGCGGGGTCACGGGCGCTGAGGGGGTTAAAAAAAAAGGCTAGAAGTCGAGGAGTTCGTTAAGAGCCCAGAGGGGCTCGAGTTGGCATCCCTATGCCTCGACTGCGGTTATAAACTCGCTGAACACCCACGCGACCTGACAAGGGATCAGATCCTCTTCCTCACCGCGGCTTTAGCTAACAGACTGCAGCAGTTAGAGGCATCGAGGTTGGCTGCGGAGGGTACGACGAGGATCGTTGTAACAGAGGAGGAGTAGAAGCGTTAGGGCATCTATGCGGCGAATGAGAAATGGTCAGATTCATGGAGAAAACCCTAGCAGTTGCTAAGCAGAGTGAAGAAATCCTAAACAAACTTGTAAAGCTAAGCCTAGACGTTTCAGCACGCATCGCGTCCATCGCCTCCCTCTTCCCCTCAGTCCTAGCTGCATTGGTAAGAGTTGTTCAAGATACCTTAAGCTATGGGGGACGCCTCCATGAGGCTTCCTTAACCCGGATCAGCCTCCCAGCTCCAAGCCTGTGGCAGAGAGCGGCTGCACCTACCGTAGAGGAGTTCCTCTCACCAGAGGTTCAGGGAATCAACGCTTCCTTCCTCCTTAACGTGACGGCGGCTCGGATAGCCGCGGCTGAGGTTGCTAAAAGAGTCGCGTCACGAGCTCCACACCCTGCTACCCCTGAAATTCCCTCAGCAGAAGCATTTGCAGACGCTTTTACTGGGTTACAGCGGACATCAGAAGCCGCGTTGACCCCAGCTGTTCAGGGAATTACCTCAGCTTTCCAACAGTATACGCAACGGACAGTAATCCCTGAGGTAGTGACGCATCAGACCTTAGCCGCCGCAGCTCTACCCTCGATGCCCGTCGCTCAGCTTGAGAGGGAGGTCACCGAGGTGGGAAGGCTCGCAGAGGAGCTGAGGGAAACAGCTTTAAGCTTTCAAGTCTTTGGCTTTCCAACAACAGCTCCGCCTACAACACCTCAGGTTAGCCTCCCACAGGCGATGAAAGCTGAGGTTCCACCCGAGTGGCTGTCTCTACCAGTTTTAAGCGCTTTATCGCGTGGGGAGGGTCTTCCAAGCGCAGCTTTGGAGAGGGCTTTACCACCATACGCAATACCTTCCCTTCAGCTGCAGACCCGTGTTTCTGAGTCGATTGGAGCCGCTGCTGCGTTACCGAGGTTGACTTTAGAGCCTTGGGCTCCATTTTTCAGGAGAATCCTCGCTTTCCTCTCTGTTTCACCAATTTCAGCATTGACTCCCTTTAAACCCTTCCCAGCAGCTGTAGGAATAGGTCTGCCTGTAAGCCCACCTGTTCACACATGGATTGGATGGGAGGGACTCCCATCTGACTTTTTCGATAGGCTTCTGTCCAAAACACCGTTTGCTCAGTTTCAACCTGAGGCTTGGAGGCTTCCTACTTTAGGCTACTCTAAGCCCCTCGTAGACTACCTTAGACAAATGACGACTTTAGGTTATCCAAGCCAAGTGGACCGTGTTGCAGCGGAGTTTCTAACCCCTCTAACCATGTGGTCCCAGGGAGTTCCTTGGTTTACAGGCGCCCCCTCCCTTAAACCTACACCTTCACCTATTCTCTCAGCTATGCCCGCCTTACCCTCAATTCTTCAAAGATTAATCGCGGAAGCCTATACGCCACCCCTGCCCACACCTTTATTCAGGGAATGGCTCAGCCCCATCTCAGCGTTCCCAAGAGCAGGTTTGGAGGCAACCCACGCGTTAGCTACTCATGTAGCATCCTTATTGGCTAGTTTAGGGTATCTCGGCGTAGCGGCGGGTCTATGGCGTATCGGGGCTGTGTCCTTCGCACCTCCTTCAGCTGTCACTCCCTCCATTACGGAGCCCAGTCAAGTATATCCTGAGGTAAGTGTAGCCTTGGAAGCTGTCACAGGGTTAACGAAGGCAGCTGTTGGGAAAGTGCCTTCACCAGGTGAAGTACCGGGTTTAGAAAAGTTCATAGTTGAAACCACTCTCGCCCTGCTCGGGAGAAGGCTGGGGGAGAAGGAACCCTGGGCGTTGCTATCTCTCCCCCTATTCAATGCTTTATCGCGTGGGGAGGGGCTTCCAAGCATAGCTTTTGTAAGGGCTTTACCTAGAATCGCACAGGCTCCTCTGGAAATAGAGACTGGTGGCGCGGTATGGCAGCGCGTTAGCTCCCTGCTCATCGGGGTCACTGGTTTAGCGTTACGCTACGCGCCTCCACGGGATATGCAGGTGATGCGATCATCCTATGGTGGAGCCTTGGCTGGTTTAGGTGTGTTCCCCGCCATGAGGGAGACTATGGTGGGTAGAGTCTCCCCTGTGGGTTATGAGGCTTTAAGAGCCGTTGAACCCTTTATGCCACGTGCCATGCCGAGTAAGTTAGCGTTACCAGCTGCGCAGAGGCTTCCTGAGCCTACGGTTCAGAACACCTTTAATCTAACTGTATCAGCTGAGTCGGAGGAGGACTTGAGGGACTTGGAAAGGAAGATCGCGAGAATCCTCACTGAGCAGATACGTAGGTACTATGGGTTGGGTTGATGTCTATGGCGGCTGCGTTGATGCAGATGAAGCTGGACGACCTTGATTTGATTAAACGCGTCGAGAAGGACGGCGTTTTAACAGAGATTCGAAGTATTCATAATCTCTCCGTTTCCGGTAGAAGAAGCATCGTAGAGTTGAGGATACCAGGGGCTGACAGTAACGTTTTCCAAGACTTCGGTAGGGAACCTCTCACGATCACCTTTGACGGGGAACTCGTAGGCGTGGGTATAAAGGAGACTTTGGATGAGCTTAGGGCGAAGTTTGAGGAAAGGCAACCTATCAAGTTCGTGTCGGATATAGCCCCTATAGGTGATGTCGAGTATGTTGTGATAGAGGATTTCAGGGTTCACTTCGTCGGCGGCGGGGCTTCGGTCAACTGGTACTCAATGGTGTTGAGAGAATACAAAGCTGGAGGAACTGCTGGCGCGAGTTCGAAAGAAGCACCTAGCCAAGATGAAAGCGCTAGAAAGGCTGTTCAGGATAGGGCTAAGGAGATAATACATGAATCTACGCGTAGCTAGACGAGGTTTCATTAATGGAGGGTGGTTGAGGATATGGTAGGGTCAGATTACATGAGACCCAATTACGTCTTTAAAGCGGGTTCTGAAACGTTCACTCCAGACACCGCGGATGGATTGATAAGCATTGATGTGAAACTCAGCATGGGTTTGCCCATCGACGGTGTGGAAGTTGTTTTGGTGGGGGCAAAGGAGCTTTCCTTTTCATCAACGGACCCCGTGGAAGTTCAACTTGGCTACGATGATAACCTGTTCCAGATATTCAGTGGCTTCGTCGCAGACCTTAAACGTGAAACGTCAGATGTGAGATTAACGGCTTTAAGCTGGTCAGCAACCCTCCTCCACCTAAGGATTAACAGGGTTTACCTCAACCAAGAAGCTGGGCAGATCGTTAGAGACCTAGCCGGTCAGGCGGGGTTTGATATGAAAGAATGCGAGGGAGGAATCGTATTTCCCATGTACGCCATAGATGATGGCAAGAACGTGTATGAGCATATCTTAAAACTTGCTGAACGCTGTAACTTTGATGTCTATGTGGCTGAAGATAGAAAACTTGTATTTAAAGAGTACAAGGTCGACAAGGTTCATAGCCTCGAATATGGCGAGAACATAATACGAGTTGAGGGTGTGGAAACACCTACGTATGGAAAGGTAACCGTATACGGGGAGGGCGGTAGCTTCAAGGGAGCCGAAACGTTCCACTGGCTGACGAAGGATGAGGTGAAAGGTGAAGCGGGTGATTTAAGCCCTGAAACCGTGCCGTTTATCATACGGGACCCGGCTATTAGAAACCGGGAAGATGCTCAGAACGTTGCCGACGCAGAGACGAAAGGGCTAGGAGAAGACTCCTACGCTCTCTTCGTTGAAGTCGTAGGCGACCCCGAGGTCAAACTAGGCGAAACAGTGGAGACCTCGGGCTTCGATGACTCTTGGCTGAATGACAAGTGGAAAATCAGGGGTGTAAGGCATTATTTAAGTAAGACTAAGGGTTTCACTACCACGATCAAGTGTA
>Ga0209314_10000344_pt1 | contig 20263 bp, 17 predicted proteins | sample I19B2metaG_FD_184146 | JGI IMG/M metagenome (GOLD analysis project Ga0209314, IMG submission 184146) | Lake sediment bacterial and archeal communities from Gulf of Boni, Indonesia to study Microbial Dark Matter (Phase II) - ​I19B2 metaG... | ecosystem: Environmental > Aquatic > Freshwater >... | reverse complement strand
AGAGAAGGGGCAGATTGAGTTGTCTCAAACAATGGCCTATTGGACTAAGATGACTGAGATTCTAGAGACTTATCGAGAGACCCACAAGTCAATATTCAGGCACAGGAGTGAAATCGGCAAGAAGGATCTGTCCAGATTTCTGATCGGACTCGGTGAAGCGCTACAAGGGCAGAATATCGAAATCACAAGGCTCTTGCCAGTTGCAGGAAAGAAGAAGGTTCGCATAATGCCGACAGATCCAATAGCACTGAAATTCCTGTATGCGAAGGAGAATCATAAGCTCGAAATTCACATGGAACTTGAGTGGGTACCTAGGAACACGCGCTCACACAGCCACGCGTTATCCATTTCATAGAAAATCACTTCTGCGATATTCGACGGAAACGATGTTTCACATGAAGAATAGTTACAATCCTTCCAGCTGGGAGCTCACGAAGCGGCTCCTTAGCTACATCAGGCCTTTCCTTGGCACCTACATACTTGTGAACGTCACCGCCATCGGCAGAGAGGGCATCTACACCCTTGTCGCACCGATCCTAGTGATGCTCATAATTGACTTCGTGCTTGTTCCAGTTCCTGGAAGAGCGAACTGGTTCTTCGACCTCATGCAGACCTGGACAGGTATCACCGACAAGTTCACGCTACTGGCAGTCTTGTGTAGTCTGATAATTCTAGCAGGCATCCTGCGGGCCTTCTTCTTCGTTGTGCACCGCACCTTGCGCGGCATTCTTAGTCAAAGCATTCTGCGGATGATGCGTCGCGAGTTCTATGAGGCGCTCATAAACAAGTCATTCAGCTATCTTGGGCAGGTGCGCACCGGCCAGATCATCAGTCGAGTCACCAGCGACATGAACGCCATCGACCTCTTCTACTCCGAAACAGTCAGAGAAGCGTTCAGGATGACCCTTCAATTGGGCCTAGCTCTCTATGTTCTTTTCACGGTTAACCCGGGCCTCACACTCATCACCTGTTTGCCGCTACCAGTGATCTTCGTATCGATACGGCTTTACACGAGCCGAGTCCGCCCCCTGATGGCCGCGACAAGGAGTCAGTTCGACTCCCTTAACTCAGTGCTGATCGAGGGGATAACAGCGCAGAAACTCATCAAGGGCTTCGGGCAGGAGGAGACATTCGCTGGCAGATTTGAGAAAGAGAACAAAGGTTACGTCGAAAGAAGCCTCAAGACGGTGAAACTACAGGCCGCCTATACACCGTCGAACACAATGATCACAGCCGTTGGGGTAGCGTTAGTTCTGGTATTCGGTGGCGTCAGAGTTCTTGCCGGCACCTTGACTCTTGGCGAGTTAGTTCTCTTTGGCACCTACTTCACTCAGCTGGTAGGGCCAGTCAGGATGTACGCCAGGCTCATCGATTACTATCAAGATGCGATGGTCAGCGCACGTCGTGTTTTCGAGGTGATAGACATTGGCAGAGATGTGCCAGAGGTGGAGAACCCTGTCGACCTTCCACGACTTGAGGGCAACATCGAGTTTAGGAACGTTTCCTTCAGCTATGGCGGCTCTGGCGAAACACTCAGAGATGTGAACCTAAACATCAGAGCCGGAGAAAAAGTTGCCATCATAGGATTCGTCGGCTCAGGCAAGAGTGCCCTCACCGAGTTGGTCCCCAGATTCTATGACGTCACGGACGGCCAGGTACTTATTGATGGATGTGACATTCGTCAAGCATCCTTAAAGTCGCTTCGGAGGAAGATTAGCATAGTCCTGCAAGACATCTACGTTTTCTCAGCAACGATTCGCGACAACATCGCATTCGGAAAACCAAATGCCCCCGACGGGGAGATAGAAGCCGTCGCTAAGGCGGCTCAAATCCACGACTATATCGTTTCGCTTCCGAAAGGCTACGATACGATGGTTGGAGAAAGAGGACTCACCTTGAGCGGTGGGCAGAGGCAGAGAGTCGCAATTGCCCGCGTCCTGCTGACTGACCCTAGAATCTTGATTCTTGACGATTCAACTAGCAATGTTGATGCAGAGACAGAGGTCCTGATCAGAAAAGCAATTGATACGCTGCTCAAAGGAAGGACAGCGCTAATCATCACCCAACGTGCTTCGACATGCGAATCCGCAGACAAGGTAGTGGTCATTGATGAGGGACGAGTCGCTGCCGTCGGCAAGCACGCGGAGCTGCTTGAGAAGAGTGAGACGTATCGTCTTCTGATAGAATCGCAAGCTCTCGTTCTAAGCCAGGAGGCTGATGGCTGATGGCTGAGTACTCTGGCAGATACGATGTGGGCTCCATGGAGTCGACTGAACGCCAGTTCAGCGATTTCGCCCTAATGAAGAGAATTATCCAAGAGTACATGATGCGCCACAAAACCCTGGTGGCTACCGTAGGGTTACTGATAATTGTGAAAACACTCCTGCTCCTGACCGGCCCCTATATCTACAAAGTGACTGTGGACCAAATCATCAGCGGGAAGCAGACAGAGAGTGGAAGGCAATTTGCTGAGATCATCAGATACGTGGCATACGCCATAAGCGGAGGCAGGCCGCTCGACATTTGGCTTCTGATTCTCGCGGCAGGGCTCGTCTACGTCACTGTCGGGATCGCGCTCTGGGCAGTGATGAGCCTCCAAGAATACTCAATCAACAAGCTGGGCCTCAATGTCATTGCCGATATACGTACCGACTTTTTCCTTCATCTGGAGAAACTGAGCCAGAGTTTCTTCGAGTACGGCAACACTGGCATGTTGGTATCCAGAGTAACGAATGATGCAGAGGCGCTGAAGAAGTTGGTCTCTTCCGGCATAATCGGCCTAGTCGCCGATTTGCTGAGTGCACTTGCTATTGTGGGCGCCATGTTTCTTTTGGACATTCAACTTGCGCTCGTGACCATCGCCATAGCTCCCATTATCGCTGTGGTTACGCGGACCCTTCAGAAATATGTTCGCGAGAACTGGAGGATAGCCCGGCAGAACATTGCTTCCATGACCGGAAAGGTGCAAGATCTTATGTTCGGTGCGAAGGTGACGAAGGCGATGGCGCAAGAAGAAAGGTCTCTTGTTGAGTTTGACAGGGTGAACGAGGAGAATATGAAGGCTCAGATCAAGGCAGAAACGATTGCGAATACGTACGATGGGGTTGTAAACTTCTTCACCGCCCTCATCAGTGCCCTGATCTGGCTGGTCGGAGGCCAACAGGTCCTTGGAGCCACACGTACTCTAGGTGACCTAATCGCGTTCAACCAATACAGTACAAGCCTACTGGACCCTATCCAGAATATCTCAACGTTCTATGGAGAGATTCAGAGTGCTCTGGCTGGAGCCGAACGCATTTTCGCTGTCCTCGATGTTCAACCTGAAGTTAAAGAAGCACCGGACGCGGTAGGCGTCCCTGAGGGAAGGGGAATTGTAGAACTTCGAGATGCAAAGTTCAGCTATGTCAAGGGTCAACCAGTGCTCAAGGGCGTTTCGATCAGGACACGGCCTGGAGAGCGGCTTGCCATCTTCGGACCTACCGGATCTGGGAAATCCAGCATAATCAACCTGATCGGACGCTTCTACGATCCAGAGTCTGGTACAGTGACCATAGATGGTGTAGATATCCGAAACGTGAAGTTCAAATCACTTAGACGCTGCGTCAGCATCGTCTTGCAGGAGCCCTATCTCTTTCACGGAACTATCCTATACAACCTGAAGTTTGGCCGACCCGATGCCAGCGACGACGATATGATCCGCATCTCCAAACTAGTTGGCATCCATGAACCAATTACCAGACTAGCCCAGGGCTATGACGAGGAAGTTAGTGAGCGCGGTGGCAGTCTCAGCTATGGCCAGCGCCAACTCGTCTGTCTCGCCAGAGCCCTCATTGCAGACCCTAGGATACTCATCCTGGATGAAGCTACCAGCAGTGTCGATCCATATACAGAGCAGCTTATCCAGAACGCACTCAAAGCTGAGATGAGCAACAGGACTATCATAATAGTCACTCATAGAGTCAGCACTGTCCGCGACGCCGACCGGATAGTCGTCCTTGATCACGGTGAGGTTCAAGATAGCGGCACTCACGAATACTTAGAAAAGCACAACGAACTCTACCGCCGTCTGTGTGAGATGCAGCTAGTCACCGTTTCTCAACATGAGATATCGACAGCCCAAAAGATGGCATAATTCCCCAAACCCGTGTTCTGTTTTCAGAACTCAATCTCGATGCCAAATGCCAAGCACGCGCTATTGAAGATTATTGTGAAATTACGCAGGCTGTGCGCTGATGAATCTTTTTGGGCGTGATATTGAGATCTATTTGCCTATTTGCTGTTTCTCAAGCATTCTTTCAAGTAGCCTTACTGCCTTTGAAGGATTGAAGACTCCGCATTGGCATTGCTTCGCCAGAGTCTGAGCCGCCTCTTCAAGGCTGATTCTACCTCTTCTGAGGTCGAGCAACATTTTCTTGACGAGATTTGGGGATACAAGGTGATGTCCGCACATGGTTGTTAGCTCTAGGACATCTTCGGATGGGAGGCGGGCGGTCTTGCCGAAGACTCCTAGGGAGTACTGAACTGTGTGTGGGATGAGCCCCACTTTCCTTAGGCAGGCGAAAGTTCCATCGAAGTCTCCTGATATTACAACAGACATTCCGAGATTTTCCTGCTTCAGTTCCTTCAGGCATTCTACCAGATTTTCCTTCTCTGCAAAAGGCGCGTGAACAATGGATTGGTCTGTGAATCTCTCGAAGATGCCTTTGAAACCGCGCCTCTGCAGGTTGCCTGAGGTCATGTTACCTAGGTTTACTGGATTGTGCTTGGCCGCGATCTGCAAGAGTTGCTTCGTTTTTCCTGCGGAGCCTTTGTCGTTTACTCCTTTCGCGGACATGGCCAGAAGGACATAGTCGTCTTGTAGCGAGGCTTTGTCTCCTCTTCTATGCAAGGTGTGCGTCATGTCACCTAACCTCCTGGTGGAACAACGGCCTTCCTAAACCGATGTTTGTCTTTCCGTTAGGCCTGCATTGGATACCTATTTGGTCAAGAATAGCTTTGACTTGTGTTGATCCGTCTGGCTTAGTCACGCTGCAGCATCCAACGGAAAATACAGTATCTATCCTCTTTGCAACTTCTTGAAGCGCGTTAATGACTTTAGGTGTATTTTCAACATTGGTCTTGAACTCGGCAACGCAGGAGTGGATTAGTTCCCTTTTGATGTCGTCTCTGAGAAGCCCCTTTCGCTTGTCTTTCATGAGGAAGGTCACCGGATTCATGGGTTCAAACTCGACACCTACTTCAGCCATCGCCGTGGTTACTTTCTCAACATCGACAAACGTGGTTCCTAAACCGGGTCGACCTATGTCTACAGAAAAACCAACTTCTTCGGGTTTAAATCGTCCAGTGACATCGTTTGTCTTCATCTCCTCGGTTCCTCTGCCTGGAATACCTGTCTCCTCGTGCACTCTCAGAACCGAGCCAAACGCGAGTCGCAGAGTTCTCGGCCAGCCAAGCTTTGATTCCTCTATTGCATCCACCGGACACACATATGCCCTATAGCACACGAAGCATTCTGTGCACTTCTGCTCATCAATAATCGCCTTTCTCGACTCTGTGATTGATATGGCTTCGTGCGGGCAGTATGGGATACACTGGGCGCAACCTACACATCTATCGGTGATTCGCACTACTCCCACCTGCCAAGTGCCACAAGGGGAACAGAAGATTATGCCTTAAGTCTTTGGCCTTTCATTTTCCTCATAGTCGTCTTTGCAGGAAATGCATTAGTTCAGCGCGAGCTGTCAAAGCTTGGCTCTGGCTCTTGGATTCCTGAATGCGTCGTACACGATTCGTATTCATGCAGGCTCTCAGTGATCTGATGATTCTCATCTTCATGATGAAAGTTTGATTAAGGTCACAGTCATTCGGAATCTATAGGATGAATGTTTCAGGACTCAGAGAAGATGATCATGCGCTGGCGGAATGGCCGTAGGGTCATAATCCTGTTCATGGTCTGGTCCGTCCTAGTACTGTCAACGCATCGTGTCATGGGGCAGGAGAACTTCCGAGTCCTGCAATATGAGATAGTTGTTTACCGGGATGGAGTTTCCCGCGTGAAGAGCAGCATCGAAGTGAACTCCACAGTGCCGTCGATTTCGCTATGGTTGCGTGGCGAGGCCGCGAACGTGATAGCCACGGATGATAAAGGCAGGCTGCTGCGTTATGAACTGGCGCAAAGCAGGATTGTGATCTACACGGAAGGAGCCTCGAAAGTAGGGATGGAATACGATACGGTGGCATTGACGCGAAAGGATGGACCAGTCTGGACTTTGAAGATTGATTTGGACGCGCAAGCGAAGATCTTTCTGCCAAACGGGGCCGTGGTGACGTATGTGACTGACCGCCCTACGTCGATTGAGGCGGCAGATGGCAGACCTGTGCTGAGCTTGGCCCGCGGCCTCTGGGAGATAAGCTACGTCATTCCAATCCAAGCGACAACGACAACATCTAGCATTTCCACTATCACATCTACTACCCCCCCTCCAATCGTTCTCACACCGTCGTTGGCTGTCGTCGCCGCAACTGGCATTGTAATAGTACTGCTGGTTGTAGGATTGGCGATCTTTTTCAGACGTAGATCGCGTTTCCTCTCTGAGCCATTGTCTCCAGCAGACAGTGAGCTGTTGCAGCTCATCACTTCGAGAGGGGGAAGAATGTTTGAGTCTGAACTCAGAGAGGCTCTCAGCCTTCCTAAGACAAGTGTATGGAGGCGCGTGAGGAAACTGGAGAAACTGGGACTTGTCAGGACTAGGAAGGTTGGATCGCAGAACGAGATAGAGCTAGCCTAGGGTTTGCGATTCTTTGCGATCTCCTTTCTCACTTGTTGGGCGATCTCCCTTGCCTGCTGGATGTCCGCCAGTGCCCCAGAGACATCACCGTGAGAGGCTTTCTCTTGCGCACTTTGGAGCAAGTTTCTGGCATCGGCTAGACGCCCTCTCAGGCCATCGACATTGACCCCTCTCTTCTCCAGCCTGTCAAGATCCGCCTCTAGCCGTGAGATCTCTCGTTCAAGTCCCTTGAGCGTAGCTTCTGCGCGTTGCATCCTCGGCCTATGGGATGCCTGTCTGAGTAGCACGAATGCTTCACTTATCAGCTTCTCAGCCTGAGCGAGTTTGTGAGCTGCCTCAGAAGCATTCTTCGCTCCGGTTCCCAGAATTGACTCTGCTTCGTTTAACAGGGCTTCAGCCTGTTTGAGCTTCGCAGTGATTTCTTCCTTTAGGCCGGCCTCGATCTCTGTGTTGCCTGATAGTGCATCATTGACCTTTCTGATTCTGTCCCTCGCCCTTCCGATCGCTTCGAGAAGGCGAGACTTGTCCAACTCTAGTGATGACGGTTCGGAGCGGAGGGATTTCATTGCATCTCTGTACTCTTCCTGAGCCAGTCTGGCATTGGCCAGAGCTTCATCATACTGCTTGTCTTGGTACGCCTGCCGGGCCCGGTTCAGAAAGGTAGTTCCTTGATCCAACTGCAGCGTTACAGCTGAGACGTCTTGTCCTGCGGCCTTGGCTCTTTCGATGAGCTGAAGAGCGACCTCCCTCGCCTTTTCAGCTATCTGTATGAACACCCTAGCCTTGGCCTCATCACCCTGCGCAGCTATAGGGCTGACAAAGGTCAATGATAGAACAGTGAGGACAAGGAATGGGACTGCCGTTCTTGAGATCGTCATTCGCAGACACCTAGGTCTGAGCATTGTCTACATGGAAGATAAGGAACTTTGTGGAACGATTGTTCCAAATTCCGATGGGGGCTGCGCGCGCTTCTCAGACTGCCTAGGTTTCATGCACGCTCGATCACGTCTGAGAGCTCAGTGTTGTTTCGATGGCTTGTTTAAGCCTTGTAGTTGCTCGGTGAGCCTTGGTACGATCTGGAATATGTCTCCTACGATGCTTAGATCTGCTATGCTGAAGATGGGTGCCGCAGGATCCTTGTTCACTGCAATGATCATTTCTGAGCTCTGCATTCCGATTCGGTGTTGGATGCTCCCTGAGATTCCTAGCGCAATGTACAATTCAGGACTGACGGTCTTACCTGATTGTCCGACTTGCTGATGATGCGGAAGCCATCCGCAGTCTACTATTGGACGCGAGCCGCCGACAGCGCCGCCAAGCGCTTCTGCCAGTTCATAGGCGAGCTTCAGATTCTCCTGGCTGCCGATTCCTTTTCCACAGGAGACGATTATGTGGGCTTCTTCGATCTTCTCAGAGGCTTTGCTCAGTTGCTTCACTTTGTCCAGCACTTTTGCTCTGGTTGCCACAGGGTTGAGATTGACGTTGACGCGTTCGATTTTGGGCTCACGGGATTCGTCTGGTTTAGGCGTCTTCATTACGCGGGGACGGACCGTGGCCATTTGCGGACGGGTTTGTGAGATTATGGAAGCCATGATGTTTCCTCCGAAGGCTGGGCGAATCTGGACGAGCCTCCTCTCAGCATCTATCTCCAAGCCTGTGCAGTCGGCTGTAAGTCCTATCCGCAGTCTGGCTGCGACCCGGGGAGCGAGATCTCTCCCATTGATCGTTGCCCCAATCAGTACGATTGAGGGCTTGTAGCGCACTATCAGTGAGGACAAGATGTCGGTGTAGGTGTCTGTGACGAAGTGCTTGAGCAGTTCGTGCTCGACTAGGAAGATCTTCTCAGCGCCATGTGCAGCCAATGGCTTGGCCAGCTTCGTTACTTCGCTGCCGACTAGTACAGCTGAGAGTTCTTCGCCTAGAGCCCTAGCGAGCCGCCCTCCTTCTCCAAGCAGTTCAAAGGACACATTCCTAAGTGATCCTTCAGAAGTCTCAGCTATTACCCAGACTCCTTTGTAGTCCTTGAATTGCTCGGTTGGGACCATTGGGCGTTCAATCGTAATCGCGTGTTGAGGGCATATTCTCGTACAGACCGTGCATAGAGTGCAGGAGTCACCGATCTGAGCCTTGCCCTCAACCATTACAATGGCTCCGAACGGGCATGCCTTGACGCATACGCCGCATCCTGTGCAGGTCTCCTTCACCTGTATGGCTGACATTTCTCCTTCTCTCCCTAGGCGAGGACGCGGCCCTGCAGAAACTCGAGTATGCGCTTCGCAGCCTTTTCCGGATCGGTTTCGGTGACCAAGGTGCCTTTCTTGCGTGGTTCTGGTGCAAAGACCTCAACCACCTGCGTGTAGGACCCCTTAAGGCCAACCAATGATGGATCGACTCCGAGGTCTGTAGCGGTTACGGTCTTGATCTCTTTCTTCACTGCGCCCATCATGCTCATGAGCGAGGGAAGCCTCGGCTCATTCAGTCCCTTTATCGCGGTGAGAAGCGCTGGGAGACGGCATTCAACGACTTCGTGTCCGTCTTCAGTCTCCCTTTCGACCACAACCTTTCTTGTTTTTGCGTCCACGTCGACCTTCTTGACAAAGGTCATCTGTGGAATGCCAAGATTCTCGGCTAGCATCGGCCCGACCTGTGCAGTGTCTCCGTCAATCGCCTGCTTCCCGCATAGAATGATGTCGAACTCGAGTCGTTTGATGAGGAGGCACAATGTGTATGCTGTAGCCCAAGTGTCAGCTCCGGCGAATGCTCGATCTGTGAGGAGAACTGCTTTGTCTGCGCCCATTGCGAGACATTTGACGAGCACCTCTTTGGCCTGAGGTGGGCCCATGGTTAGGACTGTTACTTCGCCCCCGTGTTTTTCACGTATTCTCAAAGCCTCCTCCACGGCAAACTCGTCGAAGGGATTCAATATGCTCGGGACGCCTTCACGAACGAGTGTATGAGTGACAGGATCGATTTTGACTTCTGTAATCTCCGGAACCTGCTTGACGCAAACGATGATCTTCAAGGTGCTTCCAGCGCTCTAGAATGAAAAAGTCGCCGATATAACACTGACGGCTCAAGATATTGATGTGGAATCTGAGTTTTCACAGATTCCCGATCCCTACCGTGTTTTAATGCTGCAAGGCTAGGGGTTGCTCGAACCATTACATAATCCGCTCAGGCTTCTGGCGCAAATCTCATGAAAGAGTACTTCAGACCTTTAATGACACAAGAACAGAGGAAGAAATCGCGATTAGGGAAAAGGTGGATAGGATTTGGTATCGGTGCTCCTTTGGATTCTTGGGAGTGCCGTTCTTGTCAGCGCAATATCCTTGGTCGGCATCTTCACACTAGCGGTCAAAGAGGGAGTCTTGAACAAGATTCTGCTGGGGCTTGTTGGATTCTCCGCAGGAGCGCTGATGGGAGGAGCATTTCTCCATCTCGTGCCTGAAGCGCTGGAGAAAGACAGCAGCTTCAACGTCTTCTCGTATTTGATTGTGGGATTCATAATGTTCTTCTTGCTAGAGAAGCTGCTCTATTGGCGACACTGCCACAACGGAGTCTGCGACGTTCACATCTTCACCTACTTGAACCTGATAGGCGATGGAATCCACAACTTCATTGATGGACTTTTGCTCGCGGTGAGTTTCGTGGTTAGCATTCAACTGGGCGTGGTCACCATGCTGGCTGTAATCCTTCACGAGATCCCTCAGGAACTGGGCGATTTTGGAGTCCTAGTTTACGGAGGCTTTGGCAGGGCCAAGGCGCTGTTCTACAATTTCCTGAGCGCCCTGACAGCGGTTCTTGGCGCGCTAATAGGATACTACCTTTCCTCCTATGTAGAGAACTTCACACTGGTCCTTGTTCCCATTGCGGCTGGAGGCTTTCTCTATATTTCTGGCTCGGATCTAATACCGGAGCTTCATAGAGAACCTGAAATCCGAAAATCCATGTTGTCCTTCTTATTCTTCCTAGTGGGAATCGCCATGATGTGGGTTCTGTGACCAGCGCACTGTGTGCCTCTTGAGAAAGACCTAGTAGAGACTCTATTCCACATAGATACTGAATGCGGTATGGAAAGAGTAAGGTATTCCTGGTCTGGGAAGAATGTGAGCCAGCTAGGATCCACACTCAGGTCAGAGGGATTCAGCATCAAGGAGCAGACAATGCCCCGGCCGGAGATTAGAATTGCCTTCAAGGAGAGAATAGAGGTAACGGCCGACAATTGTAAGGCATTCCTGGATCCAAACGTCGCTCGGGTGATTTGCCAAGGCGAACCCTCAGAGAAAGATCAGAAGCTAGAAGCAATCATGGAAAAGGAGTATCCTCACAAGAATTCCTTCGAAACCGCAATAATCTATCCAGCTATCTTGGCTCTGGCTGTGGCCTTTGCTCTTCGCCTTCTTGGATAGAAAAAGACGGTGCTTGCCTCCGGCCCGTAAACAACGCCTTAAGGAATCATCGGAAGCCCGTTCGACCAACCCCACACGTTGCTCACATAAGAGATGCACCAGCATGTCGTTTTCCGCGAAAAGCTATGAGGCGGTGATGATCCTTGGCGGCCAGATTGTCCGAAAGCAGGATCGGAGTATCGGATTGGCTTTCCACACGGAGATGCGGGCAAGAGCAGCAGGACTCGCTTGGAGATCAGGTATGACTTCCAAACTGATCATAAGTGGAGGGCATAATGTGGGGGTAAGGTACTCGCTGAGAGAGAACAGGATTTTCCCAAAGCCAAACTACAGCCCTCTTGCATTGATCTTGGCCAAGCTATATCCTTCCGAGGCCAAGGTGATCGCCGACTTTGTTCACAGGAACTACGGAGTTCAAGGAAGCTGTATGGTGCTGGAGGAACATTCCACCAGCACAGAGGAAAACGCGCGAAACTGCGCAAGAATCGTTGAGAGGCTGGGCCTGAAGAAGACGGCTGTATTGACATCGCTCTACCATATGAGGAGCGCTTGCGAGTGCTTTGTGAAGGAAGGCCTGAATCCTGAGCCGCTCTACGCCGAAGATCTGTTGATTCTTGAGGCTGAGGCGTGGATTGGCATGATTGCCGAGTATTACTCTCATCCTAGAGGGGGAAAACAGTGGGATGTGGATAGGATCCGGAGCAACCTTCAAAGAGGACAAAGCATAGCTACTGGTTTAGCGTGAATCTGAGGGGTTAAGGCAAGGCTAGAACGAACAGACACCATGGATTCTCAAGCTGAAGATGATTGGTATGGATTTGAATGGGTGGGAACGCTCCTTCACCTTTCTGGGAATGATCATGATATTTCTGGGGGTCCTGCTTGCACTCATTCCTCATCTTGTGAGATATGCTCCAGAAATAGAGAAGCTGCCTCCCATCTTGCTCTATGTTTACCGCAAAGACAATTTCTATTTCGCAACCTCTCCCATTCTCATAATCATCTCAATAGTATCGGTGTTGCTGTCTCTTTTCAGTAGATACTCAAAATGACTGTATGCAGAGTATTCATAGTGTGGTGTATTCTGTCGGTAGCATGTCGCCACCGATAAGCGTGCCCCATTCCTCAACCAGACTGGCGGTTTACGATCTCCTGCAGAACATAGCTCGCCAATTTCCCATATCCCTCGGTGAAGTGGAAATCTCCGATGAAGCTTTTGCCTTGAAGCAATAAAGATAGCCAGGCACGATCATCCTGCCACATCCGATCATACGGGATGCTGCTCGTACCGAACCAGCTAAGCCTACCTTCAGCACTACGCTTCGGTCTACCTTTCACGTTTCTTGATGAAAAGACAAAAACCACCTGATCAAGTCTCCTAGGTTCTCCTAGATAGAAGTTCAGAATGCCATGAAAGCGCAGCTTCTCCACTCTGAGGCCTGTCTCTTCATACACCTCACGTATCGCTGCTGATTCAGGGCATTCTCCTTGGATGAGCTTTCCGCCTGGGGCGTTCCATTTGCCTCCGCCGAAAAGCTCCTTTGATTTGAGTTGAAGCAGCATCCGCTGCCTTCGAAAGATATGGCATAGGGTCGCGAACGAAGCCATGTATGAAACGTTTCCTTGACCGACGACTTATCAATCTATGCCTAACATTTTGAGCTACGATCGGAATATTTGATATCGGTGCAAACTGTACCCTAACCCGGAAAGCCAAGAAGAGCTGGGAGAGGGATTAGAGATTTGGAGATTGAGCCCTTCAAGATGGAGCGATGGCAATCAATCCATGAGAACCGAGTCCAATACAATCTCTCGGAAAGCGGTGTTCACCCACTGACAGTCAAGGAACTTGTCGGCGAGGAATCGGACAAGCTGAGTGACACACGTCTGGGATATGGGCATACAAATGGGACACCAGAGCTTCGGCAACTAATCAGCCGAATCTACAAAGGACAAACCGAACGCAATGTACTCGTCACGAATGGCAGCTCGGAAGCGAATTTCGTGTCGATCTGGCATCTTCTGAAACGTGGAGATACCGTGGCTTTAATGTTACCCAACTACATGCAGATATGGGGACTTGCTCGAGCATTAGGAGCCCATGTACGAGCCCTTAGGCTTCAGGACAAGAAAGACTGGACACTGAATGTTGAGAAACTGAAGAAGGTCATGGACAGACGGATCAAGCTTATCGTTATCTGCAATCCAAACAATCCCACTGGAGCAGTTCTATCGACCTCCGAAATGAAAGCCATCAGAGATCTTGCTCACGACAACAAGGCATGGATCCTTTCAGATGAGGTCTATCAAGGTGCAGAAATTGACGGCCCATCCACTCCCTCTTTCCTAGACATCTACGAACGAACTCTCGTGACGAGTGGGCTCTCGAAGGCGTACGGCCTGCCTGGGCTTAGGATTGGGTGGATAGCAGGCCCGGAATCCACAATTGAAGAACTCTGGTCTAGGCATGACTATACCACTATCGGCCCATCAACTGTTGGTGATCTACTCGCCAGATTTGCGCTGAGGAAGAGGAGCCAGATTCTTGACCGGACAAGGAGAATTCTCCGGACCAATCTCCCTGTACTGATGGATTGGGCGGCAGGTTCCAAGGTCTTTAGCTTTGTCAAACCGAGGGCTGGGGCCATCGCCTTTGTACGATACAGTATGAAGAGGAATTCAACTGAATTCGCGGAGAAGCTCCGCGAGCAGAAGAGCGTTCTAGTGGTTCCCGGCGACCATTTTCGAATTGATGGATATCTGCGGATAGGTTATGGTTCTGAACCAGAGTATCTTAGAACTGGACTGGACCGAATCAGTCAATTCATTCATCAATGATCCAATTCAGGGAGAATCATGCTCTAGAACGTCTTGAAATGCACGTGCTCTGATTATTCGAGGGTTTTCTGGGCTGCTGCAAGTCCGATTGCAAGTGTGCATATCAAAAGAAACTGTTCCGAGCCAGAGAAACATTGCTACGAACTTTGCCATCTGCTCACTCAAAAGACTGGACAAGTTCAGCGAAATCTCAAATAAGGCATTGGGTCGAACAAGACAGCAAGCTTGCGACGAGCTTTAATCACATATTCTATCTATCTCAAAGGTATGGTATCCACGGCATATACGCGAGGACGCAGTAGAGAGTATAGAGTTCTTCAGATTCTTCGTGAAGATGGTTGGCTTTGTAGCCGTAGCGCAGCTTCTCACGGCCCTGTGGACATTTTCGGCGGCAAAGGTGGGAAAACATTGTTGATTCAAGTGAAGAGCGGAAAAGCGAGAGTAAGCGCGTTGGACATGAGAGTTCTCAAGGAGTGGGCTGAGGCCTATAGTGGAAGAGCCGAGGTGTGGCACTTCCACAAGCGAAAAGGTCTGAAGAAGACACTGGTCCACGACGCCACACATCGTTGACAATCCGTGAAGCCCAGGGTCTACTCTAGCCAAAATCTTAGAAGCGCTGAACCGCATCAGCACAAATGTAACCACTAGGGAATATGACAATGAGACTGGAGTTCAGAAAGGAAGTAAGGTTTGCAGAACTACTCCCACCTTTGACAAACTATGGACTGGATAAGCAACCGGTTGAGCATAGATTCGACCCACTGACCGGCCGGGAGACTGTGATCACAACAGGCAGGTTCCAATATGTGAAAAAGAGCTTCGAGATGGACGAGCGTGCTGTGTCGGATGTCGTTGAGAAGACGAAGGCAACGTGTCCGTTCTGTCCTGTCAAGCTTGAGGGGTCAACACCCAAGTTTCCACCGAGTATTCTTCCGGAAGGTAAGATTAGTGTTGGTGAGGCTGTGTTGTTCCCAAGCTTATTTGCGCATATGGACTGTAATGCGGTAGCAGTTTTGGCTAGGGAACATTATCTTCCGCTGAGGGAGCTGGCTCCCGAAAGATTGCATAATGCCTTCGGAGCAGCTGTGATGTATCTCAAAAGGCTTCATGAGGTAGGCAACAAACCGCTTTATGCCTCTTTCATAGGCAACTATTTTCCTCTATCCGGTTCTTCGATAATCCATCCACATATGCACGTGATAGCAAGTGATCTGCCTGTTCAGCTGCTAAAGGAATTGATTGACAAAAGCAAGGAATACACGTCGGAGAATTCCTGCAACTATTGGCTGGATCTTCTTGACCAAGAACAGAACGGGGAACGGTACGTCGGGGATGTTGGAGGGACGTGTTGGCTGACACCGTTCGCACCGTCAAACACCTATGAGGTCTGGGCAATAGACAGGAAGCATTCTGACTTCCTGGAAATGTCAGATGAGGATTTCAAAGCCTTTGCAGAAGGATTGGCCAAAGTCCTACGGTTCTACCAGGACGAGAAGCTTTCATGCTTCAATTTCGCATTGTACTCTGGGCCTTTGGGAGGAAACTCAGGCGAGTTCTTCCGTGTAGGTTTGAAGGTGTTCGGGAGATTTGGCTACAAGCCTCCCTACGTCAGCGACATGTGGGGGTTGCAGGCAATATTGATGGAGGGGGAGGCATATGAGACACCGGAGAACCTGGCTCAGAAACTCAAAACGTATTTCCTGTGAATCGAGGCTTCCGCTGAGAGGGCTCCGTCAGGCCTTCTTCTCACGGGTTTCGACGACCCGCTCTTCTCATGCAGACGATTGATGCGATAAGAAGCAGGAAGGAAGCGAAGACTTCAATCAAGTAGGATGTCAGAACGGGTTCTTCGAAGGTGACTCGTATCCATTGGGCCTTGACCTCCAGTGGCGTTCTCACATACGCCGCCATAGCGACCTCGCGGCCATATTCCTCCGGAGACCACTTGTCGAACCTCTGAAAGGCTGGAACGTTGCTATCTCGCTCTCGTATTATCGGAGGGGATACCATGATCGTGGTAGTTGTGTTGGAGTCGTACCATCCGCTTCCTGTCACCTGTCCGAACTCAGAAGAAATCGACACATAGTACTGAAGTCTGAAGAATGCCTCGATCTGGAGCGGCTTCGTCAACCTGATGGTTTTTCTGTTGAATTGCGTTCCGTCGCTCCATTCCTCGAATATCGCTCTCTGATTTGTGGCGAGCTGGATCATGGAGGGGACTTCAATGATGTGATGGCCACGGGCAAGCCTTATCTGCAGTGTTCCGACGGGGTTCGAGCCGGTTACGCCATCGACACTCACGGGGATTGCTGCGGGGGAGGTCTTGATGGTAAGGTTCACTTCGTCGATGACTTGGATTCTTATCGGCATGGAGTAGTTGCCTGTTGGGAATGCCAGAGAGTCTCCTTTGCTGGAGAACACCGAGAGCGCTAGATCTATTCGAGCCTGTTGAGGTGGTGCTCTGGCAAGCAATGTGAGGTTCATGGCTTCGCCTGTTACGTCTCTTACCGAGAGGATCTCGGACATGGTCGGGGAATGAAGAATCACCCATGCCTGTGTTTCGGATGGTTTCTGGATGCGGATCTTTGCGCATACTGGAAAGATGTCTCGTGGAGAGACCTCGCTCGGATAGCTGACGTCGATGAGTTCCACCTTTGTCCGTGTGTCCGTGGGATATTTGTCCGCTGGGGGCTGGAGGGTCGCCGGAAGAGTCTTCTTTCTTTCCAGTTGAAGGGCTCTTGATCTTTCTATGAAGTTGACTATCACTTGGATTGCTTCGGAGTTGTAGCTTCCGGTTTGGGCTATGGTCCAGATTTCGTGTGCGACCTTGTTGATTACGTGGAATTCCTTGTGAAGCCAGTGGTTGCCGTATTGTCCTTCAGGTGGAGTTGATTGATAGTATTTCAGTCCTGAGTCGATGAATGATTTGGTCATCTCCGTCCCGTAGAAGATGAGGTGATTGGCCTTGACAAGGTTTGCATAGGGTGTGAACTGCTCAAGTGGAACGGTTATGAGGACTGCTCCATTTGGACTTGACCACTCTTCAGGCTCGACGATGGTTGCCTCGTTTGCCGCAGCGATTCCACCAACTGAGTAGCCAGCGAGATAGACGCAGCTGTATCCCACCTTTGTTGCCCATGTCTTTGCGTCGTGGATGATTCTGCTCGGGTAGAACTCGCCTCTTATCGTTCTCTTTAAAGCTGCCTGATAGATCGTGCTCGAACCTGTTTCCAATGTCAGAACTGAATAGTATCTTGCAATGTCCTGGACGAATCGCATGGTATTGTACGATTCCAGCCAGTACGGATTGATTATCAACGGTGGCCCTTCGGTTCCTCCGCCCAGCCAGATCACGCAGGTGTCGCTCTCAGGGTTCTGCCAATGCCTCCAAACGGTTTCACCTATTCTGATCGACAACGTGTTCCCTTCAGCCGTCGCCGGTATGAGGAGGGATTGGGCTAGAAGTAGAACAAGAAGGACCCCTGTGAATCCCTGCCTTCTCAGCGCCCCAGATTGCGCTTTATGGCGATTTCCGGCGCGTCTTCGTTTCACCTTTCGAGCAAACAGTAGAATTGAGGCAAGTATCAGTGAAGCGGATAGAAGGCGCAGCTGCAGCGAGCCGGGAAGCCTGAGCTCCTTCCGCCACAGCGCTTGGACTTCCCTTGGGCCAGTCATGAGGATCGAGTTTGTCGGCTCCCTTTGACTCATGCCCTCGCTCCATTTGTCGAAGGAATAGATCGTCTCTGCAATCCCAGATACCCGGGCGCTATCCTGAGGCAAAACCGCAAAGGACACGGTGCTGTTTTCGTCATACCATCCATCTCCCGCCGGATTTCCGTAGTCGGAATGAACTGTCAGATAGTGTTGAGTGCGGTAGATCGTGCCCAATCTGACATCATGGAAGAGGTTTATCACTCTGGGGTTGGATCGAACCCCATCACTCCATCGATCAAAGACTAGGCGAGTTCTCTCCCCGATGTTCTTGATCTGCTCAGCGACTATCGTGTATGAGCCATGATTCAAGCGGACTCCATATTCCCGCCTGTCTGCAAGTTCAATTCGCTGCCCATCGAGGTGAAAGGGAAGTATTGAGGTGATGTTCAACCAAGACCTGCTCTCTTTCACAACCTCCACATTGAATGCTTTTGACCCCAAATTCGGATCAGAATACCAAGAATCAGCCCACCAAGCTCGAGTGGAAGCTCTAAGCCGCCATGTTCCGGGAGAGTCTGGTGCCGTCAGATTGAAGGTGAATGTGACGTTTCCTGGTCCGTAGAAGCCGCTGATCAAGGTCAGGCTTTCCACAACGCGACTGCTTTCCTCCTCGAAGACTCCGATATCGATCAGAACTCGGCTCGCATACTCGAAGGTTACCGCGATTGAGAAATCCTGTCTGCAGACCACCCGCCTAGGATGCTCTATGCGTGCTACGCGAGCAACAAGAAACGACTCACCGTGTGCCGGAGTGGCCCATAGTGCCTGGACTAGTAGCAAAGCAACCATGGCACAGAGAATTGTCTTGTTCCGAAATTCCATAGGGGCAAAACCATGGTCAGAGTCTAATGTATCTTCTCAGGCGGGGCCAGCCGGTCTTCGCATACGCCAATCTGGAGCGGTCCTTCTTCAGCCATCGAAGCATGTGAAAGAAGCTTCGCCCTCGCCTTTCCTCCCTGTCCGGTATGGGTTCGTACCCTAGCTTGCGCAGCTCGTCTAGGTAAGCCTTCTCCGTCTTGTCCTGCGCCTTACCTACGATCTTGACAACTGTCACTCTAGACTCCCCGTATCTGCTCCTCAACTCCTTTACAGCTTTATCAAACACGAAGCTTGAGCAGATCTGAATTGGCTCCTCCTCGCTTAGGCCAAGCCTCTTGACGAGAAGAAGCACCGCGCTTACTACCTCCGTGAGGTAGGCCTTCCGTCTGAACCTTCCCTTCTGAAAGAAGTGAACATCCACCATTTCAAAGTCGAAACGGTCAGTTTCAGGCCTATATGCTCCAATAATCACGCCTGAAAGAAGATCGCCGACACCTGCGTCATCGATCTGTAGCGTCAACCTTGGTCCCAGATGCGCCTAATGGTTCCTTGACTAGCATCCGTATGGCCATATGAATCTCTCGACGGCTCCCTAGCAGCCCTTAGCCTGTCTTGAAGAGAGGGGCGGTTGAGCAATAGGCTTGAGGGGGGCTGGGAACACCTGGGGGCATATGGCCGCAGGTGTACCGAGACTTCTGCCATCAGAACTCAGTTGTGACAGCTACGGGAAGGGGTTTTGACAGAGAATACTATGTAGGCTTGGTTCCTGCTTGTCCAGTAGCCTCTAGCTCATCGTCTCTGTCGTTCTTTGATTAGAGAGGAATCTATCTCCTCAATCTCCTGTTCTAACGAGACTCCTTTATTCTTCGGGGATAGGGCCATGTAGGCGAACACTGCAAGGCCGAGCAAGGTCATCCCGACGAGCCAATTCCTCATCCATCTTCCCATCATCATGGGCCTCCAAACACTCCTACGGCTCAGCAGTATGGGAATATAGCTTTCATTTCGAAATTCGAGCTATCCTTCCATAGGTGAGATTGGGTGAAGATACATCTTTCTTGATTATTCCAACAAGCTTCATATCTTGTTCAGCTCACTTTGCCGTGGATTCAGGGCGGTTCTATGTATGGAGGACGTTCTGATCAGACTGGTTGATGAGGCCCGGGTGCTAGGCGCCTCCTACTCTGAAGCGAGATTCCAAGACATATCCACCACCGTTGTCACCGTTGAGAACGGTCTGCTGAAGGCCTATGAGACGGATAGGTTGAGGGGGGTGGGGATCCGGGTTCTCTTCGACGGTGCTTGGGGGGTCTCATCCTCCAATGATTTGGATCTTCCCAAGCTCAAGAGGAGTGTTCGGCAAGCCGTCAAAATAGCCAAATCGTCCCGAAAGGGAAGCTCAAACGTCAGGATTGCAGGCGGGAGGGGCATTCAGGACAAGGTTGGCGTGAAAGTCGATGTGGACACGGCAGAGATCAGCCCGGAAGAGAGAATCAGAATAGGGCTGGAAGCGAATAAGGCTGCATTGATAGGCGACAGGATCAAGAACGCAACAACACGGTTGGGGACCGCTGCGGATAGAAGACTTTTCGCGAACAGTGAGGGAACCCGCTTAGAGCTTGATTCATCAATTGTGGGGTTGATGCAGCTTTCTGTCGCGGTGTCTGAAGGAAAGATGGAACAGGTGTCGGATAG
>Ga0209314_10000342_pt1 | contig 20322 bp, 19 predicted proteins | sample I19B2metaG_FD_184146 | JGI IMG/M metagenome (GOLD analysis project Ga0209314, IMG submission 184146) | Lake sediment bacterial and archeal communities from Gulf of Boni, Indonesia to study Microbial Dark Matter (Phase II) - ​I19B2 metaG... | ecosystem: Environmental > Aquatic > Freshwater >... | reverse complement strand
ATGGATATGGCGACCGTAATCTGGTCTGTACCTGTGATCCTGTCGATTCGTATCGTCAGGAAACGATGAAGCTATAAAAAACGCTCTGTGCCCCTCTGTGTAAGTTCTTTTTTGTTACACAGAGAAACACAGAGCAGACACAGAGTCCCACAGAGAATTTTGAATTTGAATATTCATTAAAATGAGAAACTCCCACTGGAATGATCTGATATCTCTGATTGATGGTAAAAACATAGGTTATCAACCTGTGGGATTCATTATTGACAGCCCCTGGATACCAGGCTGGTATGGTATCTCAAACATCGATTATTATTCTTCCGATGAACTCTGGCTCAGATCAAATCTGAAAGCGGTGAATACATTTCCGGGAGTATGGTTTCTTCCCTCATTCTGGTCGGAATATGGAATGTGTACTGAACCATCTGCATTTGGATCGCGGATGATATTCCTGGAAAGAAATCTGCCTCATGCTGAAAAAATCATAAACGGAATTGAAGAAGCAGAATCACTACCTCAGCCCAATGTAAAAACTGACGGCCTGCTGCCCTTTATGATCAGCAGACTCAGAAACAACAGAAAAGAAATAATAAAAGCTGATCATGAAATCAGGTTTGCAGTAACAAGGGGACCGCTCAATATTGCCAGTTTCCTTATGGGAACTACAGAATTCATGCTTGCCCTTTCCATCGATCCTGACAGGTCCCACAGGCTCCTGAGGAAGATTACCAGTTTCATCTGCGACTGGATTAAGTGGCAAAAGGAGTGTTTTCCATCAATCGACGGAGTTCTTGTGCTTGATGATATAATTGGTTTTGTCGGAGAGTCAGAATTCAATGAGTTTGTCACTCCGTATTTTAAAGAAATATTCAGCTGTACCGGCTCAAAAGTCAGGTTTCTGCATAACGATGCTGACGGACTTATAACAGCTGCAAAGCTGAAAGATATTGATGTGAATATGTTCAACTTCTCCTTTAATCATCCCATGGGAGTGATCAGAGAACTTAGCGGCCCTGATGTAATACTTGTAGGTAATATTCCACCCCGTGATGTGCTGGCTTCGGGTTCTGTTGAAGACGTTGGACTGGCTGTTAAAAAAGCATTCGGAGAAATATCTTCTCAAAAAGGCATAATCTGGTCAGCAGGCGGGGGTATGCCTCCGGGCGTTTCTGACAATAATATCAATGCATTCATTGATGCTGTAAAAAAATATTCTGACCAGGATTTTTTCATTGTATAGCCATATTGATGCTAACCCATGTTATTCATGAACTCCAGCCTCACCCCCTCGGTCCCCCTCTCCCGATGTGAGAGGGGGATGACTCCCATAGCTTCATTAATCACGGAATTAAGCCCCTCCCACTTCGGGGGAGGGGTTGGGGAGAGGTCGATTGAGTCAGGGGTATATAGCGTGGCACATACCTTTTGTGAATTAATCAGACTAAATAGTTATCTTAGCTAATCATGATATTGTAATTTTCAGGACAGTTATTGTTAAGTGTTTAATGATATTTAAATATGAAAAAGTCATTTCTGATTATTATTCCGGTTGCTTATCTTATTTCATCCTGCGGATCAGGAGGATCAGGATCGCAAGAGGAAAAAACTGATGTTTCAATGGAAAGCAAACAGGTTAAACTTATAACTGTAGACCCGGGGCACTTTCATGCTTCCCTGGTCCAGAAATCAATGTATGAACAGGTATCTCCGGATGTGCATGTATATGCTCCCGATGGTCCTGATATTGCACAGCATCTGAACAGGATAAACGGTTATAACACACGTTCAGCAGATCCTACTTCATGGAATGAGATAGTTTACAAAGGAGATGACTTCTTCGAAAAGATGCTGGCTGAAATGGCAGGCAATGTTGTTGTCCTTTCAGGTAACAATAAGAAAAAAGCCGAATACATTACCCGGTCAGTGGATGCAGGGCTTAATGTATTGGCCGATAAGCCGATGATTATAAGATCGGAGGATTTTCAGGCTCTTGAGAATGCCTTTAAGGCTGCAGAGCAAAAGGGTGTTCTGCTCTATGATATCATGACAGAAAGGTTTGAGATCACAACCCTGCTTCAGAAGCTTCTTTCAATGAATCCTTCTGTATTCGGGACACTTGTAAATGGCAGCGAAAAGGAACCTGCTGTTACCAAGGTAAGTGTTCACCATTTTTCAAAGCTTGTATCGGGTAATCCGCTTATCAGACCGGCATGGTTTTTCGATGTGGAACAGCAGGGAGAGGGTCTTGTTGATATTACCACTCACCTTGTGGATCTTGTACAGTGGGAATGTTTCAGTGAACAGGTTCTAAGTCCTGCAGATGTAAAAATGGTATCGGCCAGACGGTGGCCCACACTGATTACTGATGAAGAGTTCAGGGGAGTGACTGGTCTTGATGCATTTCCTGAATATCTTAGAAAGGATATAAAGGACGGAAAGCTGAATGTCTATTCGAACGGGGAGATGGTATATTCATTGAAGGGTGTTTTCGCAAAAATTTCTGTTGAGTGGAAATACAAGGCTCCTGAAGGTGCAGGTGATACACATTATTCAACGATGAGAGGAACTCAGTGCGACCTTACTGTCAAACAGGGGCCTGATGAAAAATACATTCCAACCCTTTATGCAGAGAATATCAAAGGTTTAACATTAAATGAACTGGAGGCAAGACTTAAAACTGCTCTTAATGAGTTGCCTTATGACAGTCTGAGCTATGAGAAAGTTGGTGCCAATTCATTTAAAATAAATGTTCTGCCGAAATACAGGGTAAGTCATGAAGAACATTTTGCACAGGTTACTTCGAAATACCTTGAATTCCTTAAAGAAGGTAAAATGCCTGAATGGGAAGTGCCCGGAATGATCACAAAGTATTATACTACAACATCTGCTCTGAAGCTGGCCAAAGGGAAATAGATCAGAGCTGTTGGCTCCTCATTTTAGCAGAAATATAAAACGTAACAAACCGATGAGGTTTCATAAACTATTTCCCTGCGGTGAAAAAATAAAATAAATACCGCATTTATGCGGTGAATAATTCATATATTTACCGCATAAATAGTTTTAATAATGGCAAAATACATTTACGAATACAAAAACTGGACAAATTTTTCGTGGCAGGATAAAGCCCTGAATGTCGCATTTGGTGAGGTGCGGCTTATGCAGGGTAAAATAATAGGGCAGATGAATTCATTGGGCTTTTCTGCCAAAGAAGAAACTACACTTAATGTATTAACATTAGACGTTGTAAAATCTTCAGAAATTGAAGGTGAATTACTTAATTATGAACAAGTACGTTCTTCTATTGCCAGGCGTCTGGGTATCAATACAGCCGGACTTATTCCGAGCAGCCGTCACATTGAAGGAGTGGTAGAGATGATGCTGGATGCCACGCAACGTTATACGTTACCATTAACAGAAAAACGTTTGTTTGGATGGCACGCAGCACTATTCCCAACAGGGTACAGCGGACCTTATTCAATAAGAGTGGGACAATACCGCACAGGTGAAATGCAAGTGGTTTCAGGTGCAATGGGCAAAGAAAAAGTGCACTACAAAGCAGTAAAACCCGAATTGGTAAAAACAGAAATGGATAAGTTCCTGGATTGGTTTAACAACGATAATAGACATGACCCTGTTTTGAAAGCGGCTATTGCGCACTTTTGGTTTATCATCATCCACCCTTTTGATGACGGAAACGGCAGAATAGGAAGAGCCTTAACAGATATGTTACTTGCCAGGGGTGAAGGAAGCCGAGATCGTTATTACAGCATGTCAAGCCAAATATTGGCCGAACGAAAACGCTATTATGAAGTTTTGCAAAAAGTACAACATAGTTCAGGTGACATTACCGAATGGCTCGATTGGTTTTTGGATTGCCTCAGGAATGCGATGTTGGCTACTGAAAAGACAACACAAAAAATACTACGGAAGGCTGAGTTTTGGAAGTTGCACGAACATACTCCCATCAACGAACGTCAACGTCTGATACTTAATAGACTCCTTGATAATTTTGAAGGAAAACTACAAACTTCAAAGTGGGCTAAAATTACAAAAACCTCTACTGATACTGCTTTGCGTGATATAAAAGACCTAATAGAAAAAGGTATCTTAAAACAAACAGACGAAAAAGGAAGAAATGTGAACTATGAATTAATTGACTTTAATAAAAGATAACCAAAACTAATTCAAAAAAAATTAGTAACCATAATCCCCACCGATTGCATATCGCCATCCATAAATAGAACAGATGCCTAAAACCAAAAGGCTTTATATCGAGACAAAGAACCTGCCTGTTGAATTTATTTATTTATGTATGTAACAATTACGGGACAACAATTGATGAATGGATTACTAAAATCTCATACCTGAAGCAACCCGGAAATCATTTATTTGTTGAGGATGAAGTAGTTTATGGAATTTTTAAATTACTACAAACCGGTGGCGGTTATCCCAGCTACATTTATTTCGATAAGACTGGTGATTTTATACCCGAGGCAATACCGCGAAACTCATGTACATCCACAGAGGTGTTAACAGGATTGATTAAAAAATAAAAACTAGCTGCTTATAAGGATTGCTTTTGTAATTCCACTCTATTTATAATTTAGACTTATGAAATATTATTTCGTTGCCCAGATCAAAATTCACAGCAATAATGAGTATCAAAAGTACCTTGATAAGGTGGATGAAGTTTTTTCAAGATATAAAGGAAGATATCTTGCTGTGGATAATTCCCCGGTTCAACTGGAAGGTAAATGTGATTACAGTAAATTTGTGATCATAGAATTCCAAAGTAAACTCTGTTGGTGCTATCGCACACACCCCGGTCGCCGGTCGCCGGTTGCCTTTATTTCAGTATATCCTCTACCACCATCGAGTACAAATCTTCAAGATGTATTCCTGCCGCTTTTGCCTGCTGCGGAACGAGACTTTCCTTAGTCATTCCCGGAACAGTATTTATTTCAAGGAAATAGGGCTTTGAATCGATGATAATAAAGTCCACTCTTACAATTCCGTTACATCCCAGAATGTCATAGATCTCCGAACTAAGCTTCTGCACTTTATCGGTAACCTTTGATGGCAGATCAGCCGGTGTGATTTCAAGTGATCTGCCGGGAGTGTATTTGGCTTCATAATCAAAGAATTCATTTTTGCTGATTATCTCGGTTACAGGAAGTATTACAGCTTTGCTTCTTGTTTTTACCACTCCGCACGCTACCTCTCTGCCATTCATAAATGCTTCAATCAGAACTTCATCGCTCTCTTTAAAGGCAGTTTCGAATGCCTTGTTCAACTCTTCCTTTTTCTTGACTTTTGTTACACCGAAACTCGAACCGCTGTCGTTTGGCTTAACAAAACAGGGGAGTCCTGTTTTTTCAATGATTTCGTCAATATCAATTTCATCACCTACCCTTATCAGCCGTGCTTTTGCCATGGGTATCCTGTATTCCTTCAGGAAAAGTTTGCAGGCCTGTTTATTGAATGTGAGGGCAGAGCAGAATGCACTGCAACTTGAATACGGTATGCCGAGCATCTCAAAATATCCCTGCAGATAGCCGTTCTCCCCTGGTGTTCCGTGAATTGCAATAAAAACTGCATCAAACCTGATCCTTATATCATCTGTTCTAATTGTAAAATCATTTTTGTCGACTGAAAAATATCTTCCCTTCGGATCTTCCCAATACCAGTCTGCACCCTTGATCATGATTATATAAGTGAAGTACTTTGATGAAAGTACATTACTTACCTCAGTGGCACTCTTAACCGATACTTCGAATTCAGAAGAGTCTCCTCCTGCCACAATAGCTATTGTTTTCATCTTATCCGTTTTGTTCTATTCAAAATTAATCATTTTACTTAATTCTGCGTAAATCTGCGTAATCTGCGGGCCTAAAGATTTATTTTCCCGCAGATATCGCAGATTATCGCAGAGCTTGTATTAACTTTGTGTAAAATTTAAAAAAGTATAAAAATGAAAAAAGGATGTTTGATCTCGGTTATTATTGTTGCTGTAATTGCATTCTTTGCAGTAAGCTTAATAATATGGGGGACAAGAGTTTATAATAATATGGTGACTATGAATGAGGGGGTCACAAGCCAGTGGGGTAATGTTGAGACTGCATACCAGCGCAGGGCAGACCTTATACCAAATTTTGTCAATACAGTAAAAGGCGCAGCCAATTTTGAACAGACTACATTGACTCAGGTAATTGAAGCTAGGGCAAAAGCAACACAGGTTTCTATTGATCCTACTAAAATGACAGCTGAAAACATGCAACAGTTCCAGCAGGCGCAGGGGCAGCTTTCTTCAGCTCTTGGCCGGCTTATGGTTGTTATGGAACAATATCCTGAGTTGAAAGCAACTCAGAACTTCAGGGATCTTCAGGTTGAGCTTGAAGGTACTGAGAACAGGATCTCGGTTGAGAGAAGGAAATTTAATGATATGGCAAGGGAATTCAATACCTATATTAAAACATTTCCCCAGAATTTTCTGTCAGGCATGTTCGGATTTGATGCCAAACCATATTTCGAAGCTCAGGAAGGTGCCGAAAAAGCTCCTGAGGTTAAGTTTTGATAAATCACATTTCTGATATGAATGCTTCATCGTTCTTTACGAGAGAACAACAATTACAGATACTTGCTGCCGTCAAAGAGGCAGAGAAATCCACTTCGGGAGAGATACGGGTCCACATTGAAACCACTTGTACCGAAGATGTACTTGACAGGGCCGCCTGGATATTCAATAAACTTAAGATGCACAATACTGTCGACAGGAACGGAGTTCTTTTTTATCTGGCAATAAGCGACAGGAAATTTGCAGTAATAGGTGATGGTGGCATTAATGCAGTTGTGCCGGAAGGTTTCTGGGATGAGATTAAGGAGAATATGCAGAAACGCTTCAAAGAAGGCAATTTCACAGAGGGACTTTCCAGGGGAATAATAATGGCTGGCGAACAGCTTAAAACTCATTTCCCTTACAGAAAGGCCGATGTGAATGAGTTGTCTGATGAGATTTCATTTGACAAACCAAAAGAGGATTAACCGGATGAAAACAGGAAAACCACTTTTTCTGATAGTTGCATTGTTTTTATTAATGATGCCTCCTGCTTTTACCCAGGATATCCCGGACAGACCTGTTCCTCCGCGACTTGTTAATGACTTCGCAGGAATGCTTTCAGGAAATGAGGTTGCTGCCCTCGAAAACAAACTTGTTGCTTTCAATGACTCAACATCCACCCAGATTGCAATAGTTACTGTACCTTCTCTCGGAGGATATGATATAATGGATTATGCCCAGCGACTGGGAGAAAAATGGGGAATAGGACAGAAGCAACTTGATAACGGACTGCTGATTCTCATAAAACCTAAGACAGCCGACTCAGGAGGTGAAATTACAATTGCACAGGGTTATGGTCTTGAAGGAGCTATTCCTGATTTAACATGCTCACAGATTATTGATAATGAGATATTGCCAGCCTTCAGGCAGGACGACATTTATGGCGGTCTTGATGCAGCAACGAATACACTGATGTCGCTTGCAAGGGGAGAGTTTTCTGCTGAGCAATATGGAAATAAGGCAAAAAAAGGATCTGGTGATGGATTCCCGTCAGGCTTAGTCATTTTTATTATAATCATTATCATTCTGAGTATATTCGGAAAATCCAAAGGCTCTAATAACAGAAATATTGGCTCCGGAAATCTGCCTATCTGGCTTCTGCTCAGCATGCTTAATTCAGGTGGCTCACACAGGGGTTCCTGGGGAGGCTTCTCGGGTGGTGGATCCGGAGGAGGCGGCTTTGGTGGCTTTGGCGGCGGAAGTTTCGGTGGCGGTGGCGCCAGGGGTAGCTGGTAGTAAAGAGGCACAGGGCACAGGGCGCAGGGCTCAAAGGCTTTTTACCTTGTGTCGTGTGTCGTGTGTCGTGTGTCGTGCGTCGAACACTGGAAATAGATATATTCAAAATTCAGTATCCCTGCCCGAAGTGTACTTCCTCCACTTATCAATAACCTGTACCATATCGTCAGGTAACCCGGAATCGAAGAATAGTCTTTTTCTGGTCACAGGATGATCGAATGCCAGAGACTTTGCATGCAGAGCCTGCCGGGGCAGAATCTTAAAACAGTTCTTTATAAACTGCTGATATTTGGTAAAAGTGGTGCCTTTTATTATCTGATCACCTCCGTATTCCTCATCATTGAAAAGCGGATGCTTTATATGGCTGAAATGAACCCTGATCTGGTGTGTGCGTCCGGTTTCAAGCTTACATTCAACAAGCGATATATAACCGAGATTTTCAAGAATTTTATAATGAGTAATTGCAGGTTTCCCGTCACTGCCGTCGGGAAATACCTGCATTATTTTACGGTCCCTGATACTTCTTCCCACATGCCCGGTTATTGTACCTTCAGGCGGTTCAGGTATCCCCCATACAAGCGCCTGGTATTTCCTGTCAGTCGTTCTTTCAAAAAACTGTCGCGAGAGTCTGTTAAGCGCCAGCTCATTCTTTGCAATAACCAGGATCCCTGAAGTATTCTTGTCTATCCTGTGTACAAGTCCGGGTCTTGCCTCTCCTGTGCTGAAAAGGGGAAGATCCCTGAAGTGATACATCAGGGCATTTACCAGTGTGCCGGTATAGTTTCCGTAAGCCGGATGTACAACCATCCCCGGTTCCTTATTCACAACAAGTACATCGTCATCCTCGTAAACAATATTTATCGGAATGTTTTCTGGTATCAGCTCAATCTCCCTGGGAGGGTTGGGAAGAACAATCTGTACAACATCCCCGGGCTTTACCTTGTAATTTGGCTTTACTGTTAAATTATTAACAAGGATATTACCTGCATTTGCAGCATTCTGTATCCTGGTTCTTGATGTCTTTTCCATCCTTGAGGACAGGTACTTATCAATCCTGAGCAGGGACTGGCCGCCATCTACCACAAACCGGAAATGTTCATACAGTTCCTGCTGATCGGATACAAGTTCTTCTTCTGTCATCTGGCTGATTATCTTACTTTTATCAGGCGGCTGTGTCCTGCAGGTTTGCCTGATATTGTTGCTGTTACTATATATATTCCCGGCCTCAGCGATGAAATATTAATTTGTCCGGAGTTTCTGCAATTTATGAATTCCCTTCCGTTGAGATCGGTGATTCTTATCCAAATCAGCTCCTGGTTGTCACTATCTCCTGTACTTACAGTAATGAAATCGCTTGATGGATTGGGATTGACCAAAAGTGAGTTTTTTGCCTCATAGTAATTATCATTGATCGAGGTGGTTTTAAGTGGTGCTCCCACAACCGGCCTGATCATTAGGCTTCCATAAACCTGTGACTGCTGCCACTCTCCATTCAGCCAATAGTATTGTTTCCCTTTTTGTGGTGTATTAACATCAAGGCCTGCATTCAGGAAAGTTTCAGACCGCTGTTTCCATCCAACATAAAAAGTCCCGTCAACCGGCACTCCATCTGTTACAGTGTAGTTGTAAAATCCATTTATTCTTACGGCCTGTTCTACCATCACTTCCTCACCTCTGTAAAGAATATTTCCGGGGCTACCATTATTATCATCCCAGACAATAAGGTCAAAGGCTCTCTTGTTCGCATCCCTGTAACTGTCGTTGAAGCAAATCTGAATTGATCGGAGAGTATCAGGTATAAACGATTTGAATCTGCAGGCAACCATGGCATTCCTCGATCCAAGGCCGTTGATTCCATATCCCATCTCGGCTGTCCCGTCATCAAATGCAAAATAGTTTTTAAACACCTGGTAATAAATGACAGTGTCATTTTCCTTGGGATCAAAATCATCAGTCTTAAGTATGCAGGTAATCCTGAACCGGGCAGAGTCAGGTGAATCTGATTTAAAGGTATAGATCAGGTTAGCTTTATAGTCAATGTTTGTCAGAGGTTCTATGTTCGTTGCCCCTGCAGTAAATGCATGAACCTGTGCATTAAGCTTCATATCCCATACCTGGAAGTTTCTTGTAACATTCCTTACAATTATGTCATTGTTCCTGTAGCTTATCGGGATAAATGCTCCCATCTCCTGCAGTTCAACCTCTTTGAAATGGGTCCACGGCATGGCTTCATGGTTTTTAAGAAGCGATCTGACTGGTGATCTGAAGGCAACATCGGTGTAAAAGGTATCTGCTAAAGTTCTGTTCCTGTCGAGAAGAACGTAATCAATATTCCAGTGATCGCAGTTGCCTATCATCGACTGGTCACTTGTATTCTGGGATATAGTGACATAGTTGATGAACCTGAACCTGAATCCTTTTTTCAGGAAACGCAGGTCCTCAATTGGGATAGCTGTTTGTCTGAATCCTGTTTCTGGTCCGCCTTTGGTCCGCCAGACAGAGAACCACTTGTTTTCAGCAGGATCAAGGAACTGCAGGGTAAGACTATCATTTGTCTCTGGTGAATCTCCCAGTCCGCCTGCCTCATAATAAAAGCTGAGCAGGATGTTGTCAGAAGTTGTATATTCAAGGTTAATTGGTTGTGAAGTGAGCATATCACCTGCAAATCCGGTGGAAATTGCAGTTTCATATAATCTCCCTTTCTCATCTATTGCGTCAAATGTTGCTATGCCTGTTGTGATTTGACTTTCGGAATAAGTATCATTTATGAATACATATCTGTCGGTCCATTTACTCAGGTCAGGATATATTGAATTGCCTGAAAAGTCATCGAAAAAAGGTAATTCTGCCATTCCTGCTGATAGGGAAGATGTTCCTTTTTTTGTATTCTCAACGGAAGTGACTATTGAGTAATTAGACTGTAATCCGGTCACAACTTCCTGTGCTGATCCCGATATTACGATTGTCGTAAAGATTAATGACAATATGAGTTTCTGCCTGATCATTTATTGACTGGATGTCGGTTCTGCGGCCTTCGGTACAGGAATAGTATCCGAAATGATAAACAGGGTTGAATCGACCGGAAGTTTTGCAGAATCGGTTGTCAGCCAAAGATATATGGCTGAACCGAGCTGAAGACTTGCCTCTTCCGAAAACTCGGGATTCTGCTTATAAACAAATGCATTAATTGAATCAGTTTCATTCACGATGGTATTGTCAAAGATGTATGCACCCAGGTTGAGAGAGGCTGCGAGAATCCTGTTTCTGGCAGATTCGAGACCATATCCAACCAGATCGGGAACGGGAGTGCGCTGGTTGCTTAGACCTTTACCAAGCACCAGATCAATAACTGATCCTTTTTGTATCGAATCTCCGGCAGCTATCTTTTTCCCGTTAAGTTGCTGTTCAATAACAACATCAACTGATAAATCAGGTTTATACTTTAGAAGTCCCATTTCAAGTCCTGATCCCTCTACAACCAGTATTGCCTGTCGCTTCGGAAGGTCTATGAGGTTTGGCATTGCCACCATCTCAGGATGAAATGCATTGATTGTAAGGGCCACATTTCTCCATTTTTTTACTTTGAATCCCGGTTTGGGATTCTGTTCGGCAATGCATCCCCTGGGGACAATATTTGTATATACCGAATCAATGATATGATATTTTAGTTTATTCTTTTTTGCAAGTTTTGCTGTCTCCTCAAGAGTCAGGCCGTAAAAATCAGGAACAGGTCTTGCCTGTCCGTGACGGGTGTAAAAATTGAGCCAGATAAGAAGAATCATAACTCCTCCTACTATAATTGCAACTGCGAGACCAAAATTTTTTAAAAATACCTTGCTGATTAAGAATTTCTTTAAGCTCATCCCAATGATCTGTAACTTTGATATAACGTAAAGGTACTTATAATATTATAAATGGTTCACCATTCTTTGAGCGTGTTATAGATTGAATCCCTTTCAACTGGTACAAAACCTGCTTCCCTGATAAGCCGGCATATCTCTCCTGTTTTCATGGCTGGACTTTCCTCCTTTGAACCTGCCATTGAGTAAATCCTTGTTGTATCATCAATAGTACCATCCATGTCGTCGATTCCAAACGAAAGTGCCAGCTGTGCAGCCTCTTTTCCTATCATCGGCCAGTAAGCTTTCAGATGAGGGAAATTATCAAGATAGATCCTTGAAACGGCATAGTTCCTTAAGTCCTCAACAATACTTACCTCACCAAGATATGCCATATTGTTGTTTGCTTTCTTAAACTTAAGGGGAATGAAGCAATTGAAACCATTTGTTTTGTCCTGAAGCTTTCGGAGCCTCTCCAAATGGTCAATCCGGTGGGAATAATTCTCAATATGGCCATATAGTATGGTAGCATTCGACGGTATTCCGATTTTATGCGCCGTTTCATGTATTTTAAGCCAAAGCTCTGAGGAGGATTTTTCAACACAAATACTTTTCCTCAATTCCTCATCAAATATTTCTGCACCGCCCCCGGGGATGGAGTCAAGGCCATAATTTTTCAGTATTCTGAGTCCTTCTTCAATTGTACAGCCAGCTTTGTTTATCATATAATCGAGTTCGATTGCTGAAAATGCCTTAATATGAAGGGAAGGTCTGTGATCCCTGATTTTACTGATCAGTGATCCCCAGTAATGAATATCATAAGCAGGATGAACACCTCCCACAATATGTACTTCTGTAACAGGCTTGCTGTCGAAGGTTTTTACAATATCAAGTATCTGTTCATGACTGAAATCCCAGCTATCGGGATCACCTTCAGGTTTTTGGTACGAGCAGAACCTGCAGTTGTAAACACATTTATTTGTCGGCTCAATATGGAAATTATGATTGAAAAAAACCCTGTTGCCGGTAAATCTTCTTTTAACAATCCCGGCAAGGATACCCAGCAGTGGCAGATCTGCTTCCCTGAATAGAATAAGTCCTTCTTCAGGTAAAATGCGTTTTCCGTCAATAACTTTCTCAGCTATTAATTTAAGTCTGCCATCTGTTATATGATCTGTGAGGTTATTCATCTTTTTTAAATGAGGAGGCAAAGATAAAAATAAAAAAGGTGTCTTCCCGGACACCTTTTTCAGAATAAATCTATACTGATTATGCTTTTAACTTAAGTTCAGAAGATACTGTAAGTTTTTTCCTGCCTTTTGCGCGTCTGGCTGCAAGAACTCTTCTTCCATTCGGAGTTGACATTCTTTCCCTGAAACCATGCTTGTTTGCCCTTTTTCTTCTTGATGGCTGAAATGTCCTTTTCATCTTTTCAACAATTTATTGACTACTTGTCAGATTTGAGACTGCAAATGTAGTACTTTTTTCTAATAAAAAAATCAGTTACATTATTTTTTCAATAAAATCAGGAAGGAAGGTAAACGATCTTCTTGGTTTCAAAGAAGGGTTCTTCAAAGAAACTGCTGATTTCCCATACTTTAACCTTGTCTTTAAACATTGAAAGTTCCTCCCTGAGATCACCTCCCTTAAGATAAAGTATACCGTTTTGGAGGTCATTTACAGAACCGGTATGTAAATTCTTACGGACAATTTTCACAAAATCAGGAAAGTTTGTTACAGCCCTGCTTACAATAAAATGAAACCTTCCCTTTTCTTCTTCAGCTCTTTTATTGAGAGGAATAACATTATCAAGCTTCAATTCATCCTTAACAGCCGAAACAACCTTTATTTTTTTCCCTATTGAATCCAGAAGGCTGAATTCTGAATCAGGGAACATGATTGCCAGAGGAATACCCGGGAATCCTCCACCGGTTCCCACATCGAGTATTGTTGTTCCGCTTTTAAATGAAATTACTTTTCCGATTGCCAGTGAATGCAAAACATGGTGAGTATAAAACTGTTCCATGTCTTTTCTCGAGATAACATTTATCATTGAATTCCATCTTTCATAGATGCTCTTAAGCTCAGCAAACTTTTGCATCTGACTTTCCGAAAGGAAGGGGAAATATCTGAGGAAATCTTCAGTCACTACCTGTTATCAGTTTTGATAAGTATGTTATATAACAGGGTTTTAGCCCTGTATAGTTCAGCTTTGACTGTTCCTATCGGTATTTTCATTTCTGCTGATATCTCCTCGTATGAGTACTCTTTATAATACCTGAGTTGTATAAGTTCGCGGTACCTTGGCTTGAGCTGAGCAATTATATCCTTGAGTGCAGCAATCTTCTGATGGTTAATCATTGATTCCTCCGGATCCGGAAGGTCAGACTGTATATTGATGGTCACATTATCAATATTATCCTGTGTCCCGTCAAAAGCAAGAGGTGACATCTGTTTTTTCCTGATGAAATCAACACAATTATTTGTTGCTATCCGGAATAACCAGGTGCTGAAGGCAAATTTTGGTGTGTAGGTGTCAAGGTTGCGAAAAGCCTTGCCAAATGCTTCTATAGTCAGATCCTCCGCATCCGAATGGTTATTGACCATTTTCAGAAGCATGAAGTATATTGAATCACGGTAGCGGTTCATGAGCCCGGCAAAAGCCTTCTCATTACCCTTCCGTGCCTTTTCCACAAGAATAAGGTCAGCGGCTGCATTATCTGATAATCCGTTTGTTACTTCCATCTGTTTCTTCCAGATTTGCTGCCAGGTTTACTTATATAAATTACTGAATATATAACTGGTGAAAAGATATCAAAAAAAAGTGATACAGGGACAATTCCTCGCTCATCCAGCTTTTTGCTGATAAGGATGAACACTGTTGTCTGTATTATCAGTCTTAAGCCAAAGACAGTCAGTATATAAGGCCAGAGATAAAGATTAATCAGCAATACTGTAAATGAGGCATATAATATAATCCTGGAAGCCGGTTCAGTCATGAGAAGTATCTTGTCTCTGAGCTTATAGTGAGGAGCAGTGGTATAATGTCTTTTCTTCTGTTTTAAAAACTCATTGACAGAGTGTGCAGGAACCGACCTGGTATGTGTTCCGATACTAAACTGAACAACTGTATTTGCATCTGTTGCATTACTGTTAACGATCAGGTCATCATCACCTGAGGCCAGCTGGTTATGAACTCCATAACCTTTATTTGCAAAGAAAAGTGACCGTCTGTAAGCAAGGTTTCTTCCTACCCCCATATAGGGAATTCCCCTTATTGCCATTCCAAGGTATTGCATTGCGATAGTCATGCTGTCATACCTTATGAAACTGTTTAAAAGGCCTTTTTCTCTGAAATATCCTCCATAACCAAGGACAAAGGTTGTTCTATCATCAAATTTAGATGCCATTCCCTCCAGCCATTTATCTGAATCAGGTGTGCAATCTGCGTCGGTGAAAAGAAGCAGTTCATTTTTAGAAGCCTTTATCCCGATAAACTGTGCCAGTTTCTTATTATGAGTAAATTTAGGATCCTTGTTTATTGTTGATACTTTAAGGTGAGGATATTTGAGCAGGTATTGGCCAAGAACCTCGTAGGAATTGTCTTCTGAACAGTCGTTTACAACAATCACTTCATATTCAGGATATTTTTGTTCCAGTACTGCAGGGAGAAACCTTCTGAGATTCTCTGCTTCATTTCTGGCACATATTATTACCGATACAGGCTGGAGATTGTTTGATGCCTCCGGCCTGTAAAGATGCACAGCAAGGTAAAAGTACAGGTAATAAAAGATCTGGATCAGGGTTGCTGAAATCAATACCCAGAATGTGATTGCTAAAAACAAATTACCCTGGTTTAACATCTGACTTTCTAATATGTAGCAATATTAATAGAATATTCGGAATGTAAAAAAGGCAAATGACAAAAGATAAAAGGCAAAAGATAAAGGAATAGAAATTAACCCCGGCCGGCTATCACTAACATTTCAAAATCTTCAGTTGTTAAAGGGTTCTCCCTGGAAAATGCTCCTATTTTTGCCCCGAAAATATCAATTTTCTTATATCCTAGTGATTTAAGCAGCCATGTAATCTCGCTCGGAACATAATATCTCTCATTGCACTCAAGTACTTTTTTATTTCCGTTATCATCTGTAGACTCGGTTATATTATGATCCCGGAAAGTCATCAGGTCAAATGTATTGCTCCTGTATGTGGCATTTCCTTCAGCTGAATCTGAATTACAGAATTGTTCAACGGAATGGTACAGAGGAAACAAACCATTAAGAGTTGTAAAAATGAATCTGGCTTCAGGCTTTAATGCACGGCTTACATTTTTGAGTATTTCAAAATTCATCTCGTCCGTCTCCATAAGTGGGAAACCTCCTTCACAGAGCATGATTGCAGCATCGAACTCTGATATGAAAGGGAGATTCCTTGCATCATGTTTCTGAAAGTCTATCTTCAGGTTTTCTTCCCTGGCTTTCTGGGCGGCTCTCTTTAACTGTGATTCCGAGAGGTCAATGCCGGTGACATTATATCCTCTTTTTGTGAGCTCTATTGAATGACGTCCTGTTCCGCAACCAACATCCAGAATACGCAGGCTCCTGTCAGAGTTTAATTCTTTCTCAATAAAATCACATTCCCCTGTTGTTCCACGGGTAAATGTTTCTTTGTCATAATTCAGGGCATAATCCTCAAAAAGGGATTCATACCATTGCTTTTTTATCATTACAATGATGTTGTATTGTCAATTGGTTCAGCATTTTGTGTCATATTCTATCTGAAGGTATATGTAAAGCCAATGGACCCATAATTGAACATTGAAAAATTATAGACCTCATCATTATCAGCACCCCCTTCAAGTAATCTGTATCCTACATGCATCTGCATCTTTTTACTGATCTCATATTGCGCGGCAAAGAGGATATCTTCAGCGCGGCCCTGTGACGCCCAGAATGCATCTCCTTCAAAAAGGAATCCCAGGCGTTCGTCCATCATTAAAAGCAGTCTGAAGTTAATTAACGGCACAAATCCTGTATTGGTCTTCTCTGCATAATATCCGGGCGATTTCATGCTTATTGCAGCATCCCTTAATTTAGCAGTAATGCCAAGACCAAATTCCACTCTGTCCCGCATTACAATATCATAACGGTAAGTGAGCCGGTAAGAATTGAATTTATAATTGGCATCAAGCATCGAGTCGGCAGGAAATACAACACCTGCAAAAGAAACTTCATAGGGAAGGAACCCATCTGATTTCATTGAAAGCGGAGCTACAAGAGCAATAATATTATGACGTTCCCTGATCCTGTAACCTCCTTTGACCCTTATAAAAAAGGATGAAGCTGCAGCCAGATCATCTGTAAGTGAGATCATTGTTCCCTGGTCTCCCGGTATCCTGACATCGTTTTTGCTGGCAGTCACAAATCCGGTTTCCACATTCAGGGATAACTGGGCACTTAAGGGAGATATAAATGCTAAACTTATTATTATCAGAACAATAGAGAATCTTAGTTTGATATTCATCAGTTATTTATATTTAATTTTTATTTCGTCGCAAAATTATAATCTTAATTCATTTCAACTCCCTATTTGATAATCTTTTTGCTTATACCTTCAACATATGAAATGAAGCTGACACCGTCACGCGACATTTCAAACCTGGTATTGACGCTGGAAGAATTTATTTTTTCATAGATAAATCTGAAGGCAGGTGATTCTGGATCTGGTTCACTGGTAAATACTATTGAATTTTCATTGTAAGTAATCGTATATTTAATAAAATGTCCTTCATTATCAAAGAAAATTGCGTTGTCAGGTTGCCCGTTTTTAAGATAGATAATCATAATATCGTCCCGGATAATTCTTCTTTTGAAATCGCCTGCAGAATAGTCGGAATGACTCCTTCGTACCAGAATATTACTGTCGAGATCAAATGAAAAGCTGAAAGTGCCAAATCCTTCTCCTGGTATTCCCGATCCTTCACCCTGCCATTCACCTGTAAGCCAGTCCCATTTATGCCATACTGACTGAGGCTGACTGAAACAGGCTAAATGTAAAAGTAACAGGTAAATAACTGACAAATATTTGATACTCATGGTCTTGTTGGTGTTATATGTGTAAAATCTGATTTCAAAGGTATCAAAAAACTTCACTATTATTTTTTCAGGCCGTATGTATCAATTACATTTGTGCTTCTGAAAAATCAAACTGTTATATGTTCAGCATCGAAAGCAGGGATCCGGAATCAAAAGCAAGAACAGGTATGCTGACAACAGCTCATGGTGATATACCGACACCAATTTTTATGCCTGTAGGAACGGTAGGCACTGTTAAGGGTGTAATGCAGAGGGATTTATCAGAGGATATCGATGCCAAAATAATTCTGGGTAATACATACCACCTCTATTTACGTCCGGGCATTGAGATACTGAAGGCTGCTGGAGGACTTCATAAGTTTATGTCATGGGAACGGCCAATGCTTACCGACAGCGGGGGATACCAGGTGTTTTCACTTACGGGCAATATGAAGCTTACGGAGGACGGAGCTGTATTTAAATCGCATATTGATGGTTCCAGACATATCTTCACACCTGAGAATACTGTTTATATTCAGAGAGTTATCGGGGCAGACATTATTATGGCCTTTGATGAATGTGCACCCTGGCCCTGCGAATACAACTATGTAAAGAAGTCGGTGGCCCTTACCCACCGGTGGCTCGACAGGGCAGTCAACAGGTTTAAGGAAACAGATCCTTTATGGGACTGGGAACAATATCTTTTTCCTATAGTACAGGGCGGAACATATGATGACCTGAGGCGAGAATCAGCTGAAAAGATTGCATCAAAGGGGATGGCTGGTAATGCAATAGGCGGATTATCGGTTGGGGAACCTGCTGAGGATATGTACAGGATAATTGAGGTAGTGAATGAAATACTTCCCGCAGATAAACCACGTTATCTGATGGGCGTAGGTACTCCGGTAAATATTCTGGAAGCAATTGACAGGGGAATTGATATGTTTGACTGTGTTATGCCAACCCGTAACGGCAGGAACGGGATGCTGTTCACCAGCGAGGGAACTATCAATATCCGCAATAAGAAATGGAATGATGATTTCAGCCCTATTGATCCTGCAGGGCCTTCACTTGTTAGCCTTACCTATTCAAAAGCTTACCTTCGTCATCTTGTGATGACGGGAGAAAACCTGGGAGCACAGATAGCCAGCATTCATAACCTGGCATTTTATTTGAAACTGGTTGAGGAAGCCAGGGAAAAGATCAGGCAGGGAATATTCAGAAAATGGAAGGATTCAATGATAAAAAAACTTTCAGCGAGGCTTTAGAAGCGCTGAAAGTCAAGCGTATAGACAAGTATATAATAAGAAAGTTCCTTGGGACTTTCTTCTTCTCTATTGTGCTTATCCTTACAATTGCAGTTGTATTCGATTTTGCTGAAAAAATCGATAACTTCATGGAAAAGGAAGCTCCTGTAAAGGCAATAATCTTCGATTACTATTTTAACTTCATACCTTATTTCGCAACCCTCTTTGCTCCCTTGTTTGTATTTATATCTGTCATTTTCTTTACCTCAAAAATGGCAATAAATACAGAGATAATAGCCATCCTTAACAGCGGAATGAGCTTCAGGAGAATGATGTGGCCTTACCTTATTTCTGCTGTGGTAATTGCCGTTTTCGCATTTTTGCTTACAAATTTCATTATCCCAAGGGCAAACCTAAAAAGAATGGAATTTGAAGACAAATACTACAGGTCTGCAAGCAGGAAGGTTACAGTTGAAAATATTCACCGTATGGTATTTAAGAATATATATGTTTTTATGGGATCATATAATCCCATAAGCCAGCGGGGACAGAATTTTACAATTGAAAGGTTTAATGATGAAGGTAAGCTTGAATCAAAGTTGTCTTCACCTACAGTTGTATTTGATACGGCAACAAATAAATGGTCAGCAATGAATTATATCCTCAGGGAGATTGCTGATGAAAAGGAGATAATAACCAGGGGAGAGCAGCTTGATACCACACTTACAATAAAACCTAGCGATTTTTCACGTGATCCCGGCTTTGTAGGGACTATGACATATAAGGAACTTGATGATTATATAAGCCTTCTTCAGCTTCAGGGATCTGATGAACTTAAGCTCTTTCTCATTGAAAAGCACAGACGTTTTTCAAATCCTTTTGCAGTTTTTATTCTCACTCTTATAGGTGTTTCACTTTCATCAAGAAAGGTCAGGGGAGGGATCGGGATGAATATCGGAATCGGGCTTATTCTGAGCTTCTCCTATATACTCTTCCTTCAGTTTGCTTCACAGTTCTCCCTAAAGGGAAATCTTAATCCCATGCTTGCTATGTGGATACCGAATATTCTCTACACCTTCATAGCACTGACTCTCTACAAAATGGCCCCGAAGTAGTTTCTGAGTTACTTCAGCATGTTTTAACCTCAATTATTCATGGACAACGGCCTCACCCCCTTGGTCCCCCTCTCCCGATGTGAGAGGGGGATGACTTCCAGAGCCACATTCATCCTGGAATTAAGCCCCTCCCACTCGGGGGAGGGGTATGGGGAGAGGTCGACTGGGTCAGGAGTAAAAAGCGTAATAAATACA
>Ga0209314_10000341_pt1 | contig 20355 bp, 23 predicted proteins | sample I19B2metaG_FD_184146 | JGI IMG/M metagenome (GOLD analysis project Ga0209314, IMG submission 184146) | Lake sediment bacterial and archeal communities from Gulf of Boni, Indonesia to study Microbial Dark Matter (Phase II) - ​I19B2 metaG... | ecosystem: Environmental > Aquatic > Freshwater >... | reverse complement strand
CCCTGTGATAAAATCCTTGCTATATTCAAAAAACGCTCAAATTCTGCGTTATTTTTATTTGAAAGTAACACATTTGCGTTCCAACGGTCATCCAAAAGTCCGAATCAAAAACTTGACTGTTTCCATTTTGTTTAGAATATTATACCAAAATTGCTCTCTTCAGGCAACAAAAAACCACTCCGATGATACATCGGAGCGGTTAAATTTTTTATTTTTACTCTTGGTCTCAATAGGTCAGATTTTCGTTTCCCCTCCAATCAAGTGGAGAGATTTTTCTCAAAATTCACCCCGCCGAATCGGCGGGTGTGGAGGGAGACCTGCCCCCAATTTCTTGCTCCTTCTGAGAGATTTTAATTTTGCTTTCTTATACACTTCCTTCAAATATCTGTTATTTTCCCTCAATTCAGCTATACTTCTGCTTGGAACTATGAAATATCCAAGCAGTTCGTTTTTTTCTTTTTCGTCTCTCATTTTAGTATCACCTTGTACTGCACCCTATTTATTAAAATATATAAAATTATTATTGAAGAATCAAGGGATTCCGACGACGTCACTATTTTATTATGCTTTTAATATATTTAAGACCATCTTTTATTTCTTTCAAGATTATCTTTCTACCAGATATATCATAGTTCACTTCGTAAAAATTATCTTCAGGTGATTTTAGATTTTCAGGACATATTAACCACAGAAATTTATTTTTTGAAAACCATAAATATTTTGCTTTTCTAATTTCATCAGCATTTTTAACACCTGGCGGTCTATCTTTGTCACTTATCAATGGGGCTGTATGGTTTTTAAGGTAATCCAATAAATCTTTGATTTCTTTTTCTTCTTTCTTTACTTCCACGTAAAGCAATATATCTTTTGATTTTTTATTGAATACAACTATATCCATAGGAAAATGATGTGTTTTATTATTTTCATCAACATACTTGTAATTATACTCATACTTTATACAGTCAATCGGATAATCATAATCATAGTAAAGTTTCGCCAAAGCAGAGATGTGAGTAATCCATTCCCGTGCTAAATTTGTTGTCTTATTTTTAGGAAGTTCAAATAAATGATACGGTCCTTTTCCTATGCCGTATTCAATATAAAATTCATCCGGTCTTAAAGGATTTCCGAAGGTTACAATTGGTTTCTTTTCTGATGTTCCCTTCACTGCTATTAAAAATAGTTTTTTCTCTTCTTCGCTTACCGGTGGAATTATTGGTTTTAGTTCTCGCTTTTTTGGTGTGAGTGAATTTAAGTAATTTTCAAATTCCATATTATACTTTCATCCTTTCACTGTAATTTTATAGAATTTTACTTTTGGGGTCAACTCTTGAGTTTTGATATTTTTACCTTAAGTCAACCGAAAGTTCTGAAACACTGTAGAAATGAATTCCATTAGGTATTAGTATTTATTAGTATTTCTAAAATTGCTTTTTCTTTTGTTTCTTCTAATCCTCTGATGATTTTTTTCTGCCATTTTTGGGGTACAGAATTAAAAACTTCTCTAATCATATTTTCTTCCCCTTTATTAAGTAAAGCCCTTAGAATCTCAATAGCGGTGTTTCTATCTTTTATAGCTTTTTCTTCTCTAATTCTCCGCTGGAAAATGATTAATTTATGCAGGGCAAAGTTGGCAGGATGAGGTAAAGTTAGAGAGAAGTCTTCCACTTTTACTTTAATAGTATTATCTGATAGGAAATTTAGAAATCTCAAAGCAGTAGCATTGATTCCTAATTTTGGTAAAGGATAGGGTTTATCTCTACCTTTACCTTTTTCAGGGACTAAAAATTCAAGTATTAAATCTGGATGGTCAAGTTTAATATATCCATTACTATCCTTGAAACTTATGATAAACCCTAAATCTTTAAGAAGTTCCGGTATGTCAACTTCCTGCTTTATCCGAGCAGGGTTATCTATAAGGAAATCTAAATCTCTAGTTTTTATAGTGGTTAGGTCTATATAGGGAATGTCAGAAAAATACTCCTTATAAAAATATACACACCAACTACCGATGAGGATAAAATCATTTAGTATATTTGCCTTGTGAAACCTTCTTAAAACTTCAATACACAACTCAGACTGCTTCCTTTCCACGTAATGAACTCCTCAAGAATCTAATTTGTTTTTTTACCTTAGATAATAAATTTCTATATTTGGCTCTAAGCATTTTTGCTTCTTCGTATTTCTTGCGCTCTTCATCAGAAATTTTACCTTTATAAATATATTTTACTTTTTTATCCGTCCTTTTTACCAGATAATAATATTTATGTCCTCGTATTTTTCTTACCGCAAGACATCCTTCAGGCAACTTCTTTAGTACTTTTTCGTATTCTTTCTTCATCCGGGAAGAATTTGCGAGTTCTTCCGCTAATGCTCCTTTTATTACTCCCTTCATAAGTCCTCCTATTACCCAACAAACTATATTATAGTATAACTTGTTAGGTAACAGATGTCAATAAAATAATTTTTTTTACCCAACAAATACAACTATTAAATTGTCTGTTAGGTAAAAAAAGTTTTTATTCCATTTACAGCTACCTGATTTCCTTAATTTAATTTTATTTTTCTTCAATTCCGAGAAGTTCAACGGTGAAAATTAAAGTTGTATTAGGACCGATAATATCGCCGGCACCTCGCTCACCATAGGCAAGATGAGAGGGAATAAATAACTCCCATTTTGAGCCTACTTTCATCAATTGTAAAGCTTCTGTCCAGCCCCGAATTATACCCGAGACGGGAAATTTTGCCGGTTCACCTCTATTGTAAGAACTATCAAATTCGGTGCCATCAATTAAAGTTCCTTTATAATGAACGACGACGGTATCATTTAATTTGGGTATTTTTCCTGTCCCTTCTTTAATTACCCGATACTGTAATCCGCTTGGTAAGGAGACGACACCTTTATTACTTTTATTTTTGCCAAGGAATTCTTCACCTTCTTTTTTATTTTTTTCACCAATTTTTTTCTGTGCTTCTGTCCTTTTCGCCATCATTTCTTTTTGAAAATTCATTATTGTTTCACCCATTTGTTTTTCGTCCATCAGCGGGTTCTTTCCGGATAAATTATCGTTAATTCCTTTGAGTAAAATGTCTGGATTAATGTCTATAGACTGCTTTTTGAAACTATTTCCGATATCCCATCCGATACTATAACTTAATTTATCCTTTTGGGTTTTAAAAATTTGTTTCTCATCTTTTTCATTCTTTTGACCTTGCTCTGCCCTTAAAGAACTGGCTGAAACCACTAAAGAAATAACGGTTAAAAACAGAAAACATTTTTTCATTTTTTTCTCCTTTTCTTAAAAGATATCTATTTTTGCCTTCTTTAATATCTTGCCAAGTTTAGCCAAAGGTAAACCAACAACATTATAAAAACAACCTTCTATCCGCTCAATAAATACACTTCCCAAACCCTGAATATCAAAACTACCTGCTTTGTCCAACGGAGATACCCTCTTAAAATAATTTTTGATTTGTTGATCACTTAAACGATACATATAAACCTTTGTCTTATCATAAGCAGTGAATGTCTTGTGATTGTCATTGTCAATAACCGCTAATCCAGTATAAACCCATTGCGGTTTTTGGGAAAGTAACTTCAGAGTTTTGAAAGCATCTTTTATATTTCTGGGTTTTCCAATGATTCTTTTTCCTACTAAGACCACGGTATCGGCGGCGATTACTACACCGGAATTAAATTTTTTAGATACATCCTTTGCTTTTTTTAAAGCATTTTCAATAACTAAATTACTACATCTTCCTTTTAGTTGTCTCTTTTCTCTGATAAAGGATTCAACTACTTTGAACCGTAGCCCGGTCTGTTTTAATAATTTTTGTCTTGCTCTTGATTTGGAAGCCAAAATTATTTTACGCATACGCTGCTTGTTCGCCAGCGAGATAACCGGTGGAAAAAGCCTGTTGTAAATTATATCCTCCGCTTGAGGCACAGCCATCAATAATCTCACCGGCGAAGTATAGACCAGGGATAATCTTTGATTCCATTGTCCGTGGGTTAATTTCTTTGGTGGAAATTCCTCCATCGGTAATCATCGCTTCTTCAAGAGGTAAAGAACCGATAATGGTTAAAGACAATGCTTTTAATAAATGCATAATTAAACGTCTTTCTTGTTGAGCAATCTGATTTGCTTTTTTCTCCGGGTCTAAACCGAGTAAATTTATAAATACCGGGATTAATTTTTGTGGCAATAGACCTTTCATCACATTCTTTAACTCGGTATGTCCTTTAGCCTTAAATTCATTCAATAATCTATTTTCAATCTGCTCAGGTTTCAATCCTGGTTTAAGGTCAATGAAAAGACGAACTTCCTGATATTCTCCTAAAAGACAAACAATTTTATTGCTTAAATCCAAAATCAAAGGTCCGGAAACTCCGAAATGGGTAAAAAGCAATTCCCCTATATCAGAAACTATCTTCTTCTTCCCGTATTCAAAAGTAAGACATATATTTTTTAAAGTAAGTCCTTGCAATTTTTTCACCCATAATTCCTTAGTTTTTAAGGGGACTAAACCGGGTTTTAGCGGGATAATCGTATGACCTAATTTCTTAGCAAGACGAAAACCATCGCCACTTGAGCCAGTGGCTTTATAAGAAACACCTCCGGTCGCTAAGACTACCTTTTTTGCTTTTAGGCTATATTTATTTTCAAAATCTAATTGAAAGATTCCATCTTTTTTTATTATATCGGTTAAACGCAGTTTATAAATTATGGTGACATTGTTATCGGAAAGATATTCTCTTAAAACTTTTACAATAGAGTAAGCGTTATCGGTGACAGGGAAAACTCTTCCTTGTCTTTCTATTTTTAGTTCAAGACCTTTGGATTTAAAAAAATTAATCAAATCTTGATTGAAAAATGTGGAAAATGCTGACCTGAAGAAATTACCCTGTTTGCCAAACTTCTCAATAAATTTACTGATGGGCGCGATATTGGTAACATTGCATCTACTTTTCCCGGTAATTAGGATTTTTTTACCGATGGAATCGTTCCTTTCTATCAAAACCACACTTTTCTTAAGTTGTCCAGCGCGAATACTTGCCATAATCCCGGCCGGACCCGCGCCAACCACTGCGATATCATAAATTTTCATTAGTTTCCAATTTTATCAAACTTCCACAAGACATTGGCGGACATGTCCATTTGAGGTAGAAAAACCTACAAATTTAGACGAAATAATTTACCTTTTCTGAGAATTTTCCAGTTCAATTTTTCTGAAATTGGTTCGGAAGAGATTATTGCCGAATTGCCGAGTTTAACAGAATAAAGTGTATAGTAATCCGGACTTTTACTGTATTCTCTATAAGCATAAAGAGTATTACCATCGGTAAAAATACAGGTGAGTGAAGAATATCTATTATTTTTTTTAATCTGGGAAACAGATTTTTTGAAGGCATTTTCTAGACCTAAGGAGATTGAATTCATTATATGAAGGAAATATGTTTCTGAATCGAGGGCATTAAAGTGCAACCTATCATCTAATTTAATATTCTTTAGTAATTTTTCATAATCATAAATCGTGCCGTTATGAGCAAACAAGATATTCTTATTTTTAAAGGGTTGGGAATTTTCTGCACGGTTTGTCCCAGGCCAGGCTGATTTGCGGAAATGAATAACTAAAACTTTTGGGTAGGCAATTTTTTCTATTGTAGAAAAAAAATCATTTTTCTCTTTAATCACCGAACCGCCACTTTTAAGAACAACCGCTTCACCGTTTTTATAATGTCCTATACCCCAACCATCAGTATGTCCCGGACTGCTACCTTCGGGTACTTTCCCAATCTCAGCGAGTTTAAAAAAATTCTCCACTAACTCTTTATGCTTGGTATAATCAAAATGGGTTATTCCGAGTATTCTGCACATCTCAAAATATTAGTTTAACAACAATTATCGCAATAATAATGCCAACTATATCCGAAATTACACAAACCGGAACAAGATATCTTGTTTTCTTAATTCCAATCGCGCCTAAATAAACCGCTAAAATATAAAATGTTGTCTCCGCACTTCCCATAATCACTGCCGAAATCCTGCTGGCTAAAGAGTCGGGTCCGGTAGATTTCACAATGTCAGTAAAAACTCCAAGCGATGCACTTCCGGATAAAGGTTTGATTATAGATATGGAAACGACTTCAAGTGGAATATTAAGGATTGCAAAAATACCAGAAGATATATTTTTTATAAAATCAAATGCACCTGAAGCCTGGAATGACTTTACCGCAATAAATATTGCCAGTAGATAAGGAAAAATTCTTATAACAATATTTATCCCATCTTTTGCTCCGGAAACAAAAGAATCGTAAACTCTTACCTTTTTGTAAAAACCGTATAAAACAACAAAAAGGATAAAAAGAGGAATAATAAGTTGGGAAATAAAATTGACAATGTTCATTTGTACAGTTTTCTGAATAAATGTAAATTTATAACCGCAAAAATGGCGGAGAGAACCGTTGCCAGAATTATCGGCAAAACAACCACGGTTGGATTTTTAGACCCGAAATCGGAAAGAATGCCAATAACCGTAAACGGTATAAATTGAATACTTGCAGTGTTAACCACGATGAACAACATCATCTCAAAAGTTATTGTTTCAGAATTATTATTTAAAGATTGTAAGTCCTGCATCGCTTTAATCCCGAGGGGAGTTGCCGCATTCCCTATTCCAAAAATATTCGCCAAAAAATTAAGAGTTATAGAAGTGATTGATGGATGGTCTTCGGGAATGTTTTTGAATAATCTTGAAATGAGGGGTTTAAAAAATTTTGAAAATCGGTGAATAAGTCCGGAATCTTCAATTATTTTGGTTATTCCCAACCAGAGGGCAATTATACCCAACAGAAATAAAGAAATTTCAACTGCAGATTTAGCCGCATCAAATATTGATTTAGTAAATTCTTCAAGTTTACCGTTTACTATAGAAAAAATAACACTTACACTGATTAATAAAACCCAGATTGTATTCATTTCAAAATAAGCGATTTTTTGTATGTATTCAACTCTACGGTTGCTCCTACAGGTAAGGTAATTTTGTTCTTAACATGTCCGATATATGGACAATGCACAACTGGAAAATCAGCCTTCATCTGTTCAGACAAAATTTTATAAACATCTTTAGGATTAAATCCTTTGAAATTACCAAGTATAAGCCCTTTTATTCTCCTAAATTTTCCTTTTAATATCCATTGAGTAAAACACCTGTCTATACCGTGTAGTTTTTCTTCCACTTCTTCAAAAAATAAAATTGAAGCATCGGTATCAATTTCCCAATCTGTGCCAATCAGTGCGGTGAGAGTAATTAGATTCCCTCCTTTAAGGACACCTTTCGCGATTCCAGGTCTATAGACATTTACAGGGGCACGGTTAAAAAGGTTTTTATTTGGGAAATTATTAACTGCGTTCAAAAATGAATTAAAGGTAAACTTTGAAACTTTAGAAAAGTTTGTTAGCATTGGTGAATGCAGTGTAGCTAAACCCGTTCTTTCATAAATCACATTTAAAAAAACACTTATGTCACTAAATCCGGCAAAAATTTTTGGATTATCTTTAATCAAATTAAAATTCAAATAGGGAAGAAGTTTCATTGAACCAAACCCGCCCCTTTGAGCAATTATTAACTCAACATTTTTATTTAAAAAAGCACTATGTATTTGTTTTACCTTCTCATTCGTGGATGGTATTTTTTTAACAAATCCTTTATTAATAATTTCAAATCCTAACTTTTCAAAATTTCTTATACCTTTTATAAAATCTCTCTTTTCCTTGATAATCCAACTTGGTGTGATTATATAAACTTTCAAGTGTATCTCCCCAATTCTTGTTAGGATTAAAACAGCCAGCCAAAATTATGGATAAAAAAATTTTGCAATAGTTTAATCGTTCGGTTTTAAAGTAGTGATATCTTGAAATAAGACTGCCGAGCCGAGTCGGTTTCCATTGCGGTCAATTACTGGGACCCCTGAATAACCAATGCGCCGTTTTTCTTGGTTGATTTCAATAGTTATTTCTGAGCGTCGAAGAATCTGAGAGGAATTATTTGCCTCTTTACATATCTTAATTAAAGAAGGATAATTGGCAAGCACCTTTTGAATCGGGATATTTTCCTGAATTGTTTCTTCTTTGAGTCGGAGAATTTCTTTCGCTCGTGGATTTATTTCAAGTAAATTCTCCTGGGAATCAATTACTAAAATTCCTGCAAATAAACTATTAGTTACTGCTTCTCGAAGGGCGCGATTTTTTTCTATTTCTTTAATCAACCGGATATGTTCTAAAGCAATACCGATTTCGTGTCCTAACATTGAAATCAGTTCTAAGTCCTGTATTGCAAAAGGTCTATCTCGACGGTTAAGAAATTGTATGACACCTAATGGTTTATTTTTAGCAACTACCGGTGCAGCAATGATTGATTTAGTTTTAAAACCGGTAACCTTATCTATGCCACCATAAAACCTCGGGTCTTGTTCAGGGTGTTCTACTTTTACTGGCTGCATATACTGCATTACCCAGCCGACCACACCCACGCCGACACGGAAAGATAATTGACGCAATTTTTCTATCGGCACACCATAAGAAGCAAGTGGATAAAGTATACCCTCTGATTTCAGTTGAAGAAGAGTCCCTGCTTCAGAATTGAGTGCATCAGAAACTTTAGAAAGGATATACTTTGCTAATTCTTCCTCATCGTAAATAAAATGTAAATCGGTCAAAACATCATAAAGTAACTGAAAGTGGAATATTCCTAATTTCATTGTTATCCAGCCCCCTATTTTTAAAAATTTTTAGGCAAAGAAGAAACTGTCTCCAGAGCAATCTCAACCATTTTTTTAATAGATTTTTTTATTTTTTTTGTTTCCATCACCTGCTGTCCGTAAACCCCGCCCCTTTGCCCGAGAACTTCGTAATTCTGCATAAGAATTTTCACTTTTCTCGTAGATATCCTGAGCAAAGGGGCGGGGTAAAGAATATTACCAGTAGCGGTTAAAATTGCTGCCGCCTTAACTTTCCTTAATCTTGCTAAAGCAAACAAGCCCGCACATTCCATTTCTATCGCCAGAATACCTTTAGATTCCCATTCTTTTGCCTCTTTTTTCTCCTGATAGAAAGCATCAGAAGTATAGATCGGCCCTACCCACATTTTGAGAGGAAATTTTTTCGCTCTCGCGACCAAGGCACCTGTCAATTGAGAGTCAGGTTGTGTGTTTTTTAATTTTAAGTTATAACTTTTCAGTAAACCGACCAAAGGGAATGCTGAATCCGGGATAATTAAATCAGCGGGATTTATTTTCTTCTGTACGCCACCACAGGTGCCAATACGAATAAGAATTTTTGCACCGAGCATTACCAATTCTTCAACGACAATTGCACAGGAAGGACAACCCATCCCGGTAGTAACTACCGAAACAGGTACATTTTTAAATTCGCCGGTATAAGCTAAAAGTCCACGAAAATTATTGATAATTTTTGCTGAAGTGAGAAAATTTTTGGCAACCATTCTTGTCCTGCCCGGGTCGCCGGAAAGAAGGATAGCGGGGCTTAAATCTTTAGGTTGGATTTTTAAATGAATAGGCACCTTTTTAAAGCCATTTGAACCAGCCGAGGTCAAAAACTTCGCTAATTACACCAAGCCCAAGGATAATCACATAAAGAAAAAGGATAAACAATAAAATTTCGCCCTTATATTTTTGGAAAAATTCTTTAATTTTCATTATCTTACTTGGATGTAATTTTTTCTCGGTTAGCTTGGCAGGTTATGCAATAGCGTGTGTAAGGCATTGCTTTCAACCGTTTAGCCGGTATTTTTTTCTGGCAGGATTCGCAAAATCCGTAAATTCTTTTTTCAATTTTTTGTAATGCGTTTTCAATATCAAGCAACATTTGTCGTTCGTGGTTAGTCAATTCATAGAACATTTGTTTCTCTAAAGTTTGCGAAGCGAGGTCAATCTCGTCACCAACTTCGCTTTCTCCAAGATGTTTATCCTTTTTCACGATACGTAAGACATCTTCCTTTTGGGAAAGTAACTTTTTTCTAAAGAATTGTAATTCTTTATTTGAGAGTTTATTTTTTGCCATCAGACTACCACCTTAATAGTTTTTAAAGTATCGGTTTCCTGACCGCTGACGCGGATTTCTTTCTTTGAGAGTTCCAATAAATAGTCACGTATTTCTGGCGTAATCCGTTCTCCAGGGATGAGAACCGGTATCCCCGGTGGATAAGGAGTTAAAGTTTGTGCAGCAATATATCCGCCAGCTTTCCTTAATGGTATACGTTTTGTTTTCTGAAGCAGAAATACATCTCGGGGCATCATCACCATTTCCGTAGATAAACCGGGTAACTGCAAGGTCTCCTCAACTTTCGGTGTCTCACCATTGTATTTCAGGTCAATTTTTTGTAAGGCATGAATTAACTTTTCTAAATCACTTCGTGTTGAACCGATACCCAAAATTGCGATTAAATTGAAAAGGTCGGCACAGTCAACTTGAATATTATACTCTTTATTGAGAATTTCTTCAATTTTGTAGCCGGATAAACCGGTATGGGTAACATTAATAGTTAATTTTGTAACATCCAAATCGTAGCCAGAAGCACGAATTTCTCCTCGGGTAAAACAAGAAAAATTTTTTAATTGGTTAATTTTTCGGCGCGCTTCTTCAGCAGATTTAATTATTGAATTTAACATTTTCTCACCATAGAGGACTACCTGCCGTCGGGCAAGGTCAATTGAAGCGAGGATTAGATAATTCGGACTGGTGGTTTGCAACATGGAAACAATTTTTCTTACGCGGTTTACATCGATTAACTCGGAATTGAAATGTAAAACTGACCCCTGACTTAAAGCAGATAAAATTTTATGTGTACTCTGTACACAGAGGTCGGCACCGGCTTCCACTGCTGAAATTGGTAAATCGGGATGAAATTTTAAATGTGGACCGTGTGCTTCATCAACTAAAAGTACTTTTCCTTGTCGGTGAACAATTTCTATAATTTTCATTAAATCGGTGGTTACGCCATTATAGGTTGGGCTGGTAACAAATACCGCTTTTGCTTCAGGGAATTGATTTAATGCCTGTTCAATTTGTTCCGGTGAAGAATCAAAGATTATGTTTAAATTCTGATCAACTTTCGGTTGGATCCAGATTGGCCAGACGCCAGAGAGAATAATCCCGCTTAATACTGATTTATGTGCATTACGGGATAGAATCACCGAATCACCGGGGTTACAGGCAGCAAGAAACATTGCTTCGTTGCCAACCGACGAACCATTGACTAAAAAGAAAGAATGTTTAACCCCGTAGGCTTCAGCAGTTAGTTTTTGTGCACGCTTAATTGCACTTACTGGGTCATGTAACGAGTCAACTTCAGGAAAAACAGTGACATCAAAATAGTAAAGATTTTTGCCGGTAAACTCACGCAAGCGCTTGTCAATCGCTCGACCGTTCTTGTGTCCTGGGGTATGAAAAGAAATTACTCGCCGTCGTGCATGTTGGTAAATGGTATCAAAAAGTGGGATTTTTTTCTGCGATTTCTTCATCTGATTAGCACTGATTTTCTAAGAGAAAAGTAATTGTTGCAGGTTAAATAATTATGTTAGTATATACCTTATTTATAAAAAAAGCAAGGGTTTTTTTCAGTGATAATCCCTTTCTCTTTGAAAAGAATTTCCCGTATATTTTTCGGGATAGAAAAAAGTCCTTGGTGAGTTAACCCGTCATAAAATTTAAGTTGTCCGCGGATGCGGTTCTTAATTCGTTGGTCTATTTCTTTTGCAGAAAAATTACTTATTTTTTTGTTAGAGCAAAGAATAAATGCCCAAGGTACATCAAAAGAAGGTATATATTGGTAATACGGATAAACTGTACTGAAAACTCTATTTAAAGTAGCGTAAATACGACTGTGAAGTTCTATTTGTAAGAGATTGCCTGACCCTGCTTGCGATGCAAAGAAACCCGGCAAGTTAAGTTTTTTAATCAAGTTTTGATAAAATTCTAATGTGTAAAGTAAGTAGGCTGGACCTTTCTTAATTGGTGAGGGTAAGTCAGAAATTATGCAATCAAATTTTTGAGCGGTATTCTCTAAATATTTTTTTGCATCAGCAATAACCAATTCCGTTTTTGGATGGTTAAACGCACCGCAGTGCCATTTTTTTAAATATTTTTTAGAAAATTGGACAACTGAACTATCAATATCAACCATTACTACCTTTTCTATAGTTTTATGTTTAAGCACTTCGCGTAATGTTGCACCTTCACCACCACCGATAATTAATACCCTTTTTGGGCAAGGATGCAGGATTAATGCTGGATGCACTAACGCTTCATGATAAATAAATTCATCAAATTCAGCAGATTGCATTTCCCCATCTAAAATTAAACATCTGCCGAAAGAATAAGTGTCAGCAAAGAACACCTTTTGAAGACCTGTATTTTTACGGATGAGATATCTTTTTATTCTATGGCTATGTTTTTCGCCCGGGGTAAACTTTTCAGTAAACCAAATTTTATTTTTTTTCATTTTAATCATCATGAATTGACACGAATTCAAAAAATAATCACGAACTTCGCGAATTGAATATTCGTGAATATTCGTGAGTAGATTTTACCGTTAACAGTTCACGGTTAACCGTTAACCGTTTTTAAGGTTTGTGTTTAATTTCAGAGTCAGGTAGACTGAGTATTCCGCGTTTCAATTCTAAAACTGTTGAATTCTTTGGCTTAAGCCTCTTCACTAAATACTGATGTGCTTTCCAGGGGTCTATTTCTTCACCGCAGGTAAAAAGGTCAATTGAAACAAAACCATATTCAGGCCAGGTATGTATTGAAAAATGACTTTCGGCAATGACAACTACCCCGGATACACCGTGTGGGTTAAACCGGTGAAAGACGACATCAACAACTTGTGCTTCACACGCTTTTGCTGCCGCAACCATTATTTGCTCAACTTTATTTACATCATTGAGTAACTTTGCGTTACAGCCATAAAATTCAAGTAAAAGATGTCGTCCAAGTGATTTCATTTCTGTAACCACTGATTACACAGATTGAATTCTGAACCCGCAGATTACACAGATATTTTTTGGAAAAATCTTTGTAATCATTTTTTATAATCAGTGTAATCGTTTGTAAATAAAAATATATTATTTCAAAAATTTTGTCAAGTTTTTTTGAAAATTTTTTTAAAAAAATAAAAGCGAGCTGCCAGAAATTTGGAGACTCGCTTTTAAGAAATCTCAGTAAATATTTCTTATTAACTTATTAACTTATAAACTTACAGTTATTCCTCCAGAAAAGGTTCTCCCCGGAAGCGGAAATGCATGACGCGTTTGATATTTTTCATTAAAGATATTATCTACTAAAACAAAAAATTCTAAATTTTTTATTCTTTGGCTTATTCTTCCGTCAAAAATTGTCCAATTAGATATTCTGTTTCCTGTTTTTCCGCTCCCGTCCCAGCATTCATCCATGTATCGAGCTCTAAGATTTATTCCAAAGCCAAAATCATTATTGTAAGAAATTTGGTAGTTAAGTCTATTGTATGGACTATATAGCAAAGTTTTCCATTCATCTCCTTCTTTTCCTTTGCTTTCTATGTAGGTATAATTTATCTTCTGAGAAATTTCTTTTGTAATTTGATTTACAAATTCTATTTCTATTCCCTGATTATAAGCCTCGCCTACATTTGAAGGTATCCATTTTGACTTAGGATCTAGTGGGTTAATTGCTTCCCATTTGATTAAATCTTTAATGTCACTTCTAAAGTAACTTAATTTGCTTGAAAGATAATTACTCAATTTGTATTCTACTCCGATATCTCCACCCCATGCTTTTTCCGGTTTTAAGTCTGGATTTCCTTCCGCTTCCCAGAAGTAAAGCCAACCGTAAAAGGAATAAGGTCGGTAAAGGTCCTCGTATGTCGGGGCGCGGAATGCTCGACCAAAACCCAAAGAAAACTTTAAATTTTCTAATGCTTGATAAATTAAATTTAAACGGGGATTTAATTGCCCCTCGTATACTGAGTGATGGTCATATCGCAAACCCAAAATAGTGGTTAGTGACTTATAAAGAAGAGTCTGCTGAACAAAAATTGCCTTATTTTCAGTTTTTTTATTAATCTTATCTATCTGGTTAATTTTATCTCTTAAGCGAAAATGATTAAAACAAAAATCACTTCCTACTATTGTGTTCCATGGCATGTTAAGTTGAACTTCTATTCCTTGAATTGTTTCTCCATAATAGTCTTTCCTTGGTGCATCAGGGTCTTCGTCTGTCTTTTCATTATTCCTTACATAAATTTTTGATTTTATTTCAAAATTTTCATTCCACCTGTGAAGATGCTCCAGTTGGCCATATATTCTCTCTGTCTCAAGAAATGCATTCGGAGTTGAAGTTCCTCTTTCTTTTTCCCCATCATACTCACTTAAAGGCGTATCATTACTTCCAGGTTGACCAAGTTCTCCTTTGTAATACCCACCGCTAAAATTAAATTTCCCAAAATTTTTAAAATCATATCTGATTTTACCGGTGAAATTATAACTTTTGTAATTACTATTTCTCCGCCAGCCATTTGAAATATTTCTGCTTACTGTAAAGAAATTACTAAGATTATCTCTTTTCATTCCGAAGTTTAGGTGATAAATCTGAGTTGCAAAGTTTCCATATGAACAATAAATGTCGGTTTTTTTTCCTTCCTCAGTCGCTTCTTCAGTAATAATATTAATCACTCCCCCTAAAGCATTCGCTCCATAAAGAGCAGAAAAAGGACCTCTTACGATTTCAATTCTTTTGATGTTTCCCACAGAAATCTCGCCTAAGTCTACTTCTCCTGTAGATGGATTGTTTATCATTGTCCCATCAAGTATCACAAGTGTCTGCTTGGCAGTATCTCCCCCGCTTCTCAAGCGGACGGTACTCTCAAAACCGAGGGTTCCTCTTTTACTTACATCGCATATTCCGACTTCATTTCTGATAGCTTCACCAGCATTTTGGGCACCAAGTTTTTTTATCTCTTCGGCGGTAACGACGGAAACATTTGTTGGTAGGTTTTTTTTCGGTTCGGCTTTACGGGTTAAGGTAATGAAGTAGGCTTTTTCTTCTTCTAAATAACGAATTTCTTCTTCGGCAAGGAGTTGATAAGTTGATAAGTTGATAAGTTGATAAGTCAAAAATAGTACTAAAAAAAATTTGTTAAACATTTTCCTTCCCCCTTTTTAAAAAATTAAAAACCCGACCTCCATCGGGTCGGGTCAACGTCACGAATTATTGCGAATTTATTCGCGAATATTCGCAAATTTTTTTAATTCGTGTAATATTCGTGTTTAAATTCCCTTCCCAGCGAAGGTACTTTCCGAAGATAAGCGATCGTCCGGACTTCCCCCGATGTAACATCGGGGGAATTACCGTTGCGGGGCAGTGTCCTGAATTTCACTCCGATGTAACATCGGAGCAAGCACAGGAACTTCCTTCACTTATTCGGTCATAAAATAAAAAATTCAAAAAGAGCAAAACTCACTTTTTAATTATCCTAATATACTTGATTTTTTCTGTCAATTGACATTTTCGGACATTACGTCATATGGCGGATAATCCGTCTTATATGTCTCTCAGATAATTTAAATTTACGAGCAATATTTTTTACCGGTTCCCCTTGTTTTCGTAATTGAAGAATTTTTTCATTTCGCTTCTTTAAGTAATCAGCAAATACTTTACTTAGTTGCATTTTTTACCCCATTGCGGAACAAGTAAGACATGTGGTTTAGAAGAAAGCGGATTTTTACTTACGATTACTACAGTCTTGTAAACTTCCTCCAAATTTTTGTAGGTGAGGACTTCTTCCGGTTGGCCGTTCTTATATATTTTTCCTTCGTTGAGCAGGAGAAGTCGGTCACAATATTCGCTGGCTAAATTCAAATCATGAAATACCGCAATTACAGTTAAGTTTTTCTCTTGGTTTAATCTTTTTATCAGGTCAAGAATTTCAATTTGGTGTCCGATGTCCAGATGAGCAACTGGCTCGTCAAGAAGCAAAAGTTTAGGTTCCTGAACCAAAGTTTGAGCAAGAAATACTCTCTGTCTTTCACCACCTGATAAAGTGTTAATTTTTTTGTCTTTAAGATGGACAGTGTCGGTCAGTTCCATCATTTTTTTTACCTGTTGCTCATCCTGAAAATTAAATCTGCCAAAGTAATCAAGATAGGGATACCTACCTAAAAGAATAAATGTCTCAACAGAAAAAGGGAATGGTATTTCTATATTCTGTGGTAGAAAAGCAATTTCTTTTGCTAATTGTTTAGGACTAAATTTTTCTAAATTTTTGCCTTGAAAAAAAATTTTTCCTTTCCAGGGTTTCAAAATACGAGTTAATACACGTAAGAAGGTAGTTTTTCCTGCACCATTTGGTCCGATCATACCAATAAATTCCCCTTCTCCAAGAGAAAGAGAAATATTTTTGATTACCTCCCTCTTCGGGAGGTGCCGATGAGGCACCTCTTCAGTGTAACCGCAGGTAAGGTTATCTGCTACTAAAAAATTTCCCATTTCTTACTTTTCAAAAAGAAAATCAGAAAAAATATTCCACCAATAATCCCGGTAATTACTCCCACCGGTATCTCCACCGGGTAAATGATTGTTCTTGCGCAAGTATCAGCGAGAAGAAGAAAAATTGCTCCACCGAGAAACGCTGCCGGTAGAAGGGTCGGATGTTCGGTTCCAGTAATCCAGCGAAAGAAATGAGGAACAATTAGTCCGACAAAAGCAATCATTCCGGCAGATGAAACACAAGCGCTGACAATCAAGGAAGCAAGAAGAAAAAAAATTTTTTTCCCGCTTTCTGGTTCAACCCCCAAGGAGGTCGCTTTTTCTTCACCAAGAGTAAGGATATCAAGTTTGCGACTGAGAAAGACAAGTAAAACAAACCCGGAAATTATACAGAAAGAAACAATTCTAATTATTTCCGTGGGTGCTGCTGATAAATCACCCATCAACCAGAGAATAATTGTATGGAATCTTTCCGGTCGGATTAAAGCAAAAATTAATAAAACAAACGAAGAGAATAAAAAACTCAAAATTACGCCGCTCAGGATTAGTCCGGTGGGGTTAAATTTCTTTTGGCTGGCAAAAAAATAGACTAAAAAGATGCTAAACAAAGCACCGAGAAAAGAAGTTAGGGGTAAAGAATAATAACCCAAAAGGTGAGAGAAAAAAATTTCTCCTAAGACCGCACCCAAAGCCGCACCGCCGGATATGCCCAAGGTGTAGGGTTCGGCTAAAGGGTTACGTAGAATACCCTGGAAAACACAGCCACAAGTTGCTAACCCGGCACCAACCATTAAAGCAAGTAGTGAGCGTGGTAACCTTATTCTCCAGACGATAGTTGAAATTGGGTTTTCTCCTGCAGGGTTAGACAAAACGGTAAGCAAACAGCGTAAAGAAATTTTTTCCCCACCTAAAATTAGGGAAGCAATAAAACTTGAAAAAAGAAGAAAAAATAACGAAACAAAAAGCAATATTTTTCTTTTCATTTTTATCTAATTAATTTGGAAATAGTTCCCAATCCTTCAAGAAAACAGGTTACCGTTGGACGACAGATTTTATCTGCGTCAAGAAGATAGATTTTCTTCTCTCTTACTGCTTTCAGATTTTTGAATTTCAACCAAGCCTTCAATTCCTTTTCAGTTGTTTCTCCCATAGACACAATAAGAATAACTTCTGGATCTTCTTGAATGACTTTTTCCCGATTTATGCGAAAATACCCTTTACCAAGGTTAGCGGCGATATTTGCCCCCCCAATAAGTTCAACCATTTCGTTTAAAAAAGTATCCTCCCCGGCAGTAATTAGAGGCTCGCTTCCTAATTGAAGGAAAACCTTTAGTAAAAAGAAATTTTTATCCCGGGCAATAATTTTTTTTATTTCTTTTTCTGCACTTGTAATAATTCGTTTTGCCCTTTTTTCTTCACCGAGAATTTTTGCCAGCTGGAGAAACTGTTCAGTGATTTCTTTAAAAGTTTCCCCTTCCTTGAAAACGAAAATTTTTATTCCTAAATCTTTTAGTTTTTTGACTGTTTCCTTTTTCTGACTTTCCGTAGCCAGAACCAAATCGGGTTTTAAAGCAACAATTTTTTCTAAGTTTGGTTCCAGGTAGGTACCGATTTTTTCTTTTATTTTTGCTTCTGCGGGATGAGTGCAAAAGATAGTTACTCCAACAATCTTCTCTTCTACACCGAGTGAATATAGTTGTTCAGTAATTGAGGGGGCAAGAGAAATTATTCGCTGAACGGGTAACCGGGTGACTCGGTGACCCGGTGACTGGGTAACTTGGTCACTCGGTGACTCGGTCACTTGGTGACTTGGTGATTGGTTGCAGCCGATCAAAAAAATAAGAAAAAAAAGAGTACCCATAATTCTGCAATTTCGTTTATCGCACCTAAAATATCGCCAGTTATACCGCTAATTTTTTTATTACTATATTTCAAAAGAGCAAAAATAAAAATTATACATACAAAAATCAGAATTATACTCCGAAAGGCTAAAAAGAAAACCGTTAATCCCAAAGTAAACAAACTTGCAATTAAACAGGGCATACTTAGCGAGAGACGAGGAAGGTAATCTTTTTCTTCAGTAAAAATTTTACCTAACCCCTCATTTTTTGCTGGTTGGGCAAAGTTTATCGCCACAACCATTGCCCAACGGCTGATTATTGGCATAAGAATTAAAGGTTGATATTTAAATTTAAGTTTTTCCAAGATTAGAAATTTAAAGAGAAGAAGAAAAAATACTGCAACTACTCCTTTTGTTCCAATGTGCGGGTCATCCATTATTCTTAGAATTTCGCCTTTGTCTTTCCCACTAAAAAATCCGTCAAAACTATCAGCAAAACCATCAATATGCAATCCACCGGTTAGTAAGATTAAAGTCAATAAAATGAATAAATTCGTTATTGAGGAAGGAAAAAGTTTTGTCAGAAAACGGTTGACCAAAGTTAGAATTATTCCGAGCAGGAAACCAACTAATGGAAAGTAAGTCAAAATTCTTTGGCTAATTTCTTTTTTTCTTACTGGTAAAATAGTTAAAAAAGCAAGTGCACTGAAAAAATCGTTCAACATTTTTTGGATACTCCCGCAGAGTCAAAAGTAGCCATCTCAGTTAAAATTTTTATACTTGCTTCCACAAGGTTCATTGCTAAAACCGCGCCCGTTCCTTCACCAAGACGCAGGTCTAAATTGAGAATTGGTTTAAGTCCAAGCCAGTTAAGTTGAATTTTATGTCCTGGTTCCTGAGAACAATGCCCGGCAATCAGATAGTCTCTGGTTATTGGTTGGAGAGCGCAGGCAATCAGTGCAGCCGCACCGGAGATAAATCCATCAACTACTACCGGAATTTTATAAGCTGCTCCCGCAAGCATTATTCCGGCAAGCCCACCAATTTCAAATCCACCGACTTTAGATAAAACATCAATTGCATCTTTTGGATTTGGTTTGTTTAGTTCAAGTGCTTTCTTAATTATCTTAATCTTATTTCTTAACTTCTCGTCGTCAATTCCGGTTCCTCTACCGGTAACTTTTTCTATTGGTTTACTGGTAATTACCGCTGTGATTGCGCTTGATGCGGTTGTGTTACCAATACCCATATCCCCTGTCCCGAGAAGGTGAATACCTTCACCTGTTTTTAATTCTTCTTCAACAAGTTCTATCCCCACCTCAATTGATTTTATTGCTTCCTCTCTGGTCATTGCCGGTCCCTTGGTAAAATTCTTTGTTCCAAAATTTATTTTTTTATCTTTGAAGTTTTGAATTTTGAATTTTGAATTTTGAATTTTTATTGCTATTCCCATATCTACCACAATAACTTTTGCCCCAATGTGTTTAGCAAGCACATTTATTCCTGCCCCACCCCTTAAAAAATTATAGACCATTTGAGGAGTAACCTCTTTCGGGTAGGCGGATATTCTTTCTTCTACGACTCCGTGGTCACCGGCTAAAGTAAAAATTACTTTGTTCTTAATTGATGGATTTTCTTTTCCAGTAATTGCAACTAAATGTTTGGCGATTTCTTCCAATTGTCCTAAAGAACCAAGCGGTTTAGTAAGACTATCTAATCTCTTCTGGGTATAAGCAAAACTTCCTCCATCAACTGGTCCGATTCTCTTAATTACTGAATTCAATTTTTCCATCTCTTTCCTCCTGTTAGATTTTATGAACTATTTCACTAATTCACCAATTCACTATTTCACTTGTTCACTACTCTCCATTTCTGAATATCAAGATACCAATGTTTCCAGAAACCCTCCCTTAAAATTTTTTCTGTTTTTAGAATCTTAATCCGTTTTTTAAAAATTGGTCCGTCATAAACAAA
>Ga0209314_10000337_pt1 | contig 20589 bp, 19 predicted proteins | sample I19B2metaG_FD_184146 | JGI IMG/M metagenome (GOLD analysis project Ga0209314, IMG submission 184146) | Lake sediment bacterial and archeal communities from Gulf of Boni, Indonesia to study Microbial Dark Matter (Phase II) - ​I19B2 metaG... | ecosystem: Environmental > Aquatic > Freshwater >... | reverse complement strand
GCACTAAGAACTTTAGTGCTTTTGACATCTAGGTCATCTGAAAACATTCGATATCTACGAAGTTTCAGCTCGACATATGCTCTAAATATTCTATATTGAATACTCTTCTATCTGCAGCAACAACAACCTTTCGCGTGGAAAACATGAGGTTAAACAAGAGAGCAATAACTCGATTGCAAGGCACTGTGACCATCGCAATCCTCGTCGTCCTGGTCGCGGTAGGAGCCTACTACTCTACACTACCTCCAGCAGCACCTGGGCCGACCACTACTGCTGCAACTACCCCGCTCACGACGCAGGTGAGCAAGGGAAAGCTTGTGGTTGACTTGTGGTATGAATCATCGGGACACTACCCGCAAAGCGCAGAGCAAGCTCTGCTAATCAAGGCTCAACTAGAGAGAACCGGGGTCATCACAGTCAATTTGCATGGGGCGGATTGGGCAAGCTTCAAGAAGAACAGGGACGCTGAAATCATGCCTCTATATCTTGTTGGAGCGTATCCAGATTATATGGATGCCGATGGAATGGTTATGTTCTTTCTACACTCTAAAGGAGCCGCGGGATGGCTTCGCACGAATTACAAGAATCCTGAAATGGACCGACTTATTGAACAGGCCCGAGCATCGATAGACCCTGCAATCAGGGACCAGCTCTATGCTCAAATCCAGAAGATCATGGTTGATGATGCTCCCTATGTGCCAATCTATCAGAGTGTTGCTTTTGCGGTCAGCAAGACAGATGTCGAAGGAATAGTGCTTGACTTAACACAGGTACCGCATCTCTTTCTGATGGATAACCCGAGAGACACGTTGTTTATTGGGACGACGGACTCGGTGGAGATTAACTTGGACCCTGCTGAGGCATGGGACTACTTTGGATTCAACACTATCATTCAGAATACGGGAGAAAGCCTGCTATACATAGAACCTGGATCCGAAGCCGGTCCTGAGGACTTCAGGCCCGCATTAGCGACGAGCTGGTCAACAAGCCCTGATGGACTCACTTACACTTTCAATCTCAGGCAAGGCGTGAAGTTCTCTGACGGGAAAGAGTTCGATGCGAGCGCTGTGAAGTATAGTTTCGACAGGTCGCTAGGCCTATACATTCCCACCGGCGCTCCCGCCGGCCTTGGATACAAAGATATCATCGACAGTGTGGAAGTAACCTCCAAGTATCAGGTCGTGTTTCACCTCAAGACCACTTTCGCTCCCTTCCTATCTCTCTTAGCGTCCTCCGGTGCCTTCATTGTTAACCCGAAGTACGCGCCTATGGACAAGACGGTCAACTACGTCGAGGGCAACGCTCGTGCCAGCCACCCAAATGATTTGGGACCATACGTCTTGACCTCTTGGACGAGGAAGGCTGGAAAAGACTATGAGATGCGATTGGACGCGAATCCTAATTACTGGGGGCCCCCTCCGAAGACGTCGCATATCGTTTTCCAGTTCTACTCAGACGCCACCGCGTTGGCGATGGCGATGAAGGCGGGAGATATCGACATTGCGTACAGGCAGTTGACATCTACCGATATCAAGAGTTTCGAATCTGACCCGACGGTCAAGGTGTGGCGAGGTAAGGGCAACTTCATTCAGTACATCGCATTCCAAGAGAAAATCCAGCCGTTTGATAACCCCAAGGTGAGACAAGCCATCGCAGCGGCCTTAGACAGGAAAGAGTTCGTGGATACGGTGTTCCTAGGCCAAGGAGAACCACTCTATACTCTCATCCCTAGTGGAATGGCATTCCAGAAAGAAGGATTCAAGGTGCTAGGGGACGCAAACATCACCCTGACTGTGAGCATACTACGAGAACTGGGCTACGGTCCTTAACTAGGGACGAGAGTAACTCGCAACTATATCGCCTAAGCTTCCCTTTTTTCGTACTCCTCCGCGATCGCTGTACTTCTGCTGACGACTTCGATCAAGTCAAAGCTGTAGGAGACAAGATTCGAGTTATTCAAAGCAGGGTGGTGGTTCACGACTAGCGAAGCGGCTCGAAAGGATTCGCGGACTGTTATGTTATCGCCGGCGCCAAAAATAGTCAAGCTGCAGCTCTATTCGCCCGTCACGAAACAGACCCAGATGAGCAGATCAACAGAAAGCCATTCGACGTACCGATAATATTCTTGGAGGATGTTAAGACGTGAAGGGAAGCTGCTTTCGAACATACTCAATCGAAGCGCCGACCTGACAGAAGGTCGATTTTGTAACACACCAAAAACATACTTGTCTTAGAGAGAGCTTGGTTGGCGATCCAAGATCGCCACAATCCCCACTTCGCAGTCGTTAAGAATGCTCTGTCAAACCGTGACCACTGGAATTGGCGCTGAACTGGAACAGATCTGACAGGTAGCGGGTCCGGAGGGAACCGTGACGCTCTTGTCACCAAGAAAGGTTCGCTCATCGCAATTTTTGTTCGTTCCTTTCGGGTTCACTACGCGAATTCGGTTTTGTCAGAAGAGCGAACGATTAGGCAACACTCCGGGCCGGGCGAAGCGAGAGCCGGTATCACCTGTGTTTCTTTCTTCCCAAGAGGGCGAGCTGCAGGTTAGAGTGATTGCAAGTCTTTGATGAACTCATCCCTCGGTATACCTGACTCCGCTATGATAGCATTCAGCAGCCCAGTTTGATTTCGCGATGAAGTGGAACAGTCAACCAGACCGTCTTGTCGCTGACTATCTTCCACGCTCCCATATGAGAGCCGCGACCTCGACGAATACTAAAGCCATGCGTCTGAAGAACCTTGAGAATATCCTGACCGGAGACTTTTCTCGGAAGCTTACTCATTATGCAAACCGTTGTGCGGTACGTAAATTAGGTACATTAAGAAGACTCCTATGCGATTTGCGATATGGCATGTAGTGTGAGGGCGCTATGAAATTTCACATAACGCTTCAGAAGGAGCCGCAAGGTGGATACGTGGTCCGTTGCCTGGAACTTCCCGGGGCAATGAGTCAAGGCGAAACTGAAGAGGAAGCTGTGGCTAACATCAAAGATGCCATCCTCACCATTCTGGACATGATGCGACAGCAAGGCGAATCGGTTCCAACTGAACCAGCACAGATCCGCGAGCTGATCGTAGCCTAATCCTTTTGTGAAAATTGGACAGAACTCGTGTTCAGACGAGTCGTGATTTCATCGCTGATTGTCTGAAGCGCGGGAATTCTTGCAGCGATAAGGCGCTTATGCAGGTTTGGGCTTGGGAGAAACGCTAACAAGATTCAAAGTCTTGAAAACTTGGGCTTCAAGGTTAACCCCGTTACGCGCCAACTATAGCGCGCCCGACCGATCGAGTTCTAGGGTACGTTCCAATTCGTCATGTTTTGCTAACCATAAGCGGCAAAAAAGTTCAACGGCAGAAGTTGGCGATTGTGTCTGCCGTTCGTTGAGTGTGGCGGGTCCGGAGGTACTCGCTTAGAATTTTATCCGAGTACGCCTATGAGAGGTTTTTTGCATTCGGTGCGCCTGATAGACGCGACCGACGTTACCTGACATCCCTCGCCAGATCGACCGAAATCATCTTCTGTAAACTTCCTTCCGATGCTCAAATCTCAATAGAATCAGCTTGTCGCCCTCGACTTTGTAAATGAGTCTGTACGGCTTCACTCGAACGGCCCATTCCCCTTTCAGGCCGTATCGGAGCGGTTTTCCAACGTTCGGGTCTTCCACAACCTTCACTATCTGCTTTTGCAGTCTTTCTTTGAGACTCTTGTCTCGTATCTTCTTCACATCATGTTTGAAGCTGTCTGTGGGTACGATGGATTTTATTTCTACCATTTCTCGAACTCTTTGAAGAAGGCCTTCCTAGAATACACTTTGTACCGTCCTTGCTCCAAATCCTGCCAGGCTTCCTCAATCAGCTTAAGCGTCCTCAAATCTTCAGGTTTAATTCCGGTCTCCAACTTCTTCAACACGATCATATCCTTTCTAGCGCTGACTGCGAACACGCTTCCCCTCCTGATCCCAAGCTTTCTTCTAATCACGCTCGGTATCACTATCTGGCCTTTCGAACTCGCCTTCGTCAACTCCGGAACTTCTAACTCTTTCATAAGGGTAAGATATGCTTACTGCTATTTAAGCTGAGGATTAAGGTGTTGCTTCTCAAGACACATCTGGCTTTAGGGGATGCCTTGCGAGTAGTTTGACATGGTGGCGGGTCCGGAGGGATTTGAACCCTATCGGCCACGAGTGGATGTCTCTTGGAACCGTAACGTCATTGTCGTCAGAACCAGTTCGCTAATTCTGGATTCTCAAGCAGGATTCTCCGATGTTACGAGCCAGGGAAAGGATATTCTTTCTAACGGTGTCTATCTTTTCGCGATCAATGTCTTTGCCTTGTTCACTGCCTCAAAGGCGTCTTCTCCGTAGGCATCGGCACCTATTTCGCTGGCCCAAGATTTCGTGACCGGCGCGCCCCCCACCATTACCTTCACGTTGTCTCTCAATCCTGCTTGTCCCAGTCTCTCTATGACTTTCTTCTGTTCAGGCATGGACGTAGTCAGTAGGGCACTCATTCCTACTATGTCCGGATTTGACTTCTTCACAACCTCGATGAATCTGTCTGAGGGTACGTCTACGCCCAAGTCCTGAACTTCGAAGCCGAAAGCCTTGAGCATGACAGCTACAATAGACTTGCCAATATCGTGTATGTCACCCTGTACCGTCCCGATCACCACTCTACCTAAGGTTTTCAGGCTTCTACCCTTTTCTGTGACCTTCGGTTCCAGGATTTCGAGTCCTGCCTTGAACGCGCTTGCCGCGAGCATAACCTCGGTTATGAAAGCCTCACCACAATTCCACCTTTCACCTACGTCTAAGAGACCTCGCATCAAGCCGCTCTGAATGCTCTCAGCTGGATCGAGGCCTTTTTCTAAAGCCTCTCGTGCACCGATTCTCACAGCGTCTTCATCGTAGTTCTGCACGGCAACCCTCAGTTTTTGAAGAACGTTCTCCTTAGACAATGGCTCTTCACGATCGTTTGAGTATCACATATTTCAATTCGCGGAAGATATTGTTGTGCTGTATGCGTCACCCATTCTTTCATAAGATTTCGCAATGGATTCTACTTACTGTAACGATTGATCGGAAAGGAAATCCGAATCAACGACAGGCTCGAGATACGAATTCTCACGAACAGAGCGCGGCATTAGTGGAGCAAACAGAAAAGAACGCGGTCGATACCAAGCGAATTATCGTCGACAGGAGAGTTCAATCAGATCTTGGTGACACCGTGGTAGAAGCTCGATGCGTTCTCCATTCACGCTTATTGCACATCAATTCAGGACATGGCTTTGGTGATATAGGAAAAGAGTAGAGTTCGAGTTCAAGAGGACTGTTCAACGTTCGTTATTTCGGTCTACTCGCAATTCGACCGTTTGTTAGAACCGCTAAGCCCTCTATATACATCGCGACTGGCCACAGCGTTGTAGAAATGGGAAATAGGAAAACAGGATATAGACGCTTAGCTCTTTGTCAGAAAGCTCTAGATGCAGCTGAAAGGTAGAGCACTTGAGGTATTGAATGAGATTTGCCGCTAAACATTCGTCTGATCCAGTATCCGAAAGAAGAACTTGACATGATAGACTCCGCGACTCTTGAGGTTCTTAGAGACGTAGGAATAAAGTTTCCAGACAAGGATGCTCTGCATGCGCTGAAGTCAGCAGGAGCAGACGTAGACTACAAGAACATGCTCGCTCGGTTCCCGGAGGACATAGTCAGGGATGCATTGAAGCGCGCCCCGTCGACCGTGACGCTTTGCGGACGCGATCCCAAGCACGATATCCATCTGGGTGAGGGCGGGGGAACGCACTTCATGCCCTCGGGCCTCGGTGCCTTCATCTACGATCTAAATACGGGTGAACGCAGAATGGCCACAAAGGAGGACACCATCAACGTCTCAAAGATTGTCGATGCTTTGCCGAACATTCATGTCTTGCAGGTCATGGTCTCACCAGGAGATGTCCCTGATAAGGTAGCTGACCATCATAAGTTTGAGGCTGCATTCAACAATGCAACCAAACACGTGAGCAACTGCATAGCACCCATAACTTCCGATGATGGAGCAAGAGAGATCGTTGAAATGGCCTCTATCATAGCTGGTGGAAAAGAAGAACTAAGAAAGAAACCAATTTTCTCGGTTCATCAATGCCCTATCAGCCCCTTACAATACGAAGTCTATGGCTTGCGATCCATAATGGAATACGCAAAGAACAGCGTGCCCGTATGCATCTACAGTATGGCGATGGGGGGAGGAACAGCCCCTGCTACCATTGCTGGAGAGTTGGTGATAATTAATTCTGAGTTCCTAGCCGGATTGGTCTTACTCCAAACGTTGAATCCCGGTTGCCCCGTCATATACGGAACAGTCGCCTCCGTTATGGATCTTAAAACAGGAGTGCTCCCGCTCGGAGCTCCCGAAAGACCGATTCTCCAAATTGGCGTCGTCAGTCTCGCTCGATATTACGGCATACCGCACGGCATGATATCAGCCGGACATGCAGATGCAAAGATCCCCGGGACGCAAGCCGGGTTCGAGAAAGCAATAACAGCCCTGCCCGTAGTTCTCGCAGGTACCGAATTAATTCTGGGAGCTGGCGCGGTCGATTCTGCGAATACATACAGCTACGAGCAGCTAGTCATTGACGACGAGATTTGGGGAGCCCTGCTTAGGATAGCGAGAGGCTTCGAAGTGAACGAAGAAACCCTCGCAGTCGATCTCATCAAGAAGGTTGGTGTGGGCAGCCATTTCCTAGGCGAGAAGCACACATTGAAACATGTCAGAGGAGAGCAGTGGTACCCACGCCTGTACTCCCGAGTTAAGAAATCAGAGGACTTCTGGAACGAAGAGATACTTGGAAAGAAAGATCTCGCCCTGACAGCTAGGCAAAGAAGCAAAGAGATACTCGCATCCCATCAAGTTCAACCTCTTGAGAAAGATGTCAAAGAGAAAATCAGAATGCTGGTACGTGAAGCCGAAGGACGCCTATCAGTCTGACTCAGGATTCAGTGCAAGAAAACAAAAGAAAGGGGAGAGGAAGGAAGACCCGAGTTAGACCTTTCGCAGTGACTTGTAAGGACCCTCATACACTGCGTATACCAGAGCTAATCCGATTATGATGTACGTTCCGAGTATGAAGGCGGAAGCACCGGACGGGAGGGACGGGTAGTAGATTATGAGAGACTTGACCCTTGAATCGTCCACGTAGAGTGAGACTACCCCGCCCGCTGTGAACTTCAACCGCAAAGACGCAGTCCCGTCTGCAGACGTTGTTGCTGAAGACGATCCGGTGACCGTCACCAATCCGCTTGCTGGCGTAAATTGAACGACAGCTCCCTCCACAGGATTTCCATTCTCGTCAAGCACTTTCACGTTCAGCACGTAATCTGTGTCCATATAGAGCTGTGAAGGTTGCATTGATTGAATGGAACCAGCTTGGATAACGATCGCCACCTCGGTCTGGGCCATGGCCTGGGGAAGCATGAACATTATGAGCAGCATGGCAGACCAGCACAATGCTTGATATCGTGACAAGATTCTGCACCTCGTCAATCAGTCGCAGTCATCACGAGAGCTAGGATGAGTGGTATGCCGAGGCCAACGAAGATCATGGCATAACCTATCGGGGTCAATCCGTAGTATCCCGTTCCATCTGCTATGATCGTACCTGCGGCCCCGGGAGAGATCCCTGGAATTGCCCCCGCCGTTGCTAGGACTAGGTATACCATGGAAGCGAGAACCATTACGAAGCTGAGATAGCAGACGAATCTGAAGAGCTTCGGCGACAACCTGATGACCGAAGTCTCGTTCGAGAATGCTATCAGCTTGTCCACTTTGAAATACTTGAATAGAACTATGAACTCGAAGAGTGCCGCCAATCCAAGGATCAGTATCTCCCAATACCAAGCGGTGAACAGCATCGAAAATCCGAAGCTAGTTCCATTCACGGGGTCGTAGATAGGAAGGGTAAACACGACCGCGAGGAGAGCTACCCCGATAGCGGTGAGAGTTACAGTCTTGGTGCGGGGTATTCCAAACTTGTCCGCGAAGGTCGCCACGTTCGTTTCGAAGTAGGCCAAATTCATCGGCAGAGCGGCCGGTATGAACAACGCATAGAACAGCATTCCTAGCAGTATTCCAGGAGCACCGAGTGCAGTCCAAGCTCTTGGCAGTGCTGAGAAAACTAGGCCCATACTTCCTGCGAATACTGGTGGAAAGCCGAATCCCATCGTCAGTGGCACTATGAACAGGGCGCCCGTCACGAGTAGAATGATGTCTGAGAACCTTTCCATAAGACATGAGGTGTTGATGTCTCCGCCCTTCGGCAAGTAGGAGGCAAATGCCGTGGAAACTCCCGAACCTATCCCACTGCGCCAGTACACCCAAAGCATTGCCTGAGCAAATACCATGCCCGTGAGAAACTTCGAGGGTTGGAGGTCGAACGTGATAGCCCAACCTTGCCAAAAGTTCGGATTGTACACAACGCTGACGATGACGAGTATCACCGCCATGACAATTGCAGTGGGCTTAGCCCACATGGCAACGCGAGCCCATACGTTGACAGATTTGAAGCTGAGGAGCCAGTATACGAAACACAGAACAAGCGCGGCTACAAGAGGCCCATAGGACGTCAGGTACGTAACCCAGAAGAAGGTGCCTGGGTCGGATCCCCAGAAGAGAGCTGGAGTTCCTATGAGGTAGACCGCGTATATCCCGTAGAGCGCCGCGGCAGTTCCCATGTATACGAACATTGACATGACGCCGAACCATATCCAGAATGTCAAGAACTTGTTCCCTTTCGTTATTACATGCCAAGCCTGAGGTGGAGCTCTTCGAGTGTAGGCGCCGAAGCAACTGTCTACTATGAATATGGACGTTACCACCGTGAGCAACCCAAACAGGAAGTAGAAGAAGAAGGCCCCACCGCCCCAGACAACCGCCATGAAAGCTGGAATCAGTAGATTGCCCATCCCGCCTGACGAACCGTGAAAAGCGCTGAACATTCCGAATTTGCTTACCAGTGTTTCACGAGCTTTTTCCATTTTCTTTCGCGGATATGCTCTCGCGAAGAGGCGTTTAATTGGCTTCCGGAAATACATCAATTACCCTGTGAACGGGTACACGTATTGTATGGACTGTAATTATGCTGGCATTTTATGCGCGCGGCATGTCTCTACTGAGTAAGTAAGAGGGTTCTTGAGACGTCATGGGACCTCGCGGAATTTCATTCGGAAAAAAAGTGCAAGCACGCGTTCGGGATTTCATTAGACAAAATACGAAATTGGAATTTGCCTCAGCAGGCGACAGTCACGGAGATTTGAGAAAGGTTCAGAGGTTCGTGAGAGATTGTCTAAGCGAGGAAATGCTTTCTCTAATAATTCTGGGCGGAGATTATCAAAGACAACCCACGAAGAACCTTGTGGAGGCTAGGGAGAATGTCTCACATATCCTCTCGACCCTGACAGGATGCCCTAGAAGGGTGCTTGTATTCGGGGGAAACTATGAGCTGCCTGGAGTAACTGCAGACGTTGCCTCAAGGATTGGCGAACCTCTTTTTCCAATAGGATGCGGTCCCAGAATCGACGAGAGATATCCCGGTAACCACTTATCCTTCCAAGGCTTCAATTTTATCGGCGTAGAAGGCTCAAACCCCATCAATGCATTGTTTCCAGGAGAAAGAAGTGAAGAAGAACTGGAGTGGGCTCTTGCTCAGGCCTCCAGAAGCATGGGAGCAGCAGAGTTCAGCAAGGCAATCTTGGTCACTCATTCTCCGCCTTATGAGTGCGGAAGTAGGGACAAACTTGGGCTCTTTGGTTTGCCCCCTGAATATTGCGGAAAACATGTGGGGAGCTTGGCATATCGCAACTACATCATGGATCGAAGACCGTTGATTCATGACTGTGGTCATATCCATGAAGGGGTAGGGGTGACAGTCCACCTATGGAATCGCGAAGGTGAGATGGAGTCCGAGGACATCAATATGGTCGAATACGAGAAGATAGCGTTGCTGCTCAAGAAGGATCAGATGATACGAGCCACCATATGTGCCAACCACGGAACTCTTGAACATTGGATGTATTTCAGATACAGGATAGCCGAAACGAACGAGTGGATCGGTGTTGAAGCCGCGAAACGAAGACTAGGCGGCAAGGATGCGCTCTCTAGGTTCACTGACAGATTTCATGCGAGCGCCATATACAAGAAGATTTTTTGCCCCAATGCGGACCTTAGGGAGATTCTATCATGAGACGAGCGATGTGTGATCATGCTCCTAAAAATTAGTCTAAATGACAAATATGGATACTACGACGCCGGAGTGAAAAGACTGCAGACGGTCCTAGATATACTGGGCCTCCAAAGGGTTTCAGAGTGGAAAAAAGGCGCCGAGCGATCTCATGTCTCGCAAAAATTTGTCGAGGCATGGGAGTGCGATTACGAGTCTCCGTACCGTCCAGAGGACTTGAAAATTATCCTAAAAGCTACAGAGCTTGCCGCTATTCCTGAGGAACTGAAGGGGAAACTACCTGAAGATTTCGTGCTTGACAATGTGAGTTACACAAAAGTATGCGACGTCGACGTCTGGACCAGAGTCGGTTTCTCAATACTGTCCACCTGGGACAAGATCTACTCCCGAAGTCTGTTGCGAAAACTTGCAGTCGATGAAGTAGCCCTCTACAAGCTCGCGATTGAGAAATGGAAGGACATTTTGGATAAGGCCTCTTCTGACAAGGTTGAAAACATTCGAAAAGCTGATTATGCAATCCTAGCTGCGAGAAGAGAGGCGCCCTGACCTTCTGGACTCTCTTGAAGCTACTTGAAGAATGCGTTATGTTCACGTGAACTGTAAGATGACAGTGAGTATGCTTCGCTCAAAAGTCTCGACCTTTCAGATGACGCGAGCCTTCGTATTGTTTAGGAGATCTGGAACATGATAGCACCCATCGATATATCTTGCGAGATTACTGTAGAGCGAGTTCCTCGAGTCGCTCTAGATCGTTTAAACTCAGCTTCTCTTCAGGTCCTTGCAGAGGTTGGTGTTAGGTTTCCAGAAGAGAAGACGTTGAACGTCTTTGAAAGGAATGGTGCAGACGTCGACAAGAAGGATATGCGGGTGCGCATACCCGAATCCCTTGTCAAAGAGTCCTTGTCCCAAGCGCCTCAGAAAATGACTCTATGCGCACGCGATCCTAACAGGGACATTCGATTAGAGGATCAGAAAGTCCACTTCATCACGTCCGGGGTCGGAGTCTACATTTATGACTTAGAAACCGGAGCGCGAAGAACAGCAACGATTGAGGATACCGTCAATATTTCTAGGATTGTCGATTTCCTTCCGAACATTCATGTTCTCCAGGTCATGGTTTCACCTGGAGATGTCCCTGACGCCGTAGCGGACCACTACAAGTTTGAGGCTGCATTCAACAATGCAACGAAACATGTAAGCAATTGCATCGGCCCCGTCACCTCGGATGAAGGAGCTAGAGAGGTTATCGAGATGGCATCTCTCGTTGCCGGAAGCAGGGAGGAACTGATGAAGAGACCGATAATGTCCGTTCACCAGGCTCCCGTAAGTCCACTTCAGTATACCGGCTCAGGATTACGAGCCTTGATTGAATACGCGAAAGCCAAGATTCCTATTTGCATCTACAGCATGCCAATGAGCGGCGGAACATCACCTGTGACCCTTGCAGGAACTCTGGTTATTCTTAATGCCGAATTTCTTGCTGGGCTAACGCTACTGGAAAATGTCAGCCCGGGGGCTCCCATGATTTACGGTAGCGTAGCATCGATAATGGACTTGAAATCCGGCCTCTTGCCGATAGGCGCTCCCGAGAGAGCGATTCTTAGTGTGTGGGCCACAAACTTGGCAAGATACTATGGGCTACCTTGCCTAGTGGCTGGTGGAGGAACTGATGCAAAGATGCCTGGGACAAGGGCCGGTATTGAGAAAGCTTGGACCGCCCTGCCAGTTGTCCTAGCTAGGGCGAATCTGATAATCGGAGCTGGTGCATTAGACTCGGCGTCGACGTATAGCTACGAACAACTCATTATTGACGACGAGATTGCCGGAGGCTTGATGAGAATTGCTCGCGGACTTGAGATGAGTGATGAAACGATAGCTCTAGACCTGATTAAGAAAGTAGGTGTCGCCGGCCACTTCCTCGGTGAACGACATACGTTGAAGCATGCGAGGGAGGAGCATTGGTTCCCACGACTCTATAAGCGAACTCAACGCCCTGAAGACTTTTGGAGTCTTCAGAAACTCGGTGAAACAGACATGGCAAGAGAGGCTGGAGAAAAAGCTAAGGAGATTATCAAAACGCACCATCCGGAACCTCTGGAAAAAGACGTTCGAACCAAGATGCGAACTTTGGTTGAAGCAGCACATCGACGAGCTCTCACATAGCACCAACGACTCAGGATTCGACGCTGATCACCTTCTGAGTGGCAACAGAGGGCTGATTGATCATAACATGGTTTTCTGGATTTCACAAGTCTCTCTATGATCAGCACATAGAATGTTACGAAACCGCCGATCATGAAAACTCGTGAATCAGATCTTTGTTCGACAAGACGCTTTCATATGCCGCCATCCAGCAAGATGAGTAGCCTCTTTTCCTTGAAGGCATCCACCTAGAATGACGTTGATACCCGAAGCGCGGAACTGGAAGAGTACGTGCTCTGGTACACCAGATCCAATTTGCAGGTGAATGCGCGTTATGAACATACAATCTTACCGCATTTCCCTCCGTAGAAATTCGATAGGAACTCCAAGGCTTCCCGTTGCGGCAATGACTTGACTGAATTTGGTAGCCGACCATCATTCTCCTTGGGTTTCTTGTTACAGTACTATAGAAGAAAGAATGGATACTGTGGGAAATACATACCTGTAAGTATTTTTTCCTGAAAGTTCTTAAACTGACCTGGAACTATTAAGAAAATAGTCTCCTTGTGGTAGAAGGTTTTGCTGGAAGGAATCAAAGTCACGAAGAACTTCGGAGGACTGCCAGCACTTAGCAATGTAGATTTTCTCATACGAGAGAAAGAGATCGTAGGACTCATCGGTCCAAACGGGGCCGGCAAGACAACGCTCTTCAACGTAATCAGCGGTATCTATCGGCCCACTTCCGGTGCAATAAAATTCGATGGTAGAGACGTCAGCCACCTCAAGCCTCACGAAATATGCAACCTAGGAATCGGAAGAACATTTCAGATCGTGATTCCCTTTGTGGAGATGACCGTTCTGGACAATGTTGTGGTGGGTTTGCTTTACGGTAGAGGTAGAGGTAGAACTATTGGAATGAGAGAAGCCCGGAGCGAAGCCTTGAAATGCTTGGACTTTGTCGGACTTTCAGAAAAAAAGAATCTTTCAGCGAGAAGCTTGACTATAGCCGAGAGAAAAATGCTCGAGATGGCTAGAGCGCTCTCCACTGGCCCCAAGATAATTCTACTCGACGAGGTTGTTGCCGGGCTGAATCCCACAGAGACCTTGCAAGCCATGAACTTGGTAAAAAGAATTCGAGATGAACTTGGAATCACAGTTTTCTGGGTTGAGCACGTTATGAAAGCTGTGATGGGGGTTGCCGAGCGCGTCATGGTCCTCCATCACGGCGAGAAGATCGCTGAAGGACATCCCAAAGAAATAGCTGAAAACAAAGCTGTAATCGACGCGTACCTTGGTGAGAAGTACATTCTATAGAGAGGGGAAGCACTTGTTGAGTGTAGACGAGATCAATGTCTTCTATGGTGACCTTCAAGCTCTTTGGGACGTATCATTCAAGGTTGACAAAGGTGATATAGTAGGCATCGTTGGTTCAAATGGAGCCGGCAAAACTACCGCACTGAGAGCAATTTCGGGCCTAGTCCGCCCAAGAACAGGTTCGATACAATTCCTCGGGCAAGATCTTGCAAGGATACCGCCGCACAGAATCGTGGAGTTGGGAGTGGCTCACATTCCAGAGGGAAGAAGACTATTTCCCGTGTATTCGGTTATGGATAATCTGAAGATGGGAGCTTACACCCGAAAGCAAATAGAGAAAAAAGACGAGACGCTTGAATGGGTTTTCGAACTTTTCCCGATCTTGAAAGAACGAAGAAATCAACAGGCTGGAACACTCAGTGGCGGGGAGCAGCAAATGCTGGCGATTGGAAGAGGCTTGATGTCGAGACCAAAACTGCTCATGCTCGATGAACCTTCCCTCGGACTCGCGCCAAAAGTGGTTCTAGCGCTGTTTGACCTGATAACGAAGATAAACGAAGGAGGCATAACGGTCCTTCTAGTCGAGCAGAACGTGCGTCATGCACTTCAGCTCGCCGACAGAGCCTACGTCCTCGAGACTGGTAGAACAGTCCTTGAGGGTAAGGGCGAAGAACTAATGGACAATGAGCATGTGAAGAAGGCATACTTGGGCATGTGATTACCCTGCAAATTGAAAGGTGAATTTTCAGTCTGTTTAGAGTGCTCGCTTATTCGGCTGAGCGGCGAAATCTTTCTGAAAACTTCTCCAAGCCAAAGAAACGGGCTCTCGGCAGTCTCTGGCGTGTCAGCCCAAGGATGCCGCCCGGTATGAAAATCACACTAATCACTATCAGCACTCCTAGGAGAATCAAATAGATAACTTCGCTTCCGAAGTAAGTCCAAAGAAATTCGAAGACGACTTGAAGGAACACCGCGCCTATGACGGGACCGAGGAAGCTTCTAACACCGCCAAGAAAAACCATCACAACCATTTGATCGGTCTTAAGCCCGGAAAATGCGTCATAAGGATATACGTAACCAATCCAGAGGGCATAGACTCCGCCAATTATCCCTGGAAACAGTGCGCTTACCATAAAGGCGAGCAACTTCGATCTGAGAGTGTTCACGCCGAGCGTTTCCGCCGCGACTTCTGATTCCATGAGTGCTTTCAGACCATATCCGAATTTCGATCTCTCAATAAGATAGTTAGATATCGTCATCGCGAGCATCGCGAGAAACATGAGGTAGTAAGACCCCTCCCGGCCAAGAATCGGGGGAGGAACGAGCCCATATGTGCCTCCAGTCACTTTCAAGACCAGACTCAACTGTTTAATCGCTTCAGCGAGCGCCCAAGTAGCGATTGCAAAATAAGCTCCAGCCAGGCGAAGAGTGGGAAGCCCCACTAAGAACGCCAAAGCCACGGCACCAACTCCGCCGAGAAACAGACTGATCCACCATGGAATTCCGTATTCAAGGATACTGATCGTCGCGATATACATGCCCGCTCCGAAGAATACCACGTGACCGAAATCGACGCGCCCACTGTAGCCGCCGATAACATTCCAACTACCTGCTAGGCCTACCCACATGAAAATTCCTGTGAGAAATCTCATCCAATAAGCCGGAAGGCCGAGAAAGGGGGCTGCCAGAAAAACAAGGGTCAACGCAGCGACGAGGACAAAACTGATTGACAAGAGCCGCTTTGCGGTAGAATCTTCTTTCCCACGCATGCCTACATTCCTTTCCCGAAGATGCCCTTCGGTCTAAAGACAAGCACCAAGTAGAGGACCAAGAACAAAACGAGATATACGATCGATGTACTTTCGTAAGTGATGATTAGGGATTGCAGAATGCCTAACAGCAATCCGCCTACAAGTGTGCCTGGAAGATACCCCATGCCCCCTAGGACAGTTATGAAGAATGCGAACAACGAATAGATTCCTCCCATTGTTGGCACGATCGATAGGACCGAGCAGATGAGCGAACCCGCCATTCCCGCTGTGCCAAAACCTATGCCTAGGGTTATCGCAAAGGCCTTCTCTACATCGACGCCCATCAGCCTTGCAGCTTCTCGGTCCTGCGCCGTCGCGACGATAGCCATCCCCGTCCGAGTCCTTCTGAGAAACACGTAGAGACCAAGGATCATGGCGAACGAGAAGAAAAACGCTAGGAAGCGCATGACTGGAATCGTCAGCTCGCCTAGGCTCAAGCTAGTACCCGAGAGTTCGGTAGTGGTAATCCTAGCGAAAGGCCCCCAAGAAAGCTGCGCGCCATTTGATAGGGCTACTGAGATACCGAAGAAGAGGACGAGATTCATTAGGGGAGGTGCCCCCATAACTCTAGCAACGAGAGTCTTCTGCGTGACATATCCGATCGCAAAGAAGACGACCAATACCAGGGGAAAAGTGAAGATTGGATCTATACCCACGAAGGCGTAGATCCAATAGCTCATGAAGGCCCCTAACATCACCAAATCTCCTTGGGCTATGTTGATGAGGTGCATGACTCCAAACGCGAAGGAGAGACCTATGGATATGGCGATGTATATTCCTCCAAGAAGGATCCCGTTTAGAATCGCTTGATAGAACAGACCGTCCATGAAGCCACCCGTTCCCATTTACCGAGCTACAGGAAATAAATAAATAACTAACTCGGCTCGGCGATATTTACGGCCGTTGGGTTAGCTATTTATAGTCATTACGGTCATTCTCACAAGCGCTGGATGTGAAAAGATGAGAAAATTTCTGAGTCGCAAAGCGATTACGCGAATTCAAGCAGGGATCATCGTTGTTGTTGTTGTGGTTGCTGCAATTGCTGTTGGCTACTCAATGATGCTGATGCAAGCTCCTCCCACAGCTCCGACTACGATAACGCCAACTACCATAGCTCCAACGAGGGACTACTTCAAAATCGGAGTTATCGCGGAACTGACTGGCGACTTCGCGAGGGGAGGATATGATATCAAGCGAGGATACGACCTGTGGGCCGATACAGTAAACGAGATGGGAGGAATTCCTGTGGCTGGGAAGAAGTACACTGTTCAACTCATCTATTACGATGCCAAGAGCGACCCCGCTCAAGGAGCGGCTGCAACCGAGAAGGCGATCACTGACGGTGTGGATTTCCTACTCGGACCATATAGCAGCGCAGTCACTCTCGGAGCTGGTCCAATCGCCGAGAAATATGGGATGCCGATGATTACGGGATCAGCTGAATCGCATCGGATACCGCTTCAGAAATTCAACTGGACCTTCCAGATTCTGGTGACAACAAAGGAAACACCGAAAGCACCCATGAAGGTATTGGCTACGCTACCTGTCACGACCGCGGCTATCATAGGCGCTGACGATGCGTTCTCAAAGGGGTTGGCTGAAAGCTTCAAGTCCGAAGCCGAGGCGATCGGGCTCAATGTCGTGTACTACGAGATCTTTCCGGTTGACTTGAAGGATCTTTCCGCCATAGTATCCAAAGTAAAAGCTCTGAATCCTGACGTGTTCATAGTTGCGGGGCATCCCGAGAATCACATCGTTGCTGTGAGAGCTTCCAAGGAGCTGGGATTTAACCCCAAGGTATTTCTCATTCACTGGGGAGTGGACACGCCTGACTTCCTAGGCGAGCTCAAGGAGGATGCGAACTACGTCGTAGGGGTTACGATGTGGTCCCCGAAAGCAGCCTATGAGGATCCTGTATTTGGCACTACCTCAAAGCTCGCGGAAAAGTATGAAATCGTCTACGGGCTTGCACCTGATTACACAGCCGCCAGCTGCGCTGCAACAGGGGTTTTCTACCAGAAGGTAATCGAACAGCTGGGTCTGACGCCGCCCTTTGACGACGCAAAGAGAGCCCAGCTTAGGGACGGCATTGAAACGATTAGCGTCAAAACAGCGCTGGGTGAAGTCAAGTTCTCGACAGATCCGGAACACTGGCATGTGAACATTGGGCTTGCAGAGCTCCTAGTGGTCATTCAGATCAAAGATGGCAAACCGGTACCAATTGCGCCAGAAGCACTGAAAGAAATGGACATCATATTCCCTAAGCCTCCATGGTAACCACGCGAGGCCAGTTGACTCCTCGAACCCCCCTTTTTCCTCTTGCGAACCGGCAAACAAGCCTAGACGCTGACCTAGCTTTTGAAATATTATCGCTATCTCGCCCAATCTAAGAGATCTCCGCAACCTGAGTTCAGTTGAAGGCGCACCTACGATCGCCACGAGTATTCTCTCGGTCCCGGAAATTCCCGAAAAATACTGTACAAATGTTATAGACATAAGATACTATAAACCATCCCGGGAGCAGAAGAGGGAGGAAAACTTAGATGAGTCCTAAGTCTGATATCTTGGATCACCTGTCGAATTCGGTGATCGAGGGCAATTCTGAAGCGGCTAGAATGGCGGCAAACGAGGCTCTAAAGGAAGGCCTTGATCCACTCGACGCGATCGAGAAAGGCCTAGCGAAAGGTTTGAGGGAAGTCGGGAGACGATTCGAATGCGGTGAACTCTTTCTGATGCAACTTATACTGAGCGGTGAGGCAATGAAGGCAGGCGTTCAGGTGCTGAAGCCGGAGATTCTCAGGCTGCAAAAAGAACTGAAAGGCATGGGCACATATCTGATCGGAACTGTTGAGGGAGATATTCACGACATCGGAAAATCGATAGTCACCGCAATGTTGACAGCGGAGGGATTCGACGTCGTAGACCTCGGCGTTGATGTCCCCGACCAACTCTTCGTGGAGAAGACGAAGGAGATTAAACCTCCCATTCTAGGTTTGAGTGCTCTCATGACTACTACGAGAACCAAACAGAAAGATGTCATAGACGCTCTTAGGCGAGCGGGGCTCAAGGACGCGGTGAAAGTCATGGTCGGAGGCGCTACTGTTACTCCTGAATGGGCTCAGGAGATAGGAGCTGATGCGTATGGCGAGGATGCTATCGATGCTACGAAGAAAGCCAAGGGATTGGTTAGAGCTTGAGAGGGTGATCCAAGAGTAGGTCACGATTCTCACTTCATGATTGTTGGAAGAACAGGAACGCTTCGACTTTTGGCTTAAGGGAGGTGAAAAGCGTCGTTGGAATATTTCACTAGAAGCGGCAGTGGAGTCATGATCAAGATGACCAAGGGGCAGATAAGCGCTGAACTAGAAGCTGGTTCTAAAGATGCAGCGGAGAAGGGACATGTCCCCCAGCTCACGAGCGACGCATTGGAATGCGTCTTAGAAATAATCATCGAACCGACCAAAATCGTTGGAATCGAGCGTGGGAAAGAGATCGTTCTGTCCCGAGACGGAGGCGTCTTGAAGTACACAGGTTGTACACGATACGCTGGAACTCCGATATCAAAGGAGCAGGCGGTTAGTGTAGGAGAAAGAGTCGTCGGTCTCGATACAATGGAATTAGGCCATGCGGACTATAGCTTCAAGCCATGCAAACTGATAGCCTTCGACGAAGCACATCACATGGAAAATGCACAGATGGTCAGCATCATACCATTGTTCTACGGGGCGATGCCAAATCTAGGTACCTACTACCAGAGCCTGGGCGGATCATGGCCCACTCCTACAGAACTACTAAAGCAGGGAAAGATCAAAGAGTCTAGAGACGCTCAGGAAGGCGCAGCTCAAGACCTCATAAGAGACATTGTCTACCTAGCGAAAGTCATGCATCAGTCTGGCGCAGACGGATTAAACCTAGACACGACCGCGGCTGCGGGTGATGCAGAGTTCTACGCAGCCCTCAAGGCTATCGAGCAGGTCAAGAAAGAAACCAATCTAGCGGTAGAAGTTGGAATGGCCGGTGAAATGATCTTGGGTATGCACTGCGAGCTCGAATACCAAGGAAAGCGCTTGGCAGGTCTCTGGCCTCATGACCAAGGCAGGATGGTGGAAAAGGCAGGGGCAAGCATATTCGGACCTGTAGTCAACACGAAGACGACTAAATCATTTCCTTGGAATCTAGGGCGGTCACTAGCTTTCGTCAAAGAAGTGAGGAAGGCCGTTCAGATCCCAATTCACGTCAACATGGGGATGGGTGTTTGCGGCATACCCATGACAGAGATAGCGCCAGTGGACGCTGTAACTAGGGCAGCCAAGGCAATGATAACCGTAGCAGATGTCGACGGCATATAGGTAGGAGTTGGCGACGCAGGAGGAATGGACCTTCCCTACAAATCCTGTTTCGGCATGGGTGGCATTCGAACGGCCGGAGACCTTGTCGCACGCGCGCAGATGGAGAAGAAGCTTAGGATACATGAAGCCAAGGCGTATGTTGCGAAGAAACTTGGCGTGGACGCCATGACATTATCGGACGAATATGCAATGACAGAGATCAGAAAGAAGTTTGACATCGGCTTGATCATAGCTCTCACCGGATACGCCAAGGGCCTTGCTGCGAAAGCAAGGATCGCCAGATTGTGCGACTTCAAGATAAACTCCGTCACGAAGCTATTTGAGAAAACATCGGTAAACAGCGCATGACGTCGCCAACTTCGGACTAATCGCACGTTCGTTAGCGAACGTTCGATCAAACCTCAGCGCCAGTGACCCGGCGCACATGGACCAAGCAGCTTGGTTCAGGCGCCGGGGATGAATTAGCCTCGTGGGTGCGGGGCTGGCGCTTCATTTTTTCGCAGACTTCGATGAGAATTGTACTTGCATCTGTTGATCGAATATTGCAAGCAGTATTTTCGTCAAGGAGCTGACGCTCTATCAATCCTAGACAAGATCAAAGTACTGCGAGCTGCAAGTGCCCATCAGGTAGCTCAGCCTTAGGTACTCTACCAACCTAGCGCAACGCCATCTCCGCGAGGGTCTGCGCCACCCATAAGAACATTGTTTCTGGGGTTAACGAGTATTGCCTGCG
>Ga0209314_10000335_pt1 | contig 20708 bp, 14 predicted proteins | sample I19B2metaG_FD_184146 | JGI IMG/M metagenome (GOLD analysis project Ga0209314, IMG submission 184146) | Lake sediment bacterial and archeal communities from Gulf of Boni, Indonesia to study Microbial Dark Matter (Phase II) - ​I19B2 metaG... | ecosystem: Environmental > Aquatic > Freshwater >... | reverse complement strand
TCCAGCCCCCCACCTGCCTGGAGTGCATAGGTGGATGCCGAGTCGTCATGAAAAATCTGATTGCCGTTTCTGTCGCGGTAATCATCGTCGAACGCCAGGCTCACCAATCCGACCCCACCTCCCAAATAGGGGGTGACCGGACTATAGGTTTCCAGGTCGAGAAAACAGTTGAACATCATGGCTAGCATGCCCAGATTGCGATCACCTGGATGTTCGCCATTCACCCTTTGTATCTCTGCATTCCGGAATGACAATTCCCCCTCCATGCGAACTGTCCCGAAATCATAGCCGCCGGTGCCACCGATGTAGATGCCGGGATCGAAATCCAGCCGGTCTTGATAGGTCTGGGCAGGGAGCGTGGTATAATCAGTCGTTTCCATGGTCGCGTTCTTGGTACTGTTGAAACCTAGAAAGCCGGAGAAGTATCCACCGGGTTTCGAAGGATTAGCCATGGCAACAGCCGGAAACAGCAGCAGCAGGACGACGATGACATATGCTCTTTTCATGTAACCTCCCCATTCGGCATCGACTTGCCTTTATAAAGGCATCATGAATAACGATTATATCGCACAATCACAAAATGTTCAGCTGGAGTGGAAAAATTCATTCAGCGATAACGCCCCGTGGTCTTACCACCCCTTCTCCCGCTCCAGGCGAATTATCGCCGGCAGGTTCTTCAGGAAGGAGAGGATGCTGTGGGGGGATTTCCAGAGCATGGTGGCGTACCCCCAGTGGATGCGGTGACGACGGTAGAAGCGTCGGATGAACTCGTCGTAGAGCCCCTGCAGCTCGTCCCTTGTCATGCCGTGGGGGATGAAGACCGGGTTGACGCAGTTCATCAGGGGCCACTCCTCGTTGAACTCCCCGTGTTCACGGATGGTGGCGTAGACCGGCGCTCCGGGGAATGGGGTGAACATGGTGACGTTTATCTCGTCCAGGGGGAGCTGCAGAGCATAGTCTATGGTTCGGCGGATGGATTCCGCCGTCTCCCCGGGCAGGCCGACCATGAAGAGCCCCTTGACCCTCATGCCGGCTTGCCTCACCAGCATCAGCTTTTTCTGCACTTCGTCGAGGCCGTAATACTTGCGGTGTTTCTTGATGATCTCCGGATCGCCTGACTCAATGCCGAAGTTGACCTGCCAGCAGCCAGAACGCTTGAGGAGCTGCAGCAGTTCGCCATCCACATGCTCCAGGCGGGCTATGCAGTTGTAGCCGACTTTCAGGCCGCGGCGCTCCTTCAGTGCGCAGAACTCAGCCACCCTCTTCCGGTCCGTGGTGAACAGGTCGTCATAGAAGAATGTGTGACGGATACCATAGTCGCGCTGCAGCATGGTCAGGTGCTCGACGATATACTCTGGAGAGTTGAAGCGAAATCCCCTGTTGAACACGGAGCGGTCGCAGTAGCTGCACTGGTAAGGGCATCCTCGGCTGGAGATTATGCTGGTGTTGGGCGCCTTTGGGTAGCTGAACAGGGGGAGGAAATAGCGCCTCGGGAAGTGGGGCAAAAGGTGGTAGGCCGGAAAAGGGAGTGAATCCAGATCCGGGATATGCTCCCTCTCGGCGTAGAGAACCCCTTTGTCGTCGACCCTTGCCGCCACCCCAGGAATCTTGCCGGCTTCGCGACAGCCGCTGGCAACCAGCTCGTAAAAGGTCAGTTCCCCCTCGCCGATGACCAGGTAGTCTATGGCAGGAAAAGCATCGAGGAGGGTGGCACCGGCAGAGCAGGCGTGGGCGCCGCCGAAGACGGTTACTACCTGGGGCATCCTCTCCTTGAGGAGGGAGGCTATGTTGTACCCTTCGAGAAAGGATGAGGTGGTGGAGGAGAAACCGACAACATCGGGCGAGCGTCGGACGATCTCGGCAACCAGCTCCTCCTGCCCCATGGGGGTGGCGTAGCAGTCGATGATTTCGGCGCTGATTCCGCGTTTTTCAAGGTATGCGGCAATCCCCATGATGCCCAGTGGTGGCATCACGTTGAAGATGGTCGTTATGTCAGGCCCTGAACCGAACCAGTTGCTGCCGTGCGGGTGGACGAAAAGTACTTTCATGGTCGCATTAAATGCCAGAAGCCAGGGATAAAGCAAGCCCTAATTGTGTCTTGCGTTGGGCTGGGATATGAGTTAATCACTGCTCCTCCCCCATCAGGATCATCTGGTCGGTTATCTCGGTGAAAGCAACGTCGTGGCTGACCAGAAAGAGCTGGTCGTACCAGTGCTCGGACACCTCTTCCCTGCCGACGTCAATGGCGCGAAAGGCTTTTGCCAGGTTCTCGCGCCGCGTCGAATCCAGGTTGGAGGTAGGCTCGTCGAAGCATGCAAAGCGAGCGCCTATGGTCTGCAGCAGAGCAAGTCGCAGGGCAACTACCGCGCTCATGGTCTGGCCGCCGGATAGCTGGTCGTCGCTCCGTTCACGCACGACTCCATCGACCATATCCCTGAGGATTATGCGGTAATTCTCACCCCAGACAAGCTCCTCGTCGCTCTCGGCAATGGTGCGGTAGATCCTGTCTCCCCTTTGGCTTATCTCCTCCCTGAATCTTTCAGAAAGTTGGCTAGACATCCTGTTGAAAACCTCCTTGCGGAGAAACTTCACCAGCTTTTCCTTTTCGGCATACCTGGCAATCTCTGCCCGCCTCCCGGCGATATCAGCCTTCACGCTATTTAGAAGCTCGATCTCACCCTCCAGTCGATGGCCGTTTCTCTCCAGGTCGATAATCTTCTGGCGCAGGGTTGCTGCCTCTGCCACCAGGCGCTCCTTATCACTGCGCAACTCCTGGTGCCTCTCGACCCGGTATGAACCCTTCAGAAGAGCGTATTCATCCCCCTTGGCCTGCTGTTCGCGTTGCAGTTCGGCTAGGAGCGTCTGCATCTTCTCCAGCTGCTGCACCCTGCTCGCAAGATCACTGGCAATGGCCAGATTTGCGAGATAGGCGACACTGGCACCCCGGTGGAGTTCCATCTCCTGCACCATCGCGGCTATCTCCTCGTCCATGGCTGCAAACGAGAGCAGATCGCCCCTGCGCGCCTCTACCCTGCTGCAGGATTCAGCCTGGAGTTTTGCAAGGTTTTTCAGGGAATCGGCACGCTCCTGATTGAGTCGACCCCTCTCCTTGAGGGCAGATTCCTGCCTAGATATCTCATCAAGCCTCGCCTCCCGATTTTTCAGCTCTGCAGCTCCCTTTTCCGCCAGAAGGATCTCAGAGGAGAGCCGGCTGATGCGAGAGTCCAACTCAGCCGATTCACTCACCAGAACAGCCACCCGGCTGCTGAACGCATCCCTGGGGAGAGAGCCGGCAACGTTCATGCACTGCTCGAAAAGATATGGGCAAACACCTTGATCCAGCTTGGCCTTACCCTCGTTCAGCCCCTCCAGGCGACCGTCCAGCAATGAGCGCTGCGCCCGCAGCTCCTCAGCCGCTGTGCGGAGATCATCAAGGGGGGCGGCCTGCCTTACGAGCCCATCGTCCGGCAAAAGTTCACGGCGTGCAGAGGCAAGCCGCTCCAGCTCGGAGGCCAACTCCTTTTCGACTCTGTCTATTTCTGCTCGTTCATGGGATAGGGACTGGGTAAGGCGATCCGCCTCCCTTTCCAGCACGGCTATATCCTGTTCGACCCTCCGCCGCTCCTTCTCCTTCAGGCGAAGCTCACCTAGCGCGGCTTCAGCGCGGTCGAATGCCTCCTTACCCGGGCGTGACCCGGCAACTGCCTTCTCCGCCTCTTCTGACTCCCTGACTCTCGATTGCTGCTCGGAACTCTTTTCCAGGCCGTTTTTGATGCGGCTTTCAAGTATCCGCAGCTCGCTCTCCATGGCAGCTAGAGCCTTCTCCCTGGAGTCAAGTTCGCCAAGTTCACACTCCACAGCGGCCAGGGCAGTTGATGCCTTCCCGATCTTTTCACCATCCCTGACAATCTCTGCCCTGATCGCAGCCAGTTCGGCACTCTTATCAGGAAGAGCGGCTGCCTGTTCTTCCTTGGCACTGATCTCTGCCTGCAGCACATTGACCCTCTCCTGGATGGCCGAGAGCATGCTGCTCGTCCCCTTGTAGGTTTTTCGCCAGGCGTCGATCCCCAGTATTTCGTCGAAGGTCTCCTGCCGCCTGGTTGCCTGCCTGATGACAAAAGGTCCGAGGAAATCGTTCTGCAAAGGGGCGATCACCTGCTTGAACTGCTCGGAAAGGGGACGGCCGTTGTCCAGGCCGAGGAGCTTTGATATCCGTGCCCCGGTCTCCTCGATGCCGGCATGCTCCTCCACCTCGAAGGAGCCGCCAATCTCCTTGGCCAGAAGCCACTTGGCACCGCTCCCCACGCTCCTGCTTACCCGGTAGTTGATGCCGTCATCCGCCAGGAAAGTGACAACAACCTCACCCCGCTTCGTGCCTATCGTCAGGAAACGCTCTACGTTGGAAACGAAATCCCTGGCATCGACTCCAAAGAGGGCATAGCCGATTGCCTCAAAGACGCTGCTCTTCCCCGCACCGTTCGGACCTGCAAGGACGTTGATCCCCGGGGAGAAACAGAGCTGCGTATCCCGGTGGGATTTAATGTTCTTCAGCTGGATGGAGATTATCCTCATGCTATGGCTCCCCGGGGAGCATGGCGAGCAGATCCTCCCCCTCCGCATCACCTTTTAAAACCATCTCCCTGATAGTCAGGGATAGCCCCACCAGCTCCTCCTCACGCCCCTTGTATAGGCTGCTGGCGGAGATCAGCTCGCCCAGCACTTCACGCTCGATCTCCGCCAGGCTGCGCTTGACCTTCTCAGCCTCACCCCGTCCGGTAACCATGGAGAGGTTGTTACGAATCTCAACATGGAGGGGTGCGCAAAGCCCGTCCAGGAGAAGACGCACTCTCTCCCTGCCGAGTTCGAAGGGGTGGAACCCTACCCTCCCCGCAAGGCGCAGTTCAAGGAGAGGACGGCAATCACCCCCCTTGGGGATTAGCTCCGCTGCCTGCTGGTGAAATAAATCCAGGGCATCGTCCACAGTTGCGGCACCATCCAGATTGATTTTTACTGAGAGCATCTGCCTCGGTGACGTCGGGCAGAAGCGATGGGAACATACTCCGCCATCCATTGTTACCAGATAATACCCCTTGGAGTATCTCTCTTCACCAAAGTTCACCCGCTCCGGAGAACCGGGGTTGAAGGCGTACTCACGACCCTGGGGGGTGGAGACTATGTACGGCTTGTGACCGTGCCCCAGTGCGACGTAGATGAACTTCTCCGCCAGGGGGTGCGCCTCCTCGGGGTGCATGTTGCCAATCTCCACCGGAGAGTAGTTCCAGATGCCGACATGAAAGAGGAGCAGGTTATTGTCACTGTTGACCGCAGCGCAGATCCTCTCCACGTGGCTACCCGCCTGGGAGCCGATGTACCCCAGGCCGTAAACGTGCAACCCCTTGATGGTGAGCATTCCCCCCATCCCGGCATCAGGGTCAAACGGGTCGAAGATGTATCCGCCATCATCCCCGCGACCGGGGCGGAGGAGGCGGATGTACCCCATGCGCGAGAGTGCCTCCATCCAGGAGATTGATTCCCGGCGGTGAATCCAGTCGTGGTTCCCCTCCACCGCTATGCAGGGTATGCGCGCATCCTTGAGGGGCTGAAGTATCTCTATGGTGCGGGCAAAGGTGCGGGGGAGGATCTGTCCTGTGTGGAACAGGTCGCCGCTGACCAGGACAAAGTCGACCTTCTCCCTGATGGCGTCGCCAATGATGGAGCTGAAGGTGCGGAAGAAGTCATCGTAGCGCTCCCCTTCCCCCAGCGATCCACGGTAACTCTTCCCCAGGTGTATGTCGGCGGTATGGATAAATTTGATCATGGCAACCTTGCATGGGGAAACGTACGGAAAGTGCTGACCGCCATGTTTCCCACGTGATACCGTATAGTTATCAACCTAAAGTATAGCTTGAGGGGGCAAGCCTTCCCTGTCTGCGAAAACAAAGTGCTGCAAATAATATATTGACACGCAATATCAGCAGGTTAAGGGGTGTGCCGACTCTTTGTGCAGTGCGGAAAAGTAGCGATAAAAACGTGTGAAAGCTCTACCTTATCCACAGGTATGGCGCATTTATCCACAAAGAGGGTGGAAAACTCGATGAGGCAACCACCCAAAGCCTATAGCATTGCTTGAAGATCATCGGACAACACCCTTCTGTGAGATGATTTCTGATCAATGGAGATGCCTGTTGAGCCTTTCATCCCGAGCAGGAGATGAACCGCATTGCCCGATCCAGCGCCGTGTGGTATCTTGGCAGAGTGTGATGAAACCCTGGAGGGGACCTTGGCTCCATGAAGAGAGAGCTTCTCGCCATAGCGACAATCTGCACCGTCTTTTCCGCTACGCCTCTCAGGGCCGACATCTATCGCCAGGATGGCGACAATGACGTGGTACTGTTCACCGATTCCCCACGTGAAAAGGGGTACCAGCTTATCCAGAAGGAGCAACGCTCAAGAAGTAAGGCCATCGATGCAAAGAGCGTGGCAAGAGAGACGGCCCCCAAGAGCGCTTCTGCCGCGAGCGGCAGCATCTCCCGAACCCTCCCTATCCAGGGGCGGATCACCTCCCCAACAGGCTTGCGCACCGACCCCTTCAACGGCAAACTTAAGCACCATAACGGCCTGGACATCGCCGCCCCCCTTGGGACGCCGGTCAAGCCCGTCGCCCCAGGTACTGTGCTATTCAGCGGATGGAAAGGCGGCTACGGCAACACGGTCATTCTGGATCACAATGACGGCATGGTGACCGTCTATGCCCATCACGCGAGCAACAACGTAAGCGAAGGTGAAAGTGTGGACATGGGAACGGTCATCGCCCTGAGCGGCTCAAGCGGACGCTCCACAGGTCCTCACCTCCATTTCGAAGCATGGCGCAGCGGGGTGAACATTACCCAGGAGTTCATGCCGGGATCAAGCGCAGATAGCCAGGAGGTTGCAGCCAAAAGCGCCCCGATCAGGCGCTATCTCCAGGCCGACGGCACCATAATCTTCAGCAACATGCGCTGAGGCGTGCGTCAACATGGTTTCGGCGCTCCGAAAACCATCTTAGCCCTTCAGTTTCCGCAGTTTTCTCCCTATCACTCCGCGCAACTTGTCCAGTTCGAGGAGCAGCAACCCCCTCTGATCGCTATCAAGCCTCTCCAGTTCAAGGGAGTCAATCCTCTCGCTGAAGGTGGCGATGAAGGAGACATCGATCTTCGCCTTCGCAGGCCTGGGCCTGCTGCTCTTTCTCCTGATCTCCCCCCTGGTAAGGCCGCTCTCCCTGCACTTTCTGTAGAGGGAGAGCATCTTAGCAGGCTCCTTTTCTCTGGCTATCTCCACCAGTACCCCCCTGGAGGTGCGTGGGTCCCTGCGGCAATCCTCCTTAACCTCCTCTGGGAGCCTGTTCAGGGAGAGTATTTCCGAAAGGGTTGATACCGCCTTGCCGAGGATCGCCCCCAGGTCGCTCAGCTGATAGTTGTTGATTGAGCGGAGCTGCTCGATGGCCTCCGCCTCTTCGATGGCAGTCAGGTTCTCCCTGAGCAGGTTTTCGATGATGGAGATCTCAGCCGGATTGCCGTCGGTAACGATTGCCGGTATGGTGGCCAGGCCAGCAAGCCTCGCTGCCTGGAAGCGTCTCTCGCCGGAGACGATGACATACCCTCCACCCCCCCCCTTGCGTACCAGGATCGGTTGCAGCACTCCGTGCCTGGCGATGGATAACTGCAGTTCGGCCAGGGCCTGCTCGTCGAAGTACTTGCGTGGCTGGTTCGGGTCCTGCCTGAGTATGGAGAGGCCCAGATCATGGAGCTTCCCTTTGGCGGAAGCGCCGCGGCTAGCGGCTTGTGTTGATTCATTGCTTTCACTTGTTCCGAATAGGGTTAATTGTGACACCGGAAAGCTCCTTGCCGATCACCCGCCATCTGCTTGCGGGAAAGTTTTGCGTAGAGGTAGTTAAATAGACAAATCGGCGATAAAAATCAATACGCCTCTTTTCTGCTACCAGATGTAATCCCTGGCAATCTCCCGCTTCTCTTTTCCTGCCAGGATATGCATCACCCTGATCTGCTTGAGCTTCTGGGGGGAGAGGGAGCCTATGGGGATATGGATGATCTTCTGGCCGCGGCGGGCCGCTATCTGTTTGAAGATGCTCCGCGGCGGGCGTTTGGCTACATGGACCACGAACTTCTCCAGGGAGTAGTCCAGCGCCGCCATGAGGAGGAGCTCCCCCTTGTTGGCTATTCCCCGGTAGTCCTGGTCCCCCCATACATCGCTCATCCTCCTCGGTGGGGACGAGAGAAGCAGGCCGCCGTATTCGCAGCGGCAAATGCCGGGACCAACGATGTTTTCCCCTGGATCGGTGGCGTAAAATGCCATGTCCGACTCCTGTTCATGCTCACCCAGCCAGGTCATGCGGTAGGGGTATCGCCTGTCACCCCGGTCCTCGTCGAATATGATCACCACGCAGCAGACGCTCCCCTTTGCCCGCTGCTGCTCGCGCACGTAAACTCCACCTTCGGCGGCGTGGCGCAGGGTCTCGCGCATGTCGATGCCGTCCAGTAGCGAAGCGCTGAGCCGCTCCGTCCTGGTAAGCTCCTCGGAGAGCTGCATCCCCCCCTTTTTCTTGAGGAACTCCCCGTACCCCTCTATGGCCAGGTCCTCCGGCGGGTAGGAGCAGATGGACGGGTCATCAAACCCCTCCAGCCACTCCCCCGGTCGGCGCTCACGTCTTCTCTTGAGAAGGCCGAGAGCGCTTATCCCCTTGGACCTTTTCCTGCGTGGTCGGAAACGTATCCTTCTGCTCCCTCCCCATAAATCCTCGGCGCTGATGACAATGTCGGGAAGGTCTGTTCCCTCTTTCTGCCACGGATAGCAGGTGGAGAGGCGGCAGAAGGCATGGGCGAAGTTGTCGTCCACGCACCCCCTGGCGGCGGCCAGAAGCTGGTACAGGTCAGGAAGAAGCCTGCCGCTTCCAAGGGCATAGTTGCGGGAGAAGCGGGAAAATGCCCGTTTTTGCCAGAGATGAAGCTTCTCGCCAGTCTCCTGTTTATAGTGGCTGACCGCCTCTTTGAAAAGGTAGTAGTAGAGCCTCTGCCTGTCTGGAAAAGTCCCTTGTGGTCCAAGGCGGCGTGCGCTGCGGCTGATCGCTCTCTCCAGGACAACCTCCTCGGCAACATCCTCCCTGCCGCCGCTGATCAGCTCCAGTGCGCGGAAACGCTTGCGAAGCTCTCCCTTGTCCGCTTCCGGCTCAGGGGGGAGCTCGCCGCGGCGCTCTTCATAAACCGCTGACACAAAGGGGAATTCGGCCATTATCTCACTGCAGCACTCCGGCTGCAGGTTCCAGATGGCGAGCCCCTCACGCCGCGTACGCTCCAAAGGCAGGGCCAGTGGTGTGTGGAAAAGCTCTTTGATCCTTTCCAGGTGGGCCATGCCACAGATGAAGAGGATCCTTCCATGGCGTGCGGCAAGTTGTTGCAGGCGAAATGCCATCCCACGCTCCCTTCTACAGTCCTCTTCGCACGGCTCCAAGTCGCCGCAGGTCTGGAGGTAGGCGGTGTAGTAGGCTTCCAGTCCAAGGCGGCATATGCTGTATGAGTCTGGGAGTTCCTCCCTGTGCTCCGGGTAGCTGTCACTGTCTGAATCCACGCAGTATAGGGGAATGTCATGCTCGGCAGCCAGCCTTGCCCCCTCAGCCAGCGGATCGGCAGGCTCGATCACCAGGTAGCTCACCCCTTCTCCTGATGGAGCACTGATGACCGAAACCTGGGGGAGTCTGGTGATGGCCCGACGGAAAAGGTGGCCGTAGTTATGTGGTATCTCCACGGCCACCGCATCGGGACGGAGATGGCGGAAAGCGGCGGCCACCAGGTGGGCAAACTCCAGGCGGTAATGGAGCACCGGTAGGGCATGCACAGGGCCGAAGCTTTCCAGGTAGAGGCGATGAGCCATGGTCAGGAGAGGTATCCCAGGGCCTCTTCACCCAGGATACGTTCAAGCGAAAGCCCAACGTGTTGGAGTGGTGCGGTACCGGAGGCTGTCGCGATCTTGATGGCGTAGCGTGCGATATTGATGCCGTCGCGCACCGAGTAGAGCTCGTCGGCCCTGTGGGCACGCTGCAGGAACTCCACCACGTAACGGAGCAGTTCGCCGTCTGCAAATGGGAGATTCTCCTTGAGGATCAGGAGCTCCTCGTCAGCCTCGGGAAAATCGATGTAAATCTGGGGTTGGAGTCTGGAGTGGATGTACTCGGGGATATCGAAGGTGGAAGCATCCTCGTTCATGGTTACCACGATGCGGAAATCGCGCTGGGCCGGAATGCGCAGGCCGGTTACTATGGATTCAACATAGCGGCGGTCGTCAAGGAGCGGTGCCAGGGAAGCCCACGACTTCTCACTCATCCGGTTCCCCTCGTCGATTATCGCCACGCCGCCGGCCAGCATGGCCGATACCAGTGATGAGGCGGCATACTGGATGCTTCCCCCTGGTCCGATTACCGGGGTGATGATCAGATCCTCCGGCCTGGTATCCATGGTTGCCTGAAAGAGATAGACCGGCCTGCCGAGGCGCTTTGCGGCCGCGTAGGCGAGGGTTGTCTTCCCCACCCCGGGCTTCCCCACCAGGCGAGGGCTGAAGGGGATGTCGGCCGGGTCGATGACCATCCAGGCAGCAAGGAGCTGCTGCAGAAGCTCCTCCTGCCCCACCCATTTCAGGGGGAGCTCCACAGGATTTGCCAGGCTTACTGTGATTCCGTCTATCTTCGTATGGTGCATGCGACTCTCCATGGGAATATTTCATCATTCATTGCCATGCTGCAGGGCTTATAATGTTAATAACCCATCTGCCGGCGGCTGGCAACAGTGGAGCAATGAGGATGAGGCTTGCTCAATGTCCTGATCTGCTCCACAGTTCGGCCTCGACAGCTAGAATATTGGCAAGACTCTTTTCCTCATCCTCGGAGCCGCAGGCAAGGAGAATTCTTTGCAAGGGGGGAGTCTTTTCCCGCCTGAGCGCCCTGATTACCAGGCGCAGGGATTTGCGAATGGTAAAACTGCCGTGGCGCACCCCGGGGAGCGGTAATAACAGAGTCTTAACCCGTCGCTCCCGGCAGATTTTGAATGCTTCGGCAAGGGCGGCTGTTATCCAGCGTGAGCGACAGCATGGGAATGCATCGAAGTCGTAGACAACTGCCAGCATGGTGATTGGCCACCCCTCCTGTAAAATTACACTCCCGGGTGGGGTTGGTTCAGTATCGAGCAGTTCGGTCCAGATGCGAATCGGGTGTTCCCTGGTTACGGTGAAATCCGTTCCGGCTGCCAGTATCTGCCAGCTGTCCTCCTCGAACAGAACAGCATCGCAATGTGGCGAGATACGCGGGGAGAAGAGCGAAAGGCGAAAGACTCCAACAAGGTATTCATCCTTACCCCCCTTTATAAGGTGCAGCGTTGGCCTGTCATGTAGATCCATGAAATATCCGCTGATTTAGAATGACCATCTCCCTTTGCCAGGAAATCCCCGACAAGATAATCGGCTGCAAACCTCTGAATCACCCACCACTGTTCGTGACGGATTTTGGCGCTAACAGGCCTCAGCTTGATTGCACTCACCAATACCCCATCGGGACGGCCGAGACAAGGGGAAAGGGGGGTGAGTGACAGCGGTCAGGCGTGACTTATCTGCTTCGACTCACTCTGTTCCATTGCTCCGCTGGCAACGGGTGATACTCTTATAGCAGATCACAACTTACACCTGCAGCAGTTCCAGTTATGAAGGGGGGATTTATGGATTTTACCGCGTTATGCGGAGAGCTTTCAGTATCACTTGCTTCTACAGATGTCCCGATTGAACGGTATGCATTGATAACCGGTTGCCTAGGGGGATATTTCGCTGTAGAAGCCGATGAGATCTCTCTCTTCCTCCTTGATAAGGATAGAAACATGCTTGTATTCACCTGGCCCAGGGGGGTGAAAATCATGGGCAACATCCCCATTGATGCCGGCAACTGCCTGGTTGCCAGAACGGCATCGACAAGGGAGACCAGCATTGACAACAGGTTCGCCTCCACACCCCATCTGTTTATCTACGAGCACTTCGTATCCGGCAGACCCGGATCATTGCCGATCCAGAAGATCATGAGCGCACCAGTAGTGAGCGGGAACGAGCTAAAGGGGGTCATTCAGGTGGGACGTAAAGGGGTAGACCTTGAATCGGCCGGAGCAGATTTCAGCGAAAAGAACCTTGAGGATCTCTCCGCCTTCGCCGCCCTGTTTGCCCAATACCTTTAAACAGCACGGAATCTACTTTTCCGGAGCGCGAAACACCCCGTCCCACCCCTCTGCAGGGGGGTGAATTAGGTACTCGCGGCAACGTTCAGCATATACCTCGGCAACACGGTCACCTGCAGCCGCAACCCTTTTGAAATCTTCCAGAGCTTCGTCAAACCGCCGCTCACGGTACTTTACAAGAGCTGCGTCAAATTCGGCGAGCATGGCTGTCGGTTCGGCCAACAGCTCGTAGATGGTTACGGCGACTTCCTTTCCTTTCACACGTATTGAGTCAACCTTCCGGAACACGAAGTTATCCCCTGCTGCCATCCTGGTAGATTGGTTTACCAGGATCTGTGTGCCGTAGTATTTGTTCAACCCCTCCAGGCGTGATGCAAGATTAACGGCATCGCCGACGGCTGAGTACTGAAAGCGGTAATCAGCGCCCATGTTGCCGACAATAGCATCGCCGGAATTTATCCCTATGCCGATCTCTATCTGCGGCAGGCCGATTTCCTGCAACTCCTTGTTGAGCAACTGCAGGCGCCTCATCATCTTCAGTGCGCATTCACAGGCGCATGCCGCGTGAAGAGGGTTATCCAGGGGGGCATTGAAGAGTGCCATGATCGCATCGCCAATGTACTGGACCAGCGTCCCCCTGGACTCCATGACAATATTGGTCATGGGTGCAAGATACCGATTCAGCAGGGTAATTACGTTCTCCGGGCCGATCCGTTCCGATATTGTCGTAAAACTTCTGATATCGGAAAAGACGATCGTTACCTCGCGTCTGGTCCCACCCAGCTTCAAGTTCTCAGGATGCCTTATGAGCTGCTCGACCAGGTCCGGCGACACATAGGCGCTGAAGGCCCGGCGCAGGTAGCGTGACCTGCGGTCCAGCACCAGATTCCTGTAACTCTCGCTCCCCAGATACGTCGTCAGGATCGATATCCCTGGGTAGACGATGCTCAGGTCGTACTGGCAATAGGCGAACATGAGGTAGTTGACGAGGAGATGGACTGCGCCGAACAGCCCAAGAGTGCCAAGGCTCCAGATCATTCCGCGAACCTTGCACAGGGAAGCTGCCATCACGAACGGGAAGATGAGCAGAAATGCCAGATCAATGGCGTAGGTTCGGCTGTCACGGATGACGAACCGCTCTTCCAGTATGTTAGCAGTTGCGGTTGCCAGGAGCTCAACTGCAGGGAATGCAGGGTCAAGTGGGGTGGCATGGAGGTCACCTACCCCAGTTTCGGTTACTCCGATAAAGACCAGCCTGCCACGCAACTCCACCTCATCGATTCCGCCGGCAAGCAGTTCCGCCGCGGAAAAGGTCTTAACCGTGCCTCCAGGACCATAATAGGCTAGCGGCATCTGACCTGCGCCGGAAGTCGGTATTCTGAGAGGACCTATGGTCACGGCCGAAACACCCAGAGGCGCAGCCTCGACCACCGGAGGATTGCCGAGGAAATGACTGATGCCGGTCAGCACCAAAGATGGGTAGATATTCTCCTGGTAACGGAGCAGCAGGGGGATGGAACGGTATATTCCGTCCCGATCAGGCATCTGGTTGAAAAACCCCTGGCCTATGGCAGCTCGGGCTACCGGGGTTATGTTGGCATCCACGTGGGGAAAAGAGGGGACGGTAGACACCCTGCTCCTTGGGTCTTGCCGCAACTGCCTGATGCGTGAGGCCATCAACAGTGCATGGGCCCCCTCTTCCGGTTCGTTCTGCTCGTCACGAAAGAAATAGCCGGAAACCACATTCCTCTTGTCTGCAATTGACTGCTCAAGATAATTATCAGAGGAGCCCGTATTTGGTTCCGCAAAGACGATGTCGAGGGCGATAACCCTGGCGCCAGCCCCGGCCACTTCAGTAATGAGCCTGGCGATAGACTCCCTTGGCCAGGGCCAGCGGCCATGCTCCTTGATGCTTCGGTTGTCTATGGCGACGATTGCCACCCGTGAATCCGGTTTCCTGATGCTGCATAGCCTCTGGCGGGCATCTTTCATCCTCAGGTCGGTTTCGAGAAGATATGGTGAGGCGTTGCGATACAGGAGGAAGGCCGAGGCTGCTGACAGCAGGGCTATGGATAGATAGGCGAAGGAGGCTGAGCGATACATGCTCTTCATCTGCTGGCAGATTCTAGCGTACACGGTCATCACGCTTGTGCGGATCTGGGTTGGGGGATCTGGATGGCATGTTTGCCGGCGCTCGGTCGCGATACTCCCTGATCGGGGTGTTGTCGCGACCTATCTGACGTAGCAGGGTCCGTGCGCTGTCCAGATGTCTGCCGGCTGGATACTTGGAGAGGTACTCTCGCAGTTTTTCTTCAGCTTCGTCAAGGTAGCCCAGGTCGTAATCCGCCTGGGCAGCATAATAGAGTGCGCCTTCAGCCTGGGGGAGATCCGCCATGTCAGTGAGGATCTGCCCGTAGTCGACGAGAGCCGCCGCAGGGTTACGCATGAAACGCCCCTGCACCGTGCCACGTTCCAACAGGGCATCCGCCCTGATCTCGTCCAACTCTGCCAGGTCGATGGCCAGCAGCAGCACGTGGAGGGCCTGACGAAAATCTCCCCTGTCCACGAGATAACGGCTGTAGTTGATGTTCCAGCGGGCAATGATGTTGGGCAGGTTGTCTCCGTCCAGCCAGTTATCCGGAGGTTGTGATGCTGTCACCCCGTTGAAGGTACTGTAAATTTCATCGAGGGGGGTTCCGGGTTCTACTTTTACCGGCTCCAGCGGTGCATACCCACGCGTTGTCTGGGTCATGGTCAGCGGGGCCAGGTAACTCATCTCCTTGCCGTCGCCACTGACGGCAATGCTACCCTCATTGCCGAAGAAAACGTTTGCCGCACCCTTCGTCAGCATGAGGAATTCGGTCCCCTTTACCCCTGCAACCGCCGTGCGGCTCTTGATGCGCATATCAGTCTGCTCGCCGGCAAGATTTACAATCGTGGCCCGCAACTTGCCGCCAAGCAGTGAGAGGATTCCGTCCTTCCTCCGCTTGGCGAACTTCAGATAGGTCAGCTCCAGTTCGGTCGAGTTAGACAGAATGAGGGTGCTGCCATCGGCAAGCCGAAGCATCGCCCATCCGTCGCGGCCGGTCCTTACCGTCCCCCCCTCTTCCAGCGGGGATCCGGCATGCAGCAGCTTGTAAGGAAGTTTTGCAGAGTGCCGCGCCTCAACCAGGCCGCTCAACTTGAGGGCAGTTGCAACTGGAGTGGCTCCCCAGGAGGTCCCCTTAACCAAGAAGATGCAGAAAAAGGTAATGGCGAGAAAACGCATAGAAGCTCCAGGGATCGTTATCCCGAGATAAACAAGACGTTTCAGGTTATTTCATCAACAGCCTGAATCCCCCCTCCCTGCTGCTGCCGAATATCAAACTGGGGCTTTGACTGACGTTCAACCCCTTGGCGGCATCCTCCACGAGGGGTCTCAGATACTGATAAACCTCCTGGATATCCTCCTTACCCTCCTTGATCGCCTTGAGGAGATAATAGGTGAAGGCCCCATGCTCCTTATCCTGGAGAGACGTCGATATCTGCCCACCCTGGGTGGATGAGAGAACCGCCATGTTGGATGGAATCCTGCCGGTATCCGCCATCAGCACAAGTGGCCTGGCACCCTTCGCCAACACCGATCTCCCCCCCGTACCGGAGAAGCAGGAATCCATGATCACGATCACCTCGCTCGCCCTTAATCTGGAAAGCTTTTCATAGAGTCGCTTCACCGGGTAACCAGTGTCCCCCAAGTAAGCGGGATCGCCATCGTAGGGTACCAGATATGCCTCCCCGCTGGCCGGGTCAGGTGCACCATGACCGGAATAGTAGAAAAGCACCCTAGCCCCCTCTTTCATCCGGTTTGGTAGCCAGGTTTCCACAGATTTGATGATCGCAGAAAGGGTTGCACGCTCTTCGGCCAGAAACTCGATGTTTCGTTCGGCGAAGCCAAGGGCGTGCAGATATTCCTTGACAGACCTGGCGTCATTGTAGGCAAATTCCGAGCGTGGCAGCTCCTGGTAACGGTCAATGCCGATCACTATAGCCAGGTCATTGGACGTGAACCCCCTCCGGGCTATGGAAAAAAGTGGCGGTACACTCACATCCTCCTCTTTTTTCGCCTGCTCGTCAGCTGCCACGCGGACGGTTCTGATTTCCGGCGCTTCCTGATTAAGGACAAGGCGCAGATCCGGCCGAACAGAGTACCTGGGGCGCTCCTCCTCAACAACAAATGTCAACGGAAGCTGAGCCGGTCCTGCATAACGACGGGTAACGGCAAAGGTAAAGATGGCTTTCTTAGTTTCGTTCGCCTTGATGATGTCTAAAAAGTGTTCCGATTCGCTGAGCAACCTGATGTTAGGATCCGATACCTCGGCCAGTACCCGAACGCCACGGGCCGCTCCTCCGCCACTGTTTCGCAGTGTCAGGGTTGCTGTTATCTCCTTCCCCTTGGTGATCTTGCGGTGACCGTCGGCATCCATCAGCTCGACTTTTGCCACATTGAGGTCAGGAGGCACCATTGCGCGGACCGTGAAATTCAGGTTTAACGGCTTTGAGTCGAAGCCGTCCTGTTCAAGGGCGGTTAGTTGCATGCGAGCCTCCCTCCCTGCCGCCTCCTCGCCGGCATATATGGACAGCTCCAGAATCCTTGTCTCCCCTGCTGCTACAGGTCCGATAACAACATCAGGGTCAAATGTGAGCCCGTCTCCCCCTTTTTCGGCATCCGTCATCCGTGCTGCCAGGGTTACCCCTTCCGCTCCGCCAGCGCCGCTGTTACGGATCTCTACCCGAATACTCCCCGTTTCCCCTGCGTCGAGGGCACCGTTCCCTGAAGGCTCTATCAGCGAAACGGAGCGTATCTCAAGTAGCGGTAGTGACTTCCTGGGGGAAGGGACGCTCGTGCTCGGCGGATACATTTCTCCGCCACCCTCGGCCTCGGCAAGACGAATACCGAATGGATAACGATCACCAGTCAGCGCGTCAGTCATGATCGCATTGACCAGTTCGATCCTGCCGGCGTCATGATAACGGACCTTGCCACTAAACGTTAATCGATCCTTGTGTTTTGCGAGAGCTTCGGCTTTAGCCGGAGGAACCGGAACATTAATGGATACGCCGCCGATTTCGGCCTGAAATGCACCCAGCTCCGCATCGTACCCACCTAGAGTGCCGGACAGGATGCAAGGATAGAGTCTCTCCATTTTTGAACGAGCCTGGCCGGCAAAACGGGCTTTCTCCCCTTTGAGCTTCCTCTCGTACTGCTGACGGAGAGCCTGTTCCTCTTTTTGCTGACGTTTTTTGCGTCGTTCGTACTCCCTTTTGCTTTCGAACTCTCCCTTGGCAGATAACAAGCTGGAAATCTTCTGATCCCTTTCCAGTTGTAAAACCCTTGTCCGTTCTTGCAGGGCAGTGTCAAGCGCGACCATGGAGAGAATCCCGGGCAAGATCCAAACGGTGGCCTCTCCGTCCCTGTCAGCTGTTATCAACGTTGATCCGTCGGTGGCATAAAAGTGGGTGGCAAGATCGCTTCTGCCTGCCGAGAGGAAACCTGTCTGCGTCGGCAGATCAATATTCCAGAAAGTAATCCCTTTCTTGTCCGATGTTGTGACCACTGTCCCATCGACGTTGCTCGCAATTCTAATGATATCCTCCCGGGAGGGGCCAAGGCGACGAAGCAATTTGCCATTCGCCATATCCCAGACAAGCAGCCATTTCTTGTCTTCCACTGCCAGCAGGTGCTTGCCGTCCCGAGTGATGACGACGCCTCCCAAATCCTTCTCCCCTCCTGCTAAACTTCTGGAGATCGCGGTACTAGTGATATCCAAGATATGGATCATCTTTTCACCACCTGAGTACGCCAGACGTTTTCCGTCAGGTGTGAAGGCGAGTGCGTCTGTCTTGCCGGCTCCGTTCTTAATAACCGTTGACAACGCCCTGTCACGGAGAGCAGTGTATCCACCCTCCCTGGCGTCGGATTTTCTATTGTTCCCTTTTTTCGCTGACTGGATGGTCGACCCTGCCTCCTCAGCCCCTGTCGCACGGATCAAGCCCAGATCCCAGAACACTATCGACCCGTCTTCATGGGCCGTGGCCAGTTGATCGGTGGCAGGATTGCAAGTCAAGGTCCTCAACTCTTCCTTTAGCTTGAACCAGGCAATGGGTTTGCCGTCTGCCGCGTCCCAGAAAAATAGACGATCGTCACCAATAGCCGCTATGAGCATGTCATTTTTCGCTGAAAAGCATGTTTCTGTAACCTTGTCCGGCAGATCGCTGCTCCACCAGATTGGTTCCCCCCTCTTCCGATCCCAGAGTATGATTGACTTGTCGTCGCCACCGGTAGCTATTTGGCGGGAGTCACTCGAAATGGCCAGGGAGATGATTTTACCCTTGTGGCCGACAAGTTTCCGTTCCGCAGATATCAACGTGTCAAACGCAAGAGGGAGCAGTATCCGTGGTGAAGCCTGTGAACGTGAAGAGACCTTGTCAAAAGCAGATGCTGCCGGCATGAAAGCAGGCAGCATCGCAATCAAAAAGCTGAATAATAGTGCCCTCTTCCCCATGGTTCTCATCGGTAAACTCCTGTCACTTCGAATCTGCCGGAGCTATGGTATAGAGCCTGACAGCCTCTCCCCAATCCGCCGGATCAATCTGGCTCAGTTTCCTGGCAAGGTCCCCGACAAGACCTGTTGACGCAGCATCATATACCCTGAAAATCCCCTCCTGGAAGCCGTGGAGGATGATCTCGGGTACACGGGTGGCAATGACCTTGATCCTTTCCTGGCTCGGCCTGTCTGCAAAACGCGGCAGTGAAATGGCTTGAAGTTTGATCGCCGCCCCCTTGGGTGGGAATACCTGGCCGATGTTTGCCCGGACGAAATTGTCGGGCAGAAGGGAGTTTGGGAACAAAAGCGTCACCGAATTGTCAGCGGCGATTGAAAAGATGTAAATGTAACAGTCACTGTCAACCTGGTAATGGATACGAATCTCTTCGCCGCTCCTGAAAGTGTTCTTCCCCAGATCGACCCTGATATGGAGAGACTTATCCTCTTCCGGGTAGAGCGGCCTGACAAGTGCTTTCAGCCTGACGCGGTAAAGGTTGGGATCATTCCTGTCCCGTTCCTCGCTGATGGTTGAGACCCGCTCGATTCTCCCCCTAACCCTTGCAAAGGTGAACTCCTCTGCCAGTTGTGCATTGGATACCAGCGTGTGCGAGCGTACAAATGTTCCGACAGCCTCTTCCAGGGCACGACGCTTGGCGTCTGCCCGTGCCCGCTCCATAACCTCTTTGGGCGGATCGTAATCGCTCCCCGCAGCCTCCCCCACGGCCTCGACCCATATCTGGCCACCCTCCCCCCCTGCCTGCTCGGCTGTAGCGCGATCGCAGAGTAAAAGCAGCACGAACATGAATGCTGCTGCGATGACACATCTTCCCAGATTTACGGCCACATTGATCATGCAAACACCTGTCAGCGTAATACGAATGCCACCTTGGCGCCGGCTAGAAAACCAGCTGTTTGATCGGCTGAATATATGAGAGCCGCGTCATCCGCTGAGACCTCGATGTCCACGGCCTGCCTGGTACCGGTAGCCCTTATTAGTAACGGCCTCAATACTCCACGGGTTTCCAGGGCAGCCCTGGCTTTGGCAACTGTTGTGCTGTATTCAGCTAGACCATGCTGAACGAGGACCTTTTGACTCACCAAGGTGGGATCATAGAGAGTATCGCCAGAAGATGCTATGATCCGATTCAGAAACGCCGGACGGAACTCTTGATCCCTGGCATCGACAATCAGGCCGTCATATTGAATCCCCTCGGCCAAATTTGAAGCTGATACGAAGCGTTGACCTCCAATATCCAAACCAGGCGCGAGGTCCCCTTTGCCGAGGAGTTCATAGAGATGGGAGACGAACCCGCCGGGACCGTGAAGATCGATCCTGAGGATGGCGATTGCCTTTTCATTTTCTCTGCTGTACTCCTGGTAAGCAACCTGCGCCCTCCTGACAACACCTGCCACAGATGAGGCAACAGCACCCTGCCCATCCCCCACCCTTCGCTCGCCGTTGATCGCAAAGCCGTACAGGTATTCCACAACCTGCTTTTGAGCCATGACCACAGCTGCCCGCTTTGCCATGATTTCACGCTGGGCAGGCTGTGCATGTTCAGGATTGCCGGCAGCCTCACCTATGAAGATGATGGTCCCCTGGCTGAATGCCGTCAGGTCGTCCCTGCCGGCCGGCCCGCCGGTGACCTGGAAACCTTGATGAGACAGCCAGGCATTGGCCCCGGGAAAGGCTCCATCAACCTGCAGGGCTCCGCAATAGCATGGAGGTGGCTGAGACAGGGGAAGAACGAGCAGCACCAGCAGCAACATCGTTATCAATGATTTCTTCGGCATAGAAATATAATACAATTCGAGGGATCAATTTCAATTTCACTGCCATATAACGTCTGCGGCCGGATCAGGGTAT
>Ga0209314_10000334_pt1 | contig 20713 bp, 16 predicted proteins | sample I19B2metaG_FD_184146 | JGI IMG/M metagenome (GOLD analysis project Ga0209314, IMG submission 184146) | Lake sediment bacterial and archeal communities from Gulf of Boni, Indonesia to study Microbial Dark Matter (Phase II) - ​I19B2 metaG... | ecosystem: Environmental > Aquatic > Freshwater >... | reverse complement strand
TTTCTCGTCTTCGAGGATTAGAGGAACTTCACGATATTCTTTCAGAATAGATGGGGAAACATATATATCCGTTTCCGCAAATGCCTTCTTGATAGCCTTCTCCGGGATTCCTCCAAAGACAAAAACAGAGACAAGCACTCCTGTATCGATGACTACCTTATCTCTTCCCTTCGTAGGCCTTTCTCCTTACTAATTTAACAGCATTATCAATATCCTTCATTGTTAATTTCGTTCCCTTAAATGCTTCTCTGGCAATTTTAAGGGCCGCATCGAGCCTATCCTCAGGAGAAAGTACGGAAAGGATATAGTCCTCAGGGTCAATCGCCTTTCTTGCCGGCTTCATCTTCATCACCTCACTTCAATTTTTCATATCATACACTAAAAGGCTATTAAGTTCCATCTTTTCAATTGTTCTCTAGGTATCTGGGGTCGCACTTTCGAAATTCATGTACTGTTTTAAGACGTTGCGTAGTTGTTGAAAGATTGCCTTGAAAATCTTCACTTGGCATGAGGATTTTCAATGATAAAACCACATTATGATTCACGGTTCTATCCTCTTGCATTTTCCGACTTCGGTAAGTTAGTATTTTTCCCGCTCATATCATCTTGCTCACCTACGTTCTTTTCACCCGCTGTTTGGCACGCTTAGAGCAGGCACTCGGAGGCTGAAAGCAATGAAACCATTACCGATCTATCTGGTCTTCCTCGCGTCGCTCGCTCTTGCGATTCCTGCTACTGGCCAGGAAGTTGTAGTCCACGAAGCCTCGTTCATCCATATGGAATCAGCAGGCGGTTGGGTTGCCGCGGAGAAAGGTTTTTATGGGAAGGTGGAGGTGAAAGAGGTTCAGGGAGGACCTGACGTCTCTCCGATTCAAAATGTCATTGCTTCGGTAAGGCAGGGGAATATCGCTTTTGGGATTGAGCAGCCTGAAAATATCATCCGGGGACGTGAAAAGGAAAAATTCGACCTCGTTGCAGTCAGCGTTGACTTCCAATCCAGCGCGATGAGGATCCTCAGCTGGAAACCAATCAAATCAGCAAGGGAGCTCCGAGGCGATTTTGGCATCTGGAATGGATATGAAGCCAAGGCAAAATGTGCCGTAGGAAAAGGTTGGGAAAAACAGTTCACGATTCAACGTCAGGAGATAGACATCAAGCCTTGGCTCGCTGGAACCTGGCCGCTCGCCTCCGCGATGACCTACAATGAGTTGATCGCTGTCCAGCGTGAGATGAAAAAAATGGGGAAGCGGTTTTACACGATCGACTATAAAGATTTCGGAATCGACTGGATGGAGAACGTCCTTTTCACCACAGAGGAGATCGTCAAGAAACATCCAGACGTTGTCCAAGCAGTGGTCACCGGTAGATATAAGGGATTTAAATGGGCCTTTGAAAATCCGAGAGAGACCTTCGACATTTTGAAAAAGGTCGATCAAGCCCTTGACCTTGCTCATGAGATCGATGCGGTCTCTCCAATGAAGTTGTTGATGATCACCCCTGCAACAAAAAGGCATGGTCTGGGTTATATCCTTCCCAAGAAATGGGAGAATGTGACCAGAGATATGTTGAAGGCCGGACTTTTGGGTAGGATGCCAGACGTAAAGAAGTTCTATACTGAAAAATTCGCAAGCGGTGTGATGCCTAGGTAACTTAAATGAAATTTAGTTATTAGGTTATTCGGTCATTAGGTCATTAAATGACTTAATGACTAATAACTCAGTAACTTTATTTTTACAACGGTGGGCTTTTTGAGGACCTATTGTCATGATAATTTTCGCGGCTTGGGTCGACGGAACCGCCAAAATCCGACAAGGGCGATGATGACGATGCCGACAATGCCTGCAGCAATGACTGGCCAAGAAGGGAGAACGCTCTTCAAGACTTCTGCGGACGAAACGAGGTTGACCTCCTTGACAACCTTCCCTTCGTTTTGGATGAAAACTTTTGCCACCACTTGACCTTTCTGGATCGGAGCAACAACATACGGCGGTATTTGTGTAAGCACAGCAATGGAATTTTCTTTACCCTTTGGAACAGTCACCCTCCCTTCCTCTGCGGCGGTGAGCACCACCCGACTCAGTTTTCCTCTCTTGACTTTTACAGGACCAAAGGAAGCGCCCTTCTTAACGGCCTCGACCGTTGAGAAATTCCGGAATCCGTACTCTAATAATTTTTGTGCCTCGGGAGCCCGCTTTCCCATTTTGTCACATCCCATCACCACGGCGATCATCCTTTGGCCGTCCCTCTTTGCTGTAGCCGCCAGATGGTAACCCGACTCCTCGACGTGGCCCGTCTTCAATCCGTCCACGCCGATATTCTTCTGAAGAAGAATATTTCGGTTTTCCTGTCGAATCTTATTGTACTCAAATTCGGTGGTCGAATGGAGAACCAATGACTCTGGATATTGCTCAATGTACCGCCGCGCCAACAGAGCCATATCCATAGCGGTGGTATATTGGCCGTCGGCAGGCATCCCATGTGAATTCTTAAATTGAGAGTCCTTGAGCCCCAAGAGACTCGCCTTTTGATTCATCTTCGAAACGAAGACCTCTTCTGTTCCGGCCAGATGTTCTGCGATAGCCACACACGCATCATTTCCAGAAGCGACAGCAACTCCCTTCAACAGATCCTCTACCTTGACTCTATCTCCAACCTTGATGAACATCTTCGAACCTTGGACCCTCCAAGCCTTCTCACTCACGGTCACCAAATCGTCCATCTTAAGTTGTCCTGCACGGAGCGCGTCAAAGACTAAGTAGAGGGTGAGGACCTTTACGAAACTGGCAGGAGGAATCCTTAGGTGAGGATCCTGCTCATAAAGGATCTGGCCGCTCAGGCCGTCCATTAAAACTGCGGATCGCGCATCGCATTGGACACCTCCCTGAGTGGTCTCGGTCACCTGGGCTGCCTGTTGAGTTTGAATCTTCCGGGGTTTTTGAGCCCTCTGGGATGTTTTAGCCGCCTTGGATAAGATTTGATTTGGAAAAGTAATAAAAAAGATCGTCAACAATAAGGTTGGAATCCAGATATTCTTATGGGAACGAATCTTCATTCTACCCTCCGAAATCCTTGCAAAGACGGTTTAGATTTTCATTCATAACAAATTCCATTTCGATTTTCAATGCGAATTTGTCCATTGAAATCATCGGCCATCTGGGTTAGATTTAGGCATCTGCTGATCCGAAAAAAAATAACCTCTCGCCCATGAACAGGGAAGCTTCTCTCCTAAGAGTACTCAAAGAGATTGAGACTGTAGCCTCCTTTACATACAGAGAAATCGTTTCTCGTCTTCCCCCGAACGCTATTCCGATCGGTTTTTTCTGTCCTTATATCCCGGAAGAACTTCTTCATGCGGCTGGGACCCTTCCCATACGTCTGATGGGCACGCCCATCAGAATTTCCCATGCCCAGGCACATCTTCCTCCTTACTGCTGTCACTTGGTGAAATGTTCGCTTGAAGGCTTACTCCAGGGAGAACTCAATTTCTTAAAAGGGATCGTCTTCGGTCATAGCTGCGACTCGATGCAGGGGCTCTCAGATATCTGGACGAACCAAAAAGGTCCATTCCTCCATTTCAAACTGATGGCCCCATCCCGCTTGGATTCTGAATTGGCTCGCATCTATCTCAAAGCAGAGATCGAGCGATTCAAAGGTTTCCTTGAAACTCATTTTGGAAAGATCGCTCCTCAAAAACTGAAGGCCTCTATCGAGCTTTTCAACCTCACACGGAGAGCATTAGGGGAGATCTACTCGCGCCGACTCCCCAACCAACTTTCTGGTAAAGACTTTGCTCAGATCATTCGAGCAGGATACCTAATGGAACGGTCACATTATCTCGAACTTCTAAATGAATTATTGAAGGCATTACCGGAGAAAATCGAGGATAGGAAGGATTTGGTTCCTATTTATCTTACGGGCAATATGACCCATTCTACCTCCTACTTTGCCATCATCGAAGAAGCTGGGGCGGTGGTGGTCAGGGACGATCTCTGTAGTGGAAGTCGGACACTCCGCCTGATGGTCCCTGAGCATCTCGATCCCCTCGAAGCCTTAGCCCGGCGTTACTTTGGTTCCTTTTTTTGTCCCACCAAGTACATGGGAGCGCAGGCACATATGGAAACCCTCTTAAAGGAAGTTCAAGAATCTGGGGCGAAGGGCGTCATTTTCCTCCTTTACAAGTATTGTGAAGCCCACTACTTCGACTATCCGGATCTGAAATCTGCTCTTGAATCGAAGGGGATCCCTACCCTTCTTCTGGAGGTAGAGGATCCCTCGCAATCCAGAGAGCAAGCTAAAATTCGAATCCAGGCCTTTGTAGAGATGCTTTCCCCCTTCTAAAAAAGGGGGAAATTTCTAATTTCGAAGCACCTGCCTGCGCGAACCCGCTTCGGCGAAGGCAGGCGAAATCCGAAATGGTTTAAACTCTAAACTCTAAATCGTAAACAAATCCAAAATCCAAAAGTCAAGAGACTATACGGTTTTGGGTCTTGTGTTTTGGACATTTGAGTTTGTTTAGAGTTTAGGGTTTCGAGTTTAGGATTTAACATCTTTGTTTCGAGTTTCGAATTTCGGATTTTGGATTTTTCAATCAATCCCAAGTGGAAGAGTGATGGAGAAACAATTAGAACCCAATCCTTACCGAAAGATCCATTCGACGTCGGCTTATCGTCGCTTGATGAAGGCGTACTACATTATCGTGAAGCACCCCAACTGGTTTGGTAAGAAAGTGGCATGGATCACCAGCGGTGGACCAGTAGAGCCCCTGTATGCTATGGGTGTCCTCCCTTTCTACCCTGAAAATTATGGGGCCATGTGTGGCGCATCACGCATGTCAGTGGCTCTCTGTGAGGCTGCGGAGGAGAAGGGTTATTCAAGGGACCTCTGCTCTTATGCGCTAACTGACATCGGATCGTTTTTTAGCGGTCAGGGTCCCCTTGGAGTTCTCCCCAAACCCGATTTCCTGGTATGCGCCAATAATATCTGTGGAACAGTCATCAAATGGTATGAACTCCAAGCACGGGCCTTTGGTGTGCCCATCTTTTTCCTTGATACTCCCTTCGTTCACGATGAAATCCATGAACACACCCTCCGATATGTGGAACAACAGATGAAAGAGTATATCGAATTTCTTGAGCGCCAACTCAGGCGTCCCTTCTCAGAGAAACGTTTTCATCAGGTCGCCTCTCGATCCTTTGAGGCGATTACGCTTTGGAAAGAGACGCTCGATCTTTCCCGTTACCGGCCAGCCCCATTTGCAGCCTTTGATGCCTTTATCCATATGGCCCCGATAGTCACCTTGCGGGGAACTCGCTGGGCTGTTCAATATTACCGGAGGCTCAAGAAAGAGATTGAGGCAAGAGTAAGAAAAGGAGAAGGAGCCTTCGCCCTTGAAGAGATACGCCTGATCTGGGACAACATCCCAATCTGGTATGATATCCGAAACCTTTCTAAGATGCTCTCCTCCCGTGGAGCCATCCTTGTGGCTGATACTTACACTTCTGCCTGGGCCCTTGATCAGGTTGACCTAAGTCATCCTCTAAAGAGCCTCTCTAAGGCCTATGCCACGATTCACCTCAATTTGGGGCTCGACTACAAGATCAGGAAGGTCGCCAGCATGATGGAGAAGTATGGGGCCGACGGGTTCATCATGCACTCGAATCGGAGTTGTAAACCCTATTCTCTGGGCCAGTACGAATTGAAGCGGGAAGTATCAAAGGCGACTGGAAAACCAGGCCTGATCATCGAGGCCGACCATACCGATTCACGAAGCTACGCTCCCAGACAGGTAGAGAAACAGATTCAAGTCTTTCTTGAAATCATAAAAGGGAAAGATTGAGTGTAACGATTGAGCAGACTCCGCGCTCACAGAGCGGGGAGCTTCCACCGAAGAGGTATGCTTAGGTTGTATTGACCTCTATTTTAGACACGTGAGAAAAGCGAGAATGCTAATAAAATAGACCTGGCCACAAGCTAAAGCTACAAACTATATTCCTTGGATTTTTTTTATACTATTTGAATTTTTTTTATACCATTAATACCCTATGAGATTTTCTTTCTTTTTTGAAAAAAAATAACCTAAGTACTTTACAAGGCTACATTTTTTCTCAAAATCTGCGCTAATATATCAGCTCTGACTCTCTTATTCTTTCCTAAAAAATTTCCCCGAATCATTCTCTTCCCCTTCTACTTTTCTAAAAGAGAAGCACGGTTTTATACCGAATTTATTCCTATTAACCCCATTTATTTTTCGAAGAAAATAAGATTTACTTTTTCGTGACATAATATCACATCAGTAAAGGTCCTATGCTCTTCAACGAAATTTGAATTTTGAAAATTTCTTAGAAATCAACATGTTAGTGCGGCCAATTTTTTGGCATCTAACTTGCAACCTCGACAATTTTGTATGTAACCAATTAAATTCTTCAATGGCACAACAGGAGGTAATCAATTCCCATGAAAAAGATAAGTCTTTTGATCAGTTTTTTCATTCTCTTCCTACCCCTTTCCAATGCATTTGCTCTTGATACCGATCTTTATGTGGTTTCGGGTACAGAAATTCCTCCAAATGTCCTGATCATGTTTGACAATTCAGCGAGCATGAACGACAAGATCTCAGGGGCTCAATACGATCCTTTAACAACCTATCCATTCGCTATCACTGAGTACCCAAACCAGGTTTATTATCGCGGGACAGGTGGATCATGGAACATCTATAGAGATTCAATAGAGCAAATTACATGTAGCGCAGCAAAAACAGCACTGACCAGTGAAGGGTTTTATACTGGAAGAATTAGATTTTCGACTTCTGAATGCGGAACAGCTAACCTTGTGAACCTGAGGACAGGAAATTACATGAACTATATGCAGGTGTCAGGTGGACCTGCGGATCGGCCAAAACTTGGAATTGCGAAAGGAATTATCCAGAGTTATGTCAACACTACTGATGGTGTTCGCTTTGGGGCAATGATATTTAATGATAATGAAGGAGGAAGGATATTAAAGGAGATTAAGGATATGACGCCTCAAAATCGGGCAGATCTCCATGCCGCTATTGGTGGTCTCTCCGCAGATACCTATACACCGATAGCCGAGACGCTCTATGAGGCTGGCCTATATTTCAAAGGAGTTCCGAGCTATTTCAATTCAGGGGTTAAGTATACCTCACCTGTTCAGTATTACTGCCAGAAAAATTATGTGATCATCATCACAGATGGTGAATCGACGAAGGACAGAAACAGTGTTCTGAATAATATAGGTGACCAAGACGGCGATGGCCGGGAACCCGGCGGAAGTCATGAAGTGCCTTACGCCCTTGAGGGTTCTGACTACTTGGATGATGTGGCAAAGTATCTCCACGACAATGATTTTAATCTGGGCATGGAGGGCAAACAGAATATCGTCACGTACGCCATCGGATTTACTGTCAATTCTCCATTGTTAGAACGAACGGCTAAAAACGGAGGAGGAAAATTCTTCTATTGCCATAACGCCCAGAGTTTCATTATCGCCTTTCAAAAGATCATTGAGGAAATCCTCTCAAAATCGATATCGTATGTGGCACCTGTTGTGCCAATCAGCCAGATGGAAAGGGCAAGCGCAGGAAATCGCATCTATCTGGCAATGTTTAAGCCAACACCGAAAAGCTTTTGGAAGGGAAATATTAAGAAATACGGAATTGCAACAGCCAACGATGGAAGTATAAAGGTGGGGGATATCATCGATGCAAATGGTTCACTGGTCATGGACGCTGAAAATAGGATTAAAGATAATGCCAGCTCTTACTGGAGTTCGGAACCTGATGGAGAGGATGTTGAGAAGGGAGGGGTCGGCGAGATCCTATATAAGCGAACCAGCTCGAGAAAAATCTATACTTATTTAGGAACAAATACCTCTCTGGCAGATTCATCAAATGCCTTTGTTTTATCAAATAATGCAATTACCACCACAACATTGGGTCTAACATCGCACGACACAGCCGAGAGGGATAAGGTCATCAATTTCATGCATGGATTGGATTCTTATGATGAAAATGGGAATGGGATCACAAACGAAAAAAGGGATTGGATCTTAGGGGCTTTTATCCATTCACGGCCTTTGGTCATTCATTACGGAGTGGGTCAATCTGTTATCTATACTGGTGCCAATGACGGCATGCTTCATGCCTTCGATGATGCCTCAGGCGAAGAGTTATGGGCATTCATTCCTCCCAACTTATTGCCGAATCTAAAAAATCTAAGTGGAGAGACTCTTGAATTTTTTGTAGATGGTGCCCCAAAGGTCTGTATGGAGCCTGGTAGGATGATCCTGCTCTTTGGGCTTCGAAGAGGCGGGAACCGATACCTTGCCTTAGATATTACGGACCGCCTCTCACCAAAATTTTTATGGGAGATCAGCCCATCTACCACAGGATATGAGGAATTGGGACAGACCTGGAGCACTCCTCAAGTAGGGAAAATCAAATATGAGAGTGGGGAAAAGTGGGTGGTCTTTTTCGGCGGTGGGTATGATGAGAATCAGGATAGTAGTCATCCAAGCGCCGATTCTAAGGGAAGAGCCATCTATGTTGTAGATGTGGGTACTGGCTCTCTCGTGTGGCGTTATTCCTATGCTGAGAATGCTGCCATGACCTATTCGATACCCAGCGATATCGCGAAAGTGGACACAGATGGAAATGGCAAGATTGATCGGCTCTATGTCGGGGATATGGGGGGTCGAATGTGGCGGTTCGATGTTGTTGATCCGGACCCGATCAAATGGACAGGGAAGATTATATTTAGTTCAAACCTGACTTCCAGTGATCAAAGAAAAATATTTTATCCTCCGGATGTCACGCTCGAAAATGATATGGGAAATTACGAGATGTTACTGTTTGGGACAGGAGATCGAGAACACCCCAGGGAATTGGTCAGCGTCGACAGACTCTATGCTGTGAAAGACACGAATCTTTCAACCATTTTGACGGAGAATGACCTGGTCGATGTGACCCAAGATTTATTACAGAATCCAAGTACGTCTAATGCTGAAAAAATGGACATTGTCAGCGCATTGAAAGCAAAGTATGGTTGGTACATGAAATTAGATCAAAATGCTGGCGAGAAGTGCCTTTCCAGTCCTGTGGTCTTCTATGGGGCAACTTATTACAGCACCTTCACCCCTTCGGTTGTAAGCGGGACCGATCCATGCCAGGTCGGCGAAGGCAGCAGCAGGCTTTATTCACTCAAGTATAAGACAGGAAATGCTGTTTTCAATTTCGATCTATTGAATGATAGTGGAGGATCAGTGCTGTCACGGAGTGATCGGTCAACCACTATTGGATCTGCTATCCCCTCCGGAACGATCATTACCTTTATCGGAGGGACGGCAGTTGGATATACTGGCGTGGGCGGTGGTGTTTATATTCCAAAGCTTGTAAGTAATCAAAGTCTTATCCCGATAAATTGGAGAATTGTCTTCTAAGGGAGGTAAATTATGAATCACATCTTCAAGAAAAGGATACCCCTCGGCGTTATTTTCATACTGGTCTTTTCTGCTTCGGCTCTTGCCGCAGAGGAGGAGATCGTTAAGATTCAAGGCGTGATCATGGCTTTAGATTTAAAGAAAAATGTCATGATTGTCAATGAGAGGCTATTCGCCTTGAACCAAAATACGACGATTCATAATGATAAGGGGGCCACTATCACCATCGATAAATTAAGGCCCAAAACGTGGGTCTATATTGAGGGGTTAAAGGATAAAATGAATAGACAGATCATGGCCCGAAAGATTTACCTTCTCCCAAAATATATTGAAGAGAAAGAGAAACATCTCTACCCCTTCATTCAATAGAAATGGGCCGTTATCCATCCTAGAGAACCTTTAAAATCTATCCTTACTCAGAACAGATCGGCTAATCTTCTCCGAGGCCGCCGTGCGCGGCCTTCACCTTTTGTCGATCGATGGACCCATCTTCCCTTTTCGGAAGTGTGTCGACAAAGGAGACATACCGTGGTTTTTTATAGCGGGCGATCCTTTCGGCCACAAAATCGATCAACTCCTGCTCTGATAATCTGACATTCGGCTTTAGGACAACAACAGCTTTGATCCCCTCACCAAACTTTGGATCAGGCACTCCAATCACTGAAACTTCATGAACGCCGGGATGTTGAAGAATCACTTTTTCAACTTCCACTGGGTAGACATTTTCGCCACCCGGTTTGATCAATTCCTTTTCCGCCTTTCTTCCTGCAAAAAAGAGATAGCCGTCTTTATCGAGACGACCCATATCTCCTGTATGATGCCAACCTTCCCTAAAAGTATATTGTGTGAGCTCGTCTTGTCTCCAGTATCCCTGGAATACGAGAGGTCCCCGGATGACGATCTCTCCTGATTGACCTACCTCAACCTCACGGTCAAATTCATCCACAATCTTCAAATCAACCAATGGCCCTTGTCTTCCAGCCGAACGGGGTCTTTCCTTGTTTGAACAGATGCAAGTGAGTCCCATGGTCTCTGTCTGACCGTAGACTAGCCAGAACTGACCATAGCCAAGGTTTTCGAATCTCTTCACCGTTTCAGGCAATTCCACACCGATGACGTGTTTTAAAGATGAAAGCGTACATTCTCCTTTCTCCTGTTCATCGAGCAATTGAGCCAGAATGGGAGGGAAGTCACCGATGAACGTCACCTTCTCCTGATCAATCAATTTACCCGCAGCCTTTGCATCAAATTTCGGAACGATCACGTTCCTACCTCCAACATGAACCATTGTCAGACCCGCCACCAACCCGACAATGTGAAACAGGGGAAGAATGTCCAGATAAGCATCGCAGCGTGTCAGACCAACAACGCTCGTAACTTGATTCAGACAGGAGATGAGATTTCGGTGGCTGATGAGGGACCCCCGAGGTTCACCTTGTGTGGCAGCAGTGTGGATGATCACAATGGGATCGTCGTCGCCTAATTCCACCGCATCTCCTGGTTTATCTCTCAGAAGAGAATCGAAAGCGGCATCATTCTCTTTCGATGATCCCAAAGTGATGTGCTCCTTTAATGATGGACAAGTAGATGAAACCTCCCTAATCATCTGCCCGAAATCGGGGTCAAAAAAGAGCATCACCGGCTCTATATCTGAAAAGATATATTTCATCTCGTCGGTTGAAAGACGGAAATTGATGGGAACCATGATAGCACCCAAAGCCGCGATACCGCCCATTAAGGTAAAGAACTGAGGACAGTTCCGGCTCAAGACAGCGATTCGATCTCCCTTAGCAATCCCTTTTGAAGTGAACCAACCTGTCAATGCCTTTATCTGGTCAAACAGTTCACCAAAAGTGATTCCCTTGCCATCAAACAGAAGCCCGGTTTCCCTTCCGTATAATCGAGCACTTCTTTTAAAAAGGTCATAAATGGTAAAATTGTGAAGATCCATTCTGTCCTCCCTAACTCAGAAGGCTTCGGAAGCCATTCACTCTCAATCAGTTTTTGATTTGCGGAAAAAATTCCAAGCAGTGGCTACAACGCCTAACATACCAGTAATTATCCCGATGAGCAATAGGATTGGCTTCATAACCACGACGCACGGCATATCAGGATTGATACAGACTCCAATAAGTACTGTCGGGAAAAGGATAATAAAACTTCCCAAAATAAGACCCAAAATAGAAAGGAATCTTCTTGACTCTAATTTGCGACTGATAAAGAGAAAGAGACCCACAGCCACTAGCAAAACCCCCATGCCGATCTCCCCACGCGCCGTCCACAAACACTTCATCGGAATGCTCTTGCCGCTTGGGAGTTGAATCGCCTTCCCATAAGCGGCGCAAGTGTAGAAGGAGGGGACAAAAATTAGAACTAACGCCGAGAGCATTAACACAATCGCAATTATCTTCATGTCTCATCCCCCTATGTGAGAGTACTTAATTTTTTAGAAAATAAAAACCGTTGGTTTGGAGGTTAGGGTTAAGACGCCCGTTTGGTCGACGGCTTAGGTCGTTTGTCTAAAAGTATCTAGCCTTAACCCCATGACCTTAAACCAAACCGGCTTCCTCACCTTAACCCAATGACTATTTTCATGGTTCGTGACCCCATTCTGTTAGCGCATTTCCGGAGGAAGAAGCCTATCAGGAACTTCCAAGCCGAGCTCACGATAAAACTTGACGGCTCCCCTGTGGAGTGGGAAGGGACCATACTCCAAAGTGAGCTTTGGAAAACCAATAATGTCTAACTTCAGGGGCTCATAACTTGCAGAGACGTCCCACACATCTTGCCAGACTGCCTTGATAAGAGTATAAGCAACTTCCGACGGCAGACCCTGTTTGGCGTAATAACCCATCACCAAGCCAAAAGTGACGATATTCTTCTCTTGCTTTGGATAGGATCCCACTCTGATCAAAGCCAGTGGATAAGTCAATCCACTCCCTTTATAGCGCTGACCGGCTTTCGTCAGTTCTGATTCCGAAATCCCTAAGACAGTAAAAGGGCGACGCTCACTGAGTTCTAATAGTGGAGGTCCACTTGCGCCATATTTTATAAAACCAGCAAGCCTCCCACGTTTGTAGAGGTCAACTTGAGCTGTTAAGGAGTCGCGAATCCATCGAGGCCTGATGTTGAGTGCCTCAAGGAGCTTCGTGGCTTTGAAATCTGCCATATCCTCTTTGCCACCATTGCCATAAGGTTTGCCTTCGAGTTCAGAGATGGACTTGATGCCGGTATCCGTAGCTACTATGAATGCAACCGGAAGGATACCTATGACCCAAAGCAATCTAAGCCGAGGATGAGCCTTTTCCTTCCAAGCAAAAAAGCCGTAATACGCCTGGGCTGCCTCATCGAGGCTTATCCCGCACAGGTCGTAGCGCTCTATGTTCTTAATGACTTCAGCGGTTCCACCCGTATTCTCAACAAAAAAAACGTCCAATTCCGGCCAATACTTTTTCACAGCTCGCATGACAGATCTTGAGACTGCATTCATTTCATCATGAGAAGCGAGACCAGTGCCAAAGTGGATCTTCGTCTGCTTTTCTACTTTTGCTTCTTGCTTGCAGCTGAGAGTTAGAAAAGTAACAGTTGATAAGAACAAACAAATCACTCCGACCAAATAGACAACCCTTGTCATTCTCCTTCTCACGCTACAAATTTCCCGTCGGACATGGTGAGGTGCCTTGTCCCATAACCAATGAGGCTCGGGTGGTGGGTCACCAGTATGATGGTCGTCCCACCCCGGTGAATTTCCTGGGTGAGTACCATCACTTCCTTTTCGGTGAGTTCGTCGAGATTGGCTGTGGGCTCATCCGCGAGAAGAACAGGGGGATTATTTATGATCGCTCGAGCAATCACCACCCTCTTTTCCTCCCCCGCAGAAAGATGGCGCGGGAAAGCATCTATTCGATGAGAGAGCCTTACTGATTCCAAAGCTTGCTTGGCGCGCTCATAAGCATCCCTCTGCTTCTCCTTGGGCGCAAACATAGTTGGCACCACCACATTATCCAGAACATTCAATGTGGGAATGAGGCTGGGAACTTGAAACATAAAGCCCATTTTTCGGTTTCGTAGAGCTGATATATCTTCATCTTTCAGCATCCAGATGTCGATACCATCAACAAATACCTGTCCAGAGTTTGGTCTGGAGAGGCCAGCAATCAAATTGAGCAAACTCGTCTTTCCACAGCCCGAGCGTCCTGTAATGACCAGAAATTCCCCAGCCTCGATCTTCAAATCAATCTGGTCCACAGCCCTCACAGATATTTGCTTTCTACGCTTGCCACGGTAATAAAGCTTGGTCACTTGCCTGAGCTCAATCATTGACTAAACCTCCCTCATGGCTACTGCTGGATCGAGGCGGCTGGCTCTAACAGCTGGATAAAGAAGAGCGGGAAAGACGAATATTAGGGCTATCAGGAAACTGCCCAAAGTGAATGCTACAAGTCCAGGCAAGGACGGAAGAAGTACCCTTATTTCGAGAGTTGACATTAACCACGACCTCATTAAATAAAGAAATAACATGCTCAGGATAATTCCAGCTGCTCCTCCACCAATGGCCAGAATGGCACTTTCCGTCAAAAACAGGCGAAATATAAAATTGCGGCTGGCTCCAGCAGCGCGCAGCATGCCAATCTCACGCCGCCGCTCATTGACAATGAGAGAAAAGACAAAGCCAGTAAGAACGACCGCCAGGGTCCATATGATGCCCAGGGCTATAAACAGGCTCTTGATTAGACCAGCTCTCTGAGCCGCCAAAATCGTCATCAATTTGGGAGCCTGAACTGGCCAGATACCAGGGGCCACCAGTACCATCTCCATCGCCATCTTCGCGGCATCATAGCCCGGTTTCAGTTCAACAGTGATGTTAGTGATAGTGTCCAGGGACACATGACCAGAAGTTGCTCCCCTTGCTATCATGTCCCGAGCCGTGTCAAACGTAACGAAAAGCGTTTGGTCAAACCAGATCCCTGTCGGTTCAAGTTTGCCAACAAGAGTTAATGCGTAACCGTTCACCAAAACACGCTCTGAAGTAGCAATCCTGTTGATTGAAGCACCTCCAAGGGCATCCCCGATCTTCAAAGGCTCCTGGAGTTTTCCTTTCAGCCAACAAAGGATGGTGAAATCGGTCTTAGGATCAAAAGCCACGACAAACAGCTCATCACCTGTTGAGTAAGGTGAACCCTTGATCGTTTCCAAATAAAGCCGGGGACTAACTTTCTCCACAGCCTCCATTTCAGAGATCCGACGAACATTGTCGGCTGGCATCCAATCTGTTGTACCCAGCCTTCCGGCAAGAACCTCTTTCTGAGCTCGCTCAGTGATATCGTAAGGGATCACGATGATGTCAGCACCTAATTTCTCCATTCCGCTGCGAAGGTTCTTCTCCACCCCCCGCAAGATCACTGTGGTCGCTGATAGAAACCCTGTCAGAACAAGAACAAAAAAGAGAATGAGTAGGCTCCTGAATCGTCGCTCCTTTAGACCTTGCAATACCAAATAGAGGAGCGTCATCAGCTTACACCTCTCTCATCGCTACCGCTGGGTCGATGCGGCTGGCACGTATCGCCGGGTAAAGTAGGGCCGGTAAGGCCAAAATCAAGGCAATAACTAAACAAGCCAGCATGAAACCTAAAATGGATGGTAGAGATGGTATTAGAAGCGGTACCTCAGCTGAAAGCATCAAATATACTCTAAAGAGATAAACAAAGACGACCGCAAAGACAACCCCAATCAAACCACCTCCCAGCCCAAGGACACCACTCTCAATAAGGAAAAGTTTAAAAATAAACCTACCATTAGCTCCAATAGCACGAAGCAAGCCAATTTCCCGTCGACGTTCATTCACCATTAGCGAAAAGACAAGACCACTAAGAATCACAGCTAATACCCACACAACGGTTAGACCCAAGAATAGCATCCGGAACAACCCTTCTGTCTGCCGGTGGATAGCCCTGGTGAGTTCCAGGCTGGCAAAGGCATAAGTTCCGGGTACCTTGTCCATGATCCGTTTGGCTACTTCGTCGATACCATAGTTTCCCTTTACTTTCACCTGGACTGCCGATATCTTTCCTTCTGGAATTTCCATCGGCCTCGCAGCCGTAGCGACTGACTCCTTGGCTATCTCACGAGCTGAGTTAAAGGTGAGGAACATGGTCTGGTCAAGGCCCATGCCAGTGGGTTCGAGCTTGCCAACCAGATTAACCTCAACACCATAGATCATGACTTTTCCAGTCGCTTCGGGAACAATGACCCAGTCTCCTCCGATGACATCCTGTGAACCAAGGGGTTGCTTCAATTTTTCTTTCAACCACGGGGTAATCGTAAAGTCGCTCTTCGGGTCGAAAGCTACCATAAACATGTCCCAGGCACTACAACAGGCAGCTCCCGTCAGCGTCTGGAGAAAAAGCTGCGGGCTGACTTTGGCCACCCCTTCCACCTGGGCTATCCGGCCAATATTCTCCACTGGCATCCAGGCTCCTGACACTGGTTTACCCAAAAGAATAGCCGTCTGGGTTTCCATCTCCTTGCCACCAGGCACCACAACGATGTCAGCACCAAGCCTCTTCGTGCCTACCTGCAGGCTATGTTTAATGCTTCTTGCAAGGAGTGTCGTAGACATTAAAAAAGCGGCCAAAACCAGAATGAAACCGACAATTAAGCCGCTCCTGAAGGCTCTGCCGCTAATGCTTTGACTAACTAAATACCACAGTCTCAGATATTGTACCTCCTATCCCAGCCACCTCTTGCGCCTCTTGTAGTGCTTGACATCACGATAGCTTTTCCGTTGTGAAAGGGCGCCAAAACCAAGGTAAAACTCCTTCACATCTTCGTTTTCCTTCAACTGCTCCCGAGTACCATCCAGGACGATCCTGCCATTCTCCATCACATAGCCATACTCGGCCAGGTCGAGAGCAGCCGTCGCATTCTGCTCGACAATGAGAATCGAGACCTTCTCCTCTTGATTAATGGTTCTGACGATTCCAAGGATTTCCTGTATGAGCATGGGTGCCAGACCGAGAGATGGCTCATCCAACAGGATCAGCTTGGGGTGCGACATGAGAGCTCGACCGATGACTAACATCTGCTGCTCCCCACCGGAGCAATAACCACTGGTATGGTGGCGAAGATCCTTAAGCTTTGGGAAATAGCGATAGACCCGATCCAGTTCCTTCTTCAAGTCTAACCGGTGGCGGGCAATGTAGCCCGCGGCAAGCAACTCATCTTCAACCGTCAGATGCTGGAGTATCCTCCTGCCCTCCATGACCTGAATGATCCCCATTTTGGCAATATCCTCTGGGTCAGCTCGATCGATTCGTTGGCCGTCGAAATGAATATCGCCACGAGTCACTTTGCCCACCTCCGTCTTGAGCAGACAGGAAATGGCTTTCAGCGTCGTACTTTTTCCGGCACCGTTGGCTCCCAGCAAGGTTATAATTTTCCCTTCGCCTACCTCAAACGACACCCCCCTTAGCACTAAGATGACCCCGTGATAAGTGACTTCAATATTATTCACCCTCAGCATTTCAATCCCTTTCTTCCTCACTCAACGGAGTAGATTCTCAGCTCCGCGCTCACCTTTCCCTTCCTACCATCCTCGTAGGTGAACTCGGATGTCACAGGGAGACTCGTTTTCCCGCCATACATCGCTTCAATGACATCACTGTAACGCTTCTCCATAGCCGTTCGTCGCAGCTTTCTCGTTCGGGTCAGGTCAGCCTCGTCCGGGTCAAACTCCTTATGGAGAAGTACATACTTTCTTATTCTGGTCGTTGGACTCAATTGCTTATTCACTCTGTCGATGTCCTGCCGGACAAGCTTGCTAACCTCTGCTTTTTGTGACAGGTCGGTAAAAGTAGTATAAGTGAGGTGGTTCCTTTCCGCCCAGCGGCCTACGTTCTCATAATCCATATTAATAATCGCTGTTACAAATCCCCTTCCTTCCCCTATGGTGATGGAGTCCTTTATATAAGGGCTAAAACGCAAACTGCTTTCAATCCACTGAGGGGCATATTTTTCCCCCGAACTCAACTGCGCCAGCTCGCTTACCCTGTCCATGTAAACCAGATGCCCCTGTTCATCGATCGTGCCTGCGTCCCCACTGTACCACCAACCGTTTCGAACTGTTTTCTCGTAAGCTTCTTGATTTTTATGGTAGCCAGAAAAAAGGTAAGGGCTTTTAACCAAAATTTCTCCGTCCGGTGATATTTTGACCTCTACTCCTGGCAGAGGAGGTCCAATGGTTCTCGACTGTATGTTGTCAGTCCGGTGTCCAGAGATCATCCCACCCTCGGTGCTACCATAGACCTGTCTCAATCTAACTCCAATTGAATTCATAAAGGCCATGGTATCCGTTCCAGTTACCGACCCAGCAGTAATAGCAAATCGGCATTTGGTCAATCCAAGTTTGTCCCGAATTGCCTGGAGCAGGATCAAATCTACAAACCAGTGGACGATGTGCTTCCACAGAGGAATCTTCTCTCCTTTTTCGATAGCTTTACCCACATTGAGCGCCATGGGCATCAGCGTTTTGTAAACCAACTTTTCCAATCCACCCGCTTCCTCGATCTTGGCTCGGATCTTCGACACCCACCCCTCCCATTGCCGAGGTCCGCCTAATATCATGCTCGGAGTGATCTCATAGATGTCATGAAAAATCGTTTCCGGCTCTTCCAGGGTGTTGAGCTTCGCCCCAGTAATCAAGTGAGGGACAGTGGTGAAAAAGGCTTCACCAACCCAGGCAGGAGGGAGATAGCAAAGGATGTTGTCTTTGTGGGTGAGTTCGAATAATGTCAGGGTCGCCTCCGCTGAACCGATCAAGGCCTGATGGGTGATCATGGCTCCTTTAGGAAGTCCGGTTGTCCCTGAGGTATAGAATATGTTGGCAGTTTCTTCTCCTTTCGCTGTTTCTATATTCTCCTCGAAAACCCCGCGGTGGCTCTCTTCGTATTTCTTTCCTAACTCCTTGACCTTCTCATAGCTCGTTATAAAGGATTGTTCGTACTTCCTCATTCCCTTCCAGTACCACCAAATGATCTTCTCCACCTTCGGCAACTTCTCATAGACTGCCAATATCTTGTCCACCTGCTCCTGGTCCCTGGCAATAATGAATTTGCTGTCAGAATGGTCAACAATATATTGAATCTCATCAGGAATGGCATCGGTAAATAGAGCTACGGTTATTGCTCGTGCTGCCTGAATAGCGAAAGAAGCCCAGTACCACTGGGGTTCATTATCCCCGATAATCGCTGCTCGTTCGCCAGGCCTGAGACCGAGGCTGATGAGTCCCAAAGAGAAATATTTGACATTTTCGTAGACATCCTTCCAGGTATATTCGTTCCAGAGGCCGTAATCCTTATCCCGAAAACCAACTTCCGTGTCACCCCATCGTTTAAAATTGCGCTTCAATAATTTGGGAAGAGTGTCGAGCTGCATTTCCCTTTTCCTGCTGCCTCCTCAAGAGGTTTTACCCAGGTAAGCTCGTATGACATCCTCATTCGATCTAATTTCTTCAGGGGTCCCTTCCGCAATCTTTCGGCCGAAGTCCAACACCACCACCCTATCACATATGTCCATGACCAGCCCCATGTCATGTTCCACGACCGCAATGGTAATTCCCATCTCTTCAGAGATATCAAGGATAAACCTGGCTATATCTTCCTTTTCATCCCGGTTCATCCCAGCCAAGGGCTCATCTAAAAGAATAAGTTTCGGCTCAGCAGCCAAGGCCCTACCCAGGTCGACCCTTTTTCTCAAACCATACGGAAGGGCTCCAACTCGCTGCTTCCTTATAGACTCTATCTCAAAAAAATCAATGATATTCTCAACGGCTTCCCGATGCTTTATCTCTTCCCTCCGTGTCCGGCCAAAATAGATGGCTTCACTCAGAATGCCCATCTTAAATTTGAAATGTCTCCCTGCCATAATATTGTCTAACACGCTGAGCCCATCGAAAAGCTGCAAGCCCTGAAAAGATCGGGCGATACCTAACTCTGCTATTCGATGAGATGATAGGTGAGTGATCTCTTCGCCTTCGAAATAGATGCCGCCCTTCTGAGGACGATAGAAACCATTGATACAGTTGAAAAAGCTGGTCTTGCCAGCACCATTAGGACCGATAACGGCAAAGATCTCTCCCCGGCTTATCTTAATATCGACATCTACCAAGGCCTGAATTCCGCCAAAACTCAAACTAATACCCTTTGCACTTAGCATCAGGTTGTTTGCAGGCATTCCTCTCCTTAAGGCTACAGTATATTCATCCCAATAAAATAGTCATTGCCTGCCTGCGGTAGGCAGGCAAGGAGCGAAGCGACGTGCCTGCACGCCGAAGTGACTTATCTAATCCTGACTTGCTCCACCGTTTCGGCACGCAGGCGTGGCAATCTCCCGAGATTGCTTCACTTTGCTCGCAATGACACTCCTATTATGTCAATATACCTTCTTAGGCAATGGACGCGCTGATGGCTCCTTATAAGGCCCCTTCAGGTCTGCACGGATAAGCCCTGGCATCCTACGCCAAGGAGTCGCTGGAACCCACTGCCCATCTTTTATTTCAACCAGTCGTGCCACCATTGGCGCTCGCCATTCGGGGGTGTAGTCGAACTTGACCAGCCCGTGAAGGTCATACTCTTTGCCCCAGGTCTCCAATTGCCGTCTTAGCACCCTGCCATTGATACCTTCCCAGCCAACCTTGGGCACCAATTGGTTCAACAGATCATAGATGGTAAATACGTTCGCCACACCCAAGAAATAGCTGTTGAGAAGGTCCTTCCGACGTCGCCCCTGTTCTTCAGCAATTTTAATCGCCATTTTTATGTAAGGGTCGTCCTTTTCAGACCACAGTTTGTAGGGAGTCGTTCCCATGATACCCTCAGCGGCTTTGCCTCCGATCATCGGCAAAGGCTCGTCCACCCCGAAATTGTTGGTTCCAAACTTCAAACCAAAACCAAGCCTCTCATTTTCCTTAGCCAGCGTACCTAAGGTCTGCCATAGCAGCTGACCATAAATATAGTCGGCCCCAGCTTTCTTAGCTCGAGTCAGTGGAGTTGCCGCATCCACCACGATCACAGGAATGAACTGCTGGTCGACAACTTCTATGCCTTTTTTCTTGGCATATTCCATAATTAAAGGTTGAAGACAGGCTTTGCCAAAAGGAGTGTCATAGGTCATAAAGGCCAGCCGCGGTCCTCTACCATGCTTTTTAAAATCCCATCTCTCGGTGATCACGTCAATAAAATTGGCAGCCTGGTCCGAATAC